>Ga0265299_10003930_pt1 | contig 14291 bp, 10 predicted proteins | sample AusTroGonzalo_MG_4_FD_193485 | JGI IMG/M metagenome (GOLD analysis project Ga0265299, IMG submission 193485) | Bovine rumen microbial communities from tropical cattle in Woodstock, Queensland, Australia - Gonzalo_02 | ecosystem: Host-associated > Mammals > Digestive system > Stomach > Rumen ... | reverse complement strand
ACTGAAATAGGCATTGCGCTGCTCGATGGCAATGAGCAGGTAGGGGAGTTCCATAGTCTTGTAGACCCGGGGGTGCCCATAACGCCCTTTGTGCAGGCACTCACGGGCATTACCGACGAGATGGTGAGCGGGCAGCCGCAGTTTCAGGCGATTGCCGAAAAGGTCGCGGAACTTCTGGACGGGCGCATTTTCGTGGCGCACAACGTGCAGTTCGATTGCAAGGCCATCCGTACGGAACTCAAGCGATGCTGCGTGAAGTTCGACCCGCCGAGGCTATGCACCGTGAAGCTTTCACGCAAGGTGTTTCCCGGGTTCCCGAGTTACAGCCTGCACAACCTCACGGAATCGCTCGGGCTAAGCGACTTCAGGCATCACCGTGCGATGGACGATACTCTCGCCTGTGCGGAGATTTTGAAACTTGCCTACAACAAGATTGGGCCGGAACGCCTGCTGAAAGAGGTGAAGAACCTCTCCACCCCGAAGAAGGCGCGTGTTACCGGAAGGTAGCCGCCTTCGCTACCCTTCGCTCTTTGCCGAAGCCTTCTTGAAGAACCTGCGCGGCTTGAACTCGCGCGGCGGGAAGTCGAACTTGAGCTTGCCCTTCTCGAGCAACAGGTAGGCGTCGAAGAGCCTGCGAGTCTTGTTGCTGCGGAAGCCCTTGATGAGGGCGGTCTTCTTGCCGTCGAGCAGGCTCTTGATTTCTTCGAGCGGGATTTCCTTACCGAGCAAGACCTTCGGGAGACTTAAGCCCGAAGGCTTCTTGTCGATGTAGCTCTGCGAAACGTAGCCGGTGAGCGTCTCGAATACGTCGGTACCATCGATGGGCGACTTGCCGACCTTTTCGCCGATCTCGATTTCCTCGGGCTTCTCGTCGAACACGAATTCAATCTTGTTCTGGTCGTTGATGGTGAGCACCGCCGTAAATTCGGTGCCCTTCTTGCTGCGGAATCCGGGAAGCGGACCAATCTTTCTCTTGGTAAGCAGTTCCACAATTTCTTCGTCGGTAAGGTGCTTGCCGCCGATAATCTTGCGGATGACGATACCGTCTTCGGTGGTGTAGCGGCTCACGGTCTCGAAGACCTTCTTGCCGTTCACCGGGCTGAACTTCGCCTCGCCGGTCGTGGAATCTTCCTTGAATCCCTTGATGTTTTTGACCATCGTCTTCGTCATGTCGACGATGCCCTTCATGAAGTTCTCGCGCGATTCCTTGCCCTTGCTGATGAGGTCCATCTTGTATTCCCACTCGCCGGTGAGTTCCGGGCTAGTGAGGGCCTCGATGTTCATCGCCGAGAGCACCTTGATGAGGTCGAACGCCTTGGCGGTCGGGATCATTTCCTTGCCGTCGCGGACCACGTACTTGTCGCTCACGAGTTTCTCGATGATGGCGGCGCGTGTCGCAGGCGTACCAAGCCCGCGCTCCTTCATGGCGTCGCGCAGTTCGTCGTCCTCGACGAGCTTGCCCGCGCTCTCCATCATGGAAAGGAGCGTGCTTTCGGTGTAGTGCGCGGGCGGCTTGGTGAAGTCTTCTTCCGCGCGGATGTCAACCGTCTTGGCGGCAGTTCCCTTCAGCGGCGGCACGTTCGATTCTTCGTCGCTGTCCTTGCCGTAAACCGCCTTGAATCCCGGATCCACGAGAATCTTGCCTTCGGTAATGAACGTTTCGCCCTCGACGGTCGTGATGCGGGTCGTGTTCAGGTACTGCGCCGGCGGGAAGAACACCGCGATAAAGCGCTGGCAGATCATCGTGTAGATTTTCTCTTCGGCTTCGGTAAGTCCCTTCGGCGTGATACCCGTCGGGATGATGGCGAAGTGGTCCGAAATCTTCGTGTTGTCGAAAACCTTCGGGGTGCGCTTCACGTAGCTGTTGTCAAGCGCCTCCAGCGCGAACTTCTTGAGCGGGCCCTCGATTTTCCCGAGCGTCGCCTTCACGGTCGGCACGTAGTCTTCGGGCAGGCAGCGGCTGTCGGTACGCGGGTACGTGGTGGCCTTGTAGTGTTCGTACAGGCTCTGCGCGATGGAGAGCGTCGTCTTGGCGCTAAAGCCGAACCGGTTGTTGGCCTCGCGCTGGAGCGTGGTCAAGTCGTAGAGCTGTCCGCACTTCTGCAGGGAAGGCGCGGTAGTCTCCTCGATCTTGCCCGGCTTGCCCTTGCATTTTGTGAGAACATCCTTCGCCTTCTTCTCGTCGAAAATCTGCTTGACGCGGTCCTTGCCTTCTTCCTTGCCGGCGGTGAACCACTTGCCGAGGTAGGCGTTGCCGCCGTTGTCAAAGTCGGCTTCCACCGTCCAGAACTTCTGCGGCTTGAACTGCTGGCGTTCCTCTTCGCGCTTCACGATGATGGCGAGGGTGGGGGTTTGCACACGGCCGCACGGCGTAATCTGGAACCCGCCCATGCTGCTGTTGTACGCGGTGAGGCCGCGGCTGCCGTTCATGCCCACGAGCCAGTCGGCTTCGCTACGGCAGAGGGCGGCGTTCTTCAGGTTCTCCATTTCCTCTGCGGTGCGGAGGTGCTCGAAGGCATCCTTGATGGCGGCAGGAGTCATGCTCTGCATCCACAGGCGCTTAATGGTCTTGTTCGCGAACTTGCCCTTGAGCACGTAGTCCAAGATGTAGAAGAAAATCAGTTCACCTTCGCGGCCCGCATCGCATGCGTTCACGATGGTCGTCACGTCTTTCCTCTTGATGAGCTTGCTCACGATGGAGAGCTGCGACTTGGTAGAAGGTGTAGCCACCAGCGGGAACTTCTCGGGCAGCATCGGGAGCGTCTTCATGTCCCAGGCCTTGTAGCGCTCGTCGATATCCTTGGGGTCGGCGATGGTCACCAGGTGGCCGATAGCGTGGCTCACGATGGTCGTGTCGCTTTCGTAAAATCCGTTGTTCTTCTTGAACGACTTGGCACCGAGCACCTTCACGAGGTCGGCGGCGACACTCGGTTTTTCCGCGATGATGAGGGTGACGCCCCCGGCGCTTTTTGTCGGCGTCTTGGTTGTCGCGGTTTTCTTTGCGGTCTTAGTCGTATCTTTCTTAGTCGTTGCCATTGCTTATTTCCATTTAAAGCGCCCGAACAGGCCAAAGAGCACGGCCAGCACGGTAAAGGGGGCGTGGATGATTTCGACAGGGAAACACCACTTTAACAAGTGTTCCTGCCGGAATACCCGAAGCCCGCGGAGTATTAAAACCAGGTCCCCGATGCACTTGGCCACGAACGTGGCGGCAAACGCGACGAGAACTTCGAAACTGAAGGGGGCGAAAACCGCGGCGATGCACTGCATGGCGAGGAACAGGAACACCATGGAGAGCACGAACACGATTTTCGGAGTGTAATATATAGTCTTGGAGGCCCAGCGCTTACGCTGTTCCCAGAGTTCCTTGAGGGTTTCCTTGCCGCTCGTGGTCACGAAGGTCGATTCGGCGATGCAGTAGCGCATGGCCCAGGGGCGGTCCGCGGCGAGTTTCTGCATCAGCAGGTCGTCGTCGCCGCTCTGGATCTTAAGCACGTTGTCGAACCCGTGCACGCTTTTGAAGAAGCTCTTGCGGTAGGCCAGGTTGTTGCCGGTGCTGGTGAGCGGCAGGTGCATGGCGAGGCCCGCCGTACCCGCCACGCGGTAAATGAGCGTCTCGATGGCCTGCATGCAGATGAGTACGCTCGACTTGCCGGGGATGGTCGGGATGTATGAATGCCCGGCCACGAGCTCGATACCCGGTTCGAATTCGCGGACAATGCCGGCGACCCAGGTGGGCTTCACTATGCAGTCGGCGTCGGTGAGGCACAGAATTTCACCGTCGCAGGCGTCAATGAGCTGGCTCAGGGCGTGCTTCTTGGGGCTCACTCCCTCGGGAATCTCCTTGATGGTGAGCACGTGCAGGCGCGGGTTTTTCTTGGCGTATTCCGCGAGGATTCTCGGGGTGTCGTCGGTGCTGCGGTCGTCGGCGACCCAGACATCCCACTGCCCCGCGTAGTCCTGTGCGAGTACCGAATCGAGGGTGGCCCGGATGCCTTCCGCCTCGTTGCGGGCCGAAATCAGCACGCTCACGTGCGGCTTGGGCTCCACGTCGGACTCTCCGAGGCGCACCGTCCCGAGGGCGCGGAAGAACCGCACCTCGAGGCCTATATAGAACAGGCAGAACACGACCAGAAGGCCGATGACCAGGTATGTGAGCACCGTGAAAACCATTTTCCGCGCAAAATTTAGTTCATCGCGCCAAGATTTTGAACCGCGGGTGCAGGAACGGGCCGACGATTTCTCGATACATATATATATGTTAATGTAAATGCCGCAAAAAGCCGGTTTTGTGACTTTTTAAACGTTTTTCGCATATTCCTTTTTTATGTTTTTTTACTTATATTAAAGAACGAGCAAAAACAAATCGCCCCGCCGGGGCAAGGGAGATGTTATGAAATCCAGATTCAGCGGCATGGTCAAGACGCTCGCTTTCGGCGCTTCGTTCGCCATGACATTTGGCCTTTTGGCCTGTGGCGACGATAACAGTTCTGGTGCCAGCGATAACAACTCGGAAGGAGGCTTGGGTGCGGCAAGCTCGTTTGCCGACATCAAGGCGGACGGCTGTAACTTCGAGAAAGACGACAAGGTGTGGAAGTACGCCTTCTCCCTTAAACAGCAGGGTGTAGATTCTGATGCGGCACGCTATGTGGAGTTCGATGGCGATAAGACCAGGGACTCGGTCGTGGCTGTTTCTACGGGCTCGCAAGCTACCCAGACTTGCAAGTACATGACCGGCAAGGAAACCGACGAACAGGAAGAAGACGGCATAAAGGTTATCACGGCAGCCTGGTGCGAAGGAAAGACTTTCTACTCCGACGAAGTAAGGGTTGGAGAGTTCAAGGGAATGTCCCGTTCCGAAGCGTTCGACATGGTCATGAAGGATTGTAAAATGCTGAACGACGGCGCCGACAAAATCAATTCTGCCAACAGCGATGGCAAGTCCAGCTCGAGTGGCAAGGGCGGCGATTCGAAGTCCAGCTCGAGCGGCAAGAGCGAACCGCAATACGAGAATCCGTTCACGGATTTGAAGGTCGGCGAGTGCAATTTCAAGATGGAAGACAAGGTCTGGGAATACGTCTCCTATTCCGACAATTTCGGGCTTGGCGATGAATACAAACTGCACTACTATCAGTACAAGGATGGTGGCTCTATCGACTCGACCTACACCTATACCTTCGGCAGTAGCGCAAGAACCCTGTGCCGTCTGGGCGGGGATCAAGACACCTCCTATACCAACAATTATGGAGCAAAGGTCCATTTCAAGAGCTGGTGCACGAGTAACGGCATGGAGGAATTCGAAATTCTCAAAAACACCGACCAGGATAAAAGCCGGGAGGCCGCTTTTAGGGAATTCATGACCTGGTGTAAAGCACTTAACGACGTTAGTGACGAATCTTCGAGCAGCACTGAGGGCGATGACGATTCCTCTAGCAGCGCGAAGGCGGAGTCTTCTTCCAGCAGCGTCAAGCGAGGAGAGAGCTGCAAGGCCAAGGTGGACGACGAAGTATGGTACTTCGAGAGGGATTATTCTGACCAGGGCATTTCTGAATACTATTCCATCGTTACCTGGGATGGAAACAAGGCGACTTCGAAAACGGTCATAGCTCAGAAGAGCCAGAGCGAGAGTATCTGTAAATCGACTCTTTCGGGGTTGCAGGCGATGAAGGATAATCCGGGAGAAAAGAATGAATACGTCTGTGATGGCGCAACGCTCATCAAGACAACAACTACTGATCCGTTCCAGTATTCGAATTCTGAAAAGAAGCAATACTATGAAAGCATGATGCTCTCTTGGTGCGGCATAAAGGTCGATGCTTCTTCCAGCAGCACAAATTCCTCTTCTAGTGGCAAGGCGGAATCCTCGAGCAGCGAGAAGCCCAGTTCGTCGAGTGTAGCAAGTTCCAGTTCCGAAGCGCCTAAGTCCTCGAGCAGTAGCAAGAAGACCGAGATTACTTACCCCACTAAGTACGGCAAGAGCTGCGAGTTCAAGCCGGAAGACGATGCATGGTATGTTGAAAACAAAGAAGTCAAATACTACGCGGTTTACGAGTGGACCGGAAATACGGTGAAAAAGACGGCCGTTATGTTCAATGTTACGGACGATGCCGAAAGCTGCTCGACTTTGAAGGGCATGTGGCCCGAATGCAGCGCCGAGGGCAGTAGCTGCGCCTGCGATAACGAGATTCTTGTCGTAACAACGACTGTCCAGGAAGAGGTCGAAAGCAAGACGGATGCGTATGTAGCGGCTATGCACGATCAGTGCGGAATATTGGTGGAAATCGAATCCAGTAGCTCGGCCGTAAACCACTGCGCTTTCGAGAAGACTGATTCCGAATGGACGTTCGTTTTGGAAGAAGAAACGGATATCTTTAATTGGGATTCAAATGACCAATATACCTATACGGTTGTTACCCATGAGACCTACATAGGTGACGAAGTTGAAGAAGGCGAAGAATGTGAAGAATGTTTAACGGCGCAACAGAAGTGCTTGGCAGATGCTGCCGAAGCTGTACCGGAAGACGATGACTACACATTTACTTACTCCTGCGAAGACGGTGTAATGACGACAACATCCGTAAGCAAGGAAAAGCAAGGCAACGCCGAAGAACGCAACGCCATATTTGAAGAAATGTGCCTATACGAGGAATAATTCAATAGGCGCTACCGGAACACTCTGGATTGACAAATAAAAAGCGGACGCGTCTAGCGCCCGCTTCTTTTATCTGTCAAAAAGGGTTATTCCTTCAGCAGTTCCGGGTGCTTGTCCGCAATGCGGCGGGCGAGGTACACGAACGGAGTGTCCATCAGCGATGTCACAATGAAGATGCCGTACCCGAACACGAGAATCTCGACAATCGTGTTCCACGGGAACACTCCGGCGAAGGCGAGCAGGTTGAACACCACCACGTTGATGAGCTGGCTTATGAGCGTCGAACCGTTGTTGCGCAGCCACAGGTAGCCCCGCTTGTCGCCGAATTTCTTCTCTGTCCATTTCCACCAGGCGTGGTAGGCCCACACGTCGAACATCTCGCAGACGGCGTAGGCGAACAGGCTCGCAAGCATCACGCGCGGGGTGTTGGCGAACACGGTGCGGATGGGTTCTGCCATCATGTCGCCCTCGGCGGGGATGTACAAAAACCAGCTCTGCGAAATCAGGATGAACGAGACATTCGCGAGAATGCCGATTTTAACGCAGCGGCTGGCTTCTTTTTTGCCGAAGATTTCGCTCATGATGTCGGTCGCCAGGAACGACGACGCGAAGATGACGTTGCCGAGCGTGGTGTCTAGCCCGAAGGCGTGGACGAGGATGAGTACTTCGATGTTTGCGGCGATGGTGCAGATGACGGTCCAGGCGAAGATGCCCTGCTTGCCGAAGAAGCGGAAGAAGGCAACGAGTCCGCCGAAGAACACGAAGATGGATGCGATGAGGACGATTTCGTTCTGGAACGGCATCTTATTTCCTCCTGTCGATGGCGGTGAACAGGCGGGTCTTGGCGAGGGCCTCGAATTCAGTACCCGGTTTGCCGTAGTTCGCGAACGGGTAGAGCGAAATGCCCCCGCGCGGCATGAACAGGCCCTCGACCTCGATGTACTTCGGGTCGAGCAGCTTCACCAGGTCCTTCATGATGATATTCACGCAGTCCTCGTGGAAGTCCCCGTGGTTGCGGAAAGAGAACATGTAGAGCTTGAGTGACTTCGATTCCACCAGGTACTGGTCGGGGATGTAGTTGATCTTGATTTCTGCGAAGTCGGGCTGGCCGGTTTTCGGGCACAGGCTCGTGAATTCCGGGCAGTTGAATGTGACCATGTAGTCGTTGCCCGGATGCTTGTTCGGGAACTTCTCGAGCACTTCGGGACTGTAGGTGGTCTTGTATTGCGTCGCCTTGTTGCCCAAGAGCGTGACGCCTGCGAGTTCATCTTCTGAACGCATGAGTGTCTCCTAGTTTTGTTTTATAGGCTGGCGAGGCATCTTGTATACTGATGTTGCCGCCTAAAGTCAGGATGGAATTTCGAACTGACCGCAGTCAAAGATAGAAAAATCCGGGCTTTTTTCAAAGCCCGGAAACAGCGGGAAAATTCGGTAACAGCAAGGAGAAAAGCTGTTAGCCGGATTGGGAGCTGATTCCCGCTTTCCATGCGTCGACTGCTGCGGGCGAGGTGTCTAGCGCCCAGTCCGCCTCGAAGCTCTTGCTCTGGCTGAACCACATGAGCCCGAAAATCTTGGGGAATTCCTCGGGCAGCACCTTGAACATGTCGGCAATCCATTCGGCCTTGTTGCCTCCCGATTCGGTGCACGACGTCTCGGCGATGAAGATGGGCTTGTCGATGCCCGCGAGTGCGTTGTACGATTTACGGAATACTTCCGAGAATGTCTTCCAGCGGCTCCAGCACTTGATGGTGCCCCAGTTGTAGCCGTCGATGGAGATGTAGTCCACGTAGTCGTCGCCGGGGTAGGTTCCCGTGAAGGTCGTGTTTTCGCCCACGTTCGAGGAGTTGGTGGTCCAGACCCACTTGACGTTTGTGACGCCTTCTTCGCGGAATATGTTCACGATGTGCCGGAAAGCCTCCGCCACGTTCTCGTCGGTGTTGCCCGCGCCGGCCTTGCCCACGCCCCAGTCGTACCAGTCGCCGTTTGCCTCGTGCAGCGGGCGGAGCCAGACTTCCCTACCGTAAGCCTTGATATCCCTGGCGAAGTGCCGTATGTAGGGGTCGGCGTCGCCCTCGACGAGTTTCCTCGCGCTGTAGCCGCTCGGCATCCAGGTGACGACGAGCGTTGAGCCGTTCTTGCGGGCGATTTCGGCAAAGATTTCGACCCAGTCCCAGCGGTTGATGTCGAATAGGGCGAACAGGCTCAAGAGATCGATGCGCCTGCCCTGGAGTTCCTGGAACGCGTTGAGGTTTTCTTCAGTGGGTTGGGGGTGCAGGCCGCTTCCGCCGACCCATGCTCCAATCTTGAACTTGTTTGCCATAGACTCCTCTTTTCGTTTGATTGTAAAGATATTTTATCGGAGGGGCGTGGCGATGGAAACATATTTTTATTATATTCCGAAGTGTATCTAGTGTTTCAAGTCCGTGTGATGCAACACACACAAAGTAATACTCTTTTCGTCATCCCCGCGTAGGCGGGGACCTAGGTTAGCGAGGAAAAATGACTGTAGTTGAAATCTGCAAGTGGCTGGAATCATCGAACTTCAAGGAGGGCGACAGGTTGCCCTCGGTCCGTAGCGTCTCGGGAGCGCTTTCGACATCTACCTGCACGGTGTTCCGCGCCTACCGCAAGCTTGCCGACGAGGGCAAGGTCTATGGCGAGCACGGCAACGGATTTTTCTGGGGCAAGAAGAAGGCTGCCCCGCCGGAGCCGCCTGTACACGAGCATGTGACCGAGCGTCTGGAGCGCCTGCTTCTGGAGGACTGGAAGTCGGGCAAGGTCGCGCCGGACGCACCGCTCCCTTCCATCAAGGAACTCTGTACACAATACGCCACATCGGTCGGGTCCATGCGGCGCACGCTGGAGAAGTTGCAGACCGACGGGATTCTTTCGCGTAGGGGGCGCGGGCGGTTCTTCTTCCGGTCGGCGCACCTCCCGAAGTCGCATTCCAAGGAAATTCTGTTGGTGATGCGCGCGAACCCGACGGGGGACTTTTACTGCTTGGTGGATCGCGAACTGGAATTCATGCAGAAGGTGTACGAGGATGCCGAAAAGCGCAACCTGCGCGTACGTGTGCTCGGGTACAACGAGGAGCAGGGCAGGTTTCTGGATTCCGCCGGTAACGAGATTGCGCCGGAATCGTTCCGGGACTACTTCGGGGCCATCGTCTCCACGATGCTCATCTTCAATACGAACAAGCTGTTCGCGTTGTTCTCGCACACGCGCTTCCCGATATCGGTGTGGTGGGAACACCCGCTCGAAAAAATCCCTCGCGCTCTCAAGAAGGAAAAGCGCTTCGCCTTCTTCAACCTCGCCTTCGGCGAGTTCCCGGGCAGGGCGGTGGGGCGCTTTTTGCGCGAGAAGGGCTGCGCGCATGTCGCCTACATCTCGCCGTACCATCTGAGTTCCTGGTCCATCGACCGCTTGAACGGTCTTAAGAAATCTGGCCTAGATGTGTTTGCCGCGGTCGACGACGAGCATGCGAGCCCCTATGATTTCAGGGACAAGACACGCGAGGAATTCGAGCAGATTCTGGCCCGCCTCATAGCGGATATCCCGCAGGTCGATGCCTGGGTGCTCGTGAACGATGAAGTGGGGAAGGCACTCCACCGCATGTTCCTGCGTGGCGAACTCGCGCGCCCGCCCTACGTGGTTTCTTTCGACAATACTACGGACAGCTACCGCATCCGTCTGGATTCCTTCAGGTTCAACCTCGATACGCTCGCCGAGCAGGCGGTGTTTCACATCGTCTCGCCCGGGGTTACCCTCTACAAGAAGGACGACTTCCGCGAACTCTCCGGCTCCGTGGTGGAGAAATAGGGTGAATTCGGACGATTCTAGCAAAAAAATTCATTTCGTAAGCCTTTCCAAATTTTTTGACATTGAAATTAACATTTTGCGCGGCGATAGATTATATTAAGGATATGAAGAATTTGTGTTCTGTGTTATTGGTGTTGTTTTTGAGTGGCATCGGTTTTGCCGCGACCATCACCTATAACCTAAATGGTGGTGTAAACGACCCTGCGAACCCGGATAGCTATGTTCGAACAACCGCAGACTCTGGCGAATGCTCGATTACACTCCACGATCCGACTCGCGAAGGTTTCAGGTTTTTGGGTTGGTTTCAAGAATCTAGCTACGGCATGTACTCCACCCCCATGAAAAGCATATTCCGTTGCCAAAGACAGTGCAACAACATCACATTGATAGCGCTTTGGGCTCCCGAAATTAAGGAACCCCAGGTAAGTGCTGATGGTTGTTACCAGATTACCACTAAGGAGGAACTTTACGCCATCCCCGAACTTTCCGCCCTTGCTTGCATAGAACTCCAGAACGATATCGTGGTCAACGAAAATCTGCTGGATGCAGAAGGGAATCCGGACTCCTCCCGCAATGACATTATGTTCTGGAAACCATTTGAATTTGGAGGGGTGTTCGAGGGCAATGGTCACACCATTTCGGGGCTTTATTCCAAAAGGTGGGAGAATGGTGCTGGCTTTATTTTGAAACTCTATGACGGATCTGGCAAACTTCCCGTTGTAAGGAACTTGGGCATTAAAGATTCCTATTTTGATGGATTTAATTATGCAGGAGGTATTGTTGCATATATAGACCAATCGGCGCTTCTTGTCAATGTTTTTAGCGAGGCAACGGTTGTTTCCGAAGTCAGTGCCGGCGGTATTGTCGGTGGAATTATAAGCAAGCGAGATGGGTCATGCCTTCTTGCGCCAGCTGCTCAGACAATGCGTACTCAGGCAATGCCCGCAAGGGCTTCAATGACCCCGAGCAACGTTGCGAAGATTATCAATGCATACAATGCGGGCCGCGTTACAGGTGAATCTAGCGATTGGGGCGGAACTGGAGGCATAGTCGGAATTGCACAGGATTTTACACTTGAAAACACTTTCAATATTGGGACCGTTTCTGGCGATGCTATTTTCGGTCTCCACGATCTTAATGAGTGCTATTATGACGCTTCTCGCCACAATGTTGAAATCAAGAACGCCTATTATGCCGGTGATGTGACTGCTCAATACGGAGGTTTAAAAGCTACGGAAGGCGAATTCAATGATGGAACCATTCTAGGCAAATTGCAGGAGGGCACATATGGCTCCGCCTGGGAACAAAACATAGGCACGGATCCGCACCCAGTTTTAAGTACCAAAGTGAAGTATTTCCTTGAATATAAGCTGAACGGTGGCAAGAACAGCGATAAAAACCCAAAGTACTACACAAGCGATTCCGCTGTTGTTTTGGCAAATCCCACAAAGGAGGGCGATACCTTTAAAGGATGGTTCACCGATAGCCTGTATAAAGAAAGAATCGACACCATCAAGGCCGGAACAAAAGAATATTATACCCTTTACGCCAAGTGGGAAAGCGAATATTTCCTGACCTATGTGGCCAATGGCGGCGTAGACCCTGCAATCAATCCCTCGCGCTGGTCCGCGGATTCCGCAACATATACATTAAAGGGACTAGAAAAAGCAGGCTACACTTTTGACGGCTGGTATGCCGATTCTACGTTCAAAACACCGGTGAAGGAACTTACACCGGAGCGTCATGATGATATTACGTTGTATGCAAAGTGGATTACCGACAACTATAAGATTACCTACCACTTGAACGGCGGTGTGAACAATCCCGATAATCCGGTGACATTTAATTTCGACTCCATCACCACCTTAAAAGAACCGACTCGTGAAGGCTTTGTTTTTGTAGGCTGGTTTGAGAAACTTACCTATGCCAACGAAATAACAAAATTTGCACAAACATCCTATTACAGCCGCGATTTCGATGTTTATGCGCACTGGTACCCCGAGCCCAAGAAGCCTGCTACAAACGAAAGCGGTTGCTACATCATTTCAGATCGCAATGAACTGTATTGGTTTGCAATGTACACGAGCAATGAACTCGATAGCGCCAAAGAAACTCACCCCTGTGCCTGGCAAAAAAATGATATCGTTGTCAATGAATCACTCGTGGACGCCGACAGCAACTGGGTGGACGGAATTGTTCTGTGGCATGCCATTGGCGTACTGAGTAGGGGGGATGCTACTCCTGTTTATTATGCCAATAATCATAGTATTTCGGGATTGTTCATCAACGATTTTACAAGCCAATCCGTATGGGAAGAATTTTTCTGGCATCCGGATAATGGTGGCGACTTCCCAAATTTCCCGAATAGTTGCGTGAACACAAGCAATGGAACCATTTGGTCGAAAGATATTCCAAGGATTTCACTTCGCTCGATTTCCGAGGCACCATCGTTCAGAGTCAAAGTCGCAGATCGCATGCTACAAGTCTATGGTGCCCAGGTGGGCGCAAAGGTGAGCGTGTTCGATATGCAGGGCCGTGTAATCGCCTATGGACAGGTGGATGACGTTGGAAATGTAGCGTTTGAAATGCGCTTTGCCGGCAGTTATCTGGTTCAAGTTGGCCGTCAGGTGCACAGGGTTGATGCAAAATAGTACCTTGTCAGTATCCCTGGGACCGGCCCGACCCGAGCAAGTAAACTTGAATTTGACCTGAGCTGGGGCCCCTCCCGCAGCAGTTTAATCCTGAAAGCAAATAAAACGATATTGAAATCAGACTTGTTTTTTGTTAAATTTGGGCCACTTTGAGAATAGATATCGCACAGAAACTTACTGAACCCGAAGACCGCCGAGTGGTCTGGTCCCATGCCGACGCTCCCGAAATCTTCGACGAACTGCACCTCAAGGGCGATCTGGTAGCCGAGGTGCTGGTGAGCCCCGAAGGCCCCGGTAAGTGCCTTGTGACCGGTTCTATCTCCGGAGTGCAAACTCTGACCTGTTCCAGGACCCTGGATTTGTTCGACCGCCCCTTCTCGACCGAGATTGTGGTGGAGGTCGAACGGCTTTCTGTCGCAAAACAGGAGCTGGACGAAGACGATGCAGATGTTTTCGCCTATAAAATCCCCCAGGGACAGGACTTCGTAGATGTATCCGAGTGCATCCGACAGCTGGTTATACTGCAAGAACCAGTCGCGCCCGTGAAAAATCCTGACGAAGATTTTATCTTTGTAACTAATAATCAACCTGACGAAGGTGAAAGCGAGCCAAAAAAGCCGCTCGACCCGCGTTGGGAAAAACTCAAGGCTCTTAAGAGCAAAATGGAAAATAGGAGTTAAAAATGGCAGTACCTAAAAGAAAAACCTCGACCGCCCGTCGTGACAAGCGCCGCACCCATTGGAAGATGGAAGTGCCCGCCATGGCTACCTGCGAACACTGCGGCGCCACCAAGCGTCCGCACCGCGTGTGCCCGGTTTGCGGCTACTACAACGGTGTTGAAGTTGTCAACATGAAGGATGCCGAAGCCTAAGTCCTGAGATTGGTCGTTTTTAAGGAGATGTTTCATGGTTAAAGTAGCTCTGGACGCGTTGGGCGGCGATTTCGCCCCTGATGTGGTAGTTGAAGGCGCCGTAAACGCCGTCAAGAACAATGCCGACCTGCATGTGGTCCTGTGCGGACCGGAGGCCGTGGTCAAGGCTAAGCTCGAATCGCTTGGCTATACCGGACACGGCATTTCCGTGGTCGATGCTCCGGATGCTGTTGCCATGGACGAACATCCTGTCGAGGTCCTGAAGAAGAAGCCCCACTCCGGCCTGGTGACCTGTGTC
>Ga0265299_10003923_pt1 | contig 14307 bp, 13 predicted proteins | sample AusTroGonzalo_MG_4_FD_193485 | JGI IMG/M metagenome (GOLD analysis project Ga0265299, IMG submission 193485) | Bovine rumen microbial communities from tropical cattle in Woodstock, Queensland, Australia - Gonzalo_02 | ecosystem: Host-associated > Mammals > Digestive system > Stomach > Rumen ... | reverse complement strand
AGCCCAAGGACGGTGAGGGCCGTTGGTGGGGAACGGGCGAAATCCTGAACCTGTTAGCCGCAAAATACACCTATTTCGATGCGTCGAACTTTTCTAGCAGTAAGCTTGGCAAAGCGATAAACAGCTATAAGTTCAACTTCAAGCACCGTGTCGTCAAAGGCCTGTCGGAATACTGGCTGGCAGAGAAGTAAGATTTAAGAAGTTAGAGGTAAGAAAAAAGGCTCGCAATCTGCGAGCCTTTTACCTGATGGATAAATCTTTATACCTTATTTGACGACCTTTACTTCACCTCTTCGAATTAGACATTCATTGATTTACAACTACTTGCGTGAGCCTGGCGTTTCAATGTCGCAAAATGCTTATAAGCATCCTTGTAGCAAACATCTAATAACCATCGGCAAAGGTACACATTTCTTCCCAAACTGAGATAAGAAAACCAATAAAAAGTTTGGAATAACACCAATTTTTAACAAAAGGCTTGGGAGATTCGGAAAGAATTCGTATCTTTGCATCGCTAGAACCCGCCAAGCCTCTCCACGATGCTCAAATGTGCGGGTCGTTTTATTATTTGTCGGTCATGACCGATGATAGTCTTCTTATCTGCTACTATCCAATTCTTTCTGGACATCTTATAGGACATCTTTCAGGACATTCCTCGAGTAATATGTCTATCTGCCCTTTTATCTGTCCTTTCATGTTGGCTGACTATCAGCGGGTTAGAACTATTTTGCTTGCTTGTTTGCTTATTTATCCGCCCTTTTATCTGCCCTTCAACGTTCCTATATATTTCTCCCTTCTTTTTGAGTTTTTTAGTCCTGCCTTATGCTGTGGTGTGTCATCATCACGTCTTCAGGTCTACCACGACAAAGCAACGAAATTTAATTGCGAACGCAGTGTGTTCGCAATTGGGTAAGCCCTATAAAGCTGTCGACTTTGTTCCAGTTGCTTTAGTCCATCACACCTCACTCTCTGCCGCCATAGGCATCTGCATATTCTCTTCTTCCAATTGCGGATAAGGAGTCGTCTTTGCTCCATGATCCTGCAGCCAGATATGGTTCAGGGTAAAGGCTATTGAGTCCAACGTATCCTCACGCTTCGATGGCTTCAACTCGCACTCCCAAATTGTGATGCAATGCCATCCCATGCTGGCCAGTGTTCGCTGCTCTTCGCGGTCGCGCTCCTTGTTTCGACGAATCTTTGCTACCCAAAAATCTCTGTTTGTCTTGGGAATCTTACAACACCCTGAGTTTTCAAATACTTTCAGATCCACTAAATGGCCATGCCAAAAGCATCCATTCACAAAGATACACGTCCTGTACTTCCTCAGCACCAAGTCCGGATGACCGGGCAACCGCTTATGGTTCAGTCTATAACGGAATCCTCTCTTCCACAACCCACGTCGCACAATCATCTCCGGCTTCGTGTCCTTCGAATGGATCGCTGCCATATTCTTGTGCCGTTGTTCTGCCGAGAGTTTATCCATCAATACCTATAAGCTATTAATTGATTACCTTCTAAATATACGGGACGTCCTTGAGGGTATTCTTCCAACACATGATTATATCTTGTATCTTCTATAAACCTCTTCCTGTCATCCTCAATAATTTTATCTATATTGATATTACCAAGCGTGACTTCCTCGTCAAAGAAATAGCATAGGTATCTGTCATGATGTGGGTCATGATAACCCGTTTTTATCATCTGGGCTTTTGACATCTCACCAATATTCTTGACCCGAAACACCTTGTAGACTTCTTTATGCTTTTCACCTATTATATATAATATGACAAACTTGGCATGTTTAATCTCATCACGACTTTTAACCACACCCCCATGCACATCTTTACCTATTCGAACATTATAGGCATCGTCTCGTTTTCCGCCCTCTCTACCAAGAATCCATCTGATGTGATCTTCACCATTGACTGCACCAATCAAGAATGAAGTGTTTGGATAATTCTCCAAATAATGCATCGTCATAAACTTCTTCGAAATCTCCATTCTGACATGAGGTACAACCACAGGCAACTTGTCATAAGGCAACTCTCCTAACGGACATAGTTCTACATGGAAGTTTTGCCTTAGTTGGAAAAGCAGCGCCTCATTCTCCTCGCGTACTTCGGCCCTCAGTTCTGCTTCTTTAGTCTTATCAGTTAACTCTATCCTCTCAGGCTTTCTTAATGCCAAAGAGAAATACTGCTGATTATCCTTGTCGTCAAAAGGACGGAACACCTTACCTAATACAGACTGGAAATGCTCTTTGACATATAACTCCGCATCTACATCTTCATGCGCAGTCATGGCATAGAAAGTAAAGTGCTCTTTTAGCATCTCCTGTATCTGACTACGGAACAATTGTCTTGCCTTGTTTCGCCACGCCACTTTTGCCGATTCCTTGTTTCGCCCATATAAGGCCAACACGAACAGGAAATTAACATCATAATGAGCCAGCAAGAAAGTATCTCTGTCAAACAACCTGTTTTCAAACTGCCGACTCAAATGATAAGGAGTCTTATCTGTTGTCAAGTGAATGTCGTCCTTCTTCTCCAGTTCATTCTGCTGTGCTGAGATGAAAAAATTAGGAATCACGTTATATCCCTCAGTCATTTCATCACGTAGTTTGATATGGCCTCTTTGACCTATCTCGTTACCATCATTGAACAAATCTATGTTCCATTGAACCACATTCCTTGCGTATGTAAATTGCTTATATATAGACTCTTTTGAAAGATTACGACCACGCTTGTAGTATTTCGAGTCACCTATATAATATATCTCCTCGTCACTTTCATCATTCACCAATTCACGATATTGGTACATGTGGTCAACCACCTTACCATCTTCCTGGTCAATCAATTCTTTGGGCAACTTCTGATCACCAGCAATCAGTTCGTCAATGATAGCCTCAAAGACAACGTGGAAACTCTTAACCATCAAATACTCCCTCCTGTCAACATTCATCGTTACATGAGAGGGACGGTCAAAGAAATCAAAGCACAGATTCCATAGTTCCAGTGCCTTATCCGAGAAATACTTATATTTAATCTGCCGGAGCCGCCTGACTCCAAAGCCTTTCAAATAAGTCTTAAACTTTTCCCCTTTTATCAGAGGAAAGTTCACATTCATAATAACAGGCAGTCCATAAGTATCATTGATGTGATAGAGAATGCTGTAATATATTACCAACAACTCCTCATCAAAATTAATCGTACGCTTTCTGTTGACGGGATTCAAATAAACAACCGACTGCGACGAATGTTCATTCTGTATGATGGCCTGTGAATGTGAAATCGTTCTCGTCCAATTAATCTTGTTATAACCTGCATGCAGGTTCTTGACGATAAACATCACGAATTGCTGATTATCCCTGTTCCATTGTTGGAGTGCCAACAGGATATCCAAAAATGTGTTTGCTTTTCTTTTTCTCGAATGTCCGGCTACTGGCATTTGCTTATAAAGCACGATAGATGGCGTTTTCTTCTTTCCACCGAAACGATCATACTCATGTTCCTTAAACACACAGATAGCCCTGTATATCCACACAGAAAGATTGTAGATAAACTCACGTTCTGTTGTAGTTAACTTCTCGCACTTGTCAAGAACAATCAAATCACGAGGAGGAATATGTCCAAACACCAATTCCTGACCGAACTCCCCTTCAAGCAACACCTTTGGAAGAACAAACACGCAATCGTCCACCTCTGGGCAGAAGAAATAACCCACACGGCCCAGACTCACTTTGCCTTCCGCATCGTGTTGGATATCAAGGCTTGGAGCCATCTGGCTCACATCCTCGTATGCGTATTGATATTCTTCTATCAGTATCCGCATGCTTCTTTTTGATCAGTTTCTTAACGAACTAACAAGTTTTTCTTGTATATTGAAACTTCCACACAAATTCTATTCCTTAATTGCGAGTGTAATACCCCAATCTTTACTATTGACAGCAGTAATAAGTGTTTGCATTTTGCTTCCTATTCCCCAACCATTCCATGCAACATATATTTTAGTGTCACCACATGGCACTTCATGGGATCGTTTACTGTTATCAGTTCTTGCATCAAACTGTTCTTTCGTTTCAACAAAATGAGATACAATACTACCTAACGACATCCAATCAGCAACTACTTGTTCTGGGGTTAATTCTGGATGTAGTTCTATGTATTTACGAACCGCTTGTGTTGATAGTTGTCGTTTGGGATAATTACCTTCTCCGTTTATTGTATATCGGGTATAATCTTTCCCTTCTGCAGAATCAGGATCATCCACATCTTCAATATCTTCATCTTCGTTTTCGACAACAGGAACTACTCCCAAGTTCTTAAGGAATAGCATCACTTTCTCCTCTACGACAGAAGTTGTACCATCAACGGTTTTATAGAACTTATCAAAGGTCAACTTACCTTCAACATCATTAAACGCATCACCTTCAAACTCATAATCCTTAAACACATCGTTCCACAGATAGAAGATGACCTTACCTACAAACATTTTGGCATCTATTACACCATCTTTGGCCTTACAGAAATAATAGCCTAACTTCTTATCTTCCGAACTGGTCTTCTCACCTATCAGCGCATTTATCTTCTCCAAGAACTCCCACCAGTCATACTCATTACCATTGGCAGAAATGCGCCAGCCCTTGTTGCCGTTGGCAATAGGCATATACTGCCAATCCCAACGACGCTTGAAGGCAGAATCTATTGGGAACAGGCTTTGATCGCTTGTGTTCATTGTGGCCCAAATATACAGATTATTTGGCAACAGCAATATTTCACCTTTTCTGATTTTTACAGCAACCTCTTCTGCACTCATACCACAGACAGAAGGTGCATTCAAGAATGGCATATCGGCAAATGCCTTTGCCAATTGCTTCTGCAAATCCTTATCGGCCACAATAGGATATTCAGAAAAACCATCTTCTCCACGATCGAGCAACTGGAATAAATCACCAAATATCTGTGCACAATTTCCACGATTAATTTCCTCGATAACTAAGTACACCTCTTCCGCTGCCTTGCTTTCTTCTGCCTTAGCATACTGCTTCCAAGCCTTGATGTATGCCTGTAGGAATGCCTGCTCTACAAATTCATAAACAATACGGTCTTCCGTCATAGGATTCCCATCTGCATCCTTCACCTCCACTGCTTTTTCTCCATAAGTGGAATAGATAGGAACCCTTTTCGTCGTCGGCTTATATGCTCCCACAAACGTAGAGTAATCGCTGTCTGGATGGAATGTCGTACGAATCACCTCCTTCCCCTCAGTCAATTTCTTTATCTCATGCGACTTTCCTGTACCAGGCGCACCATAGTATATTTGCTGGAAAGAAAATGTTATGTTTGAATTATTCTTTTTAGATGCTGCTTCTTCACCAGATATGATTGCTTGTACCAAATCTGTTTTATTTGCAAGGAATGCACATAAATCTGCAACAAATGATTGAGAAGCATTTACCAATCTTGCACTATTCAAAATAGGAGAAACATAGAAATCACCTCGATCAATTGTTTTTGCTCCACACCACCAAGAATAATCTGTCATAAATCGACGGAGATATGACTTTGATTGTTCCGTTAATGACAGACGTTGTAAACGTGATTCTTCTTGTTCTGTTAATGAGGATCCATTTAAATCTTTAAGTCGTTCTTTAGAAACGACTTTAAGGGCTTCCTTCTTATATCGCTGAAGTTCATTATAAAAATCTGTGAAGTAAGATGCGATATAGAACCATTGGTTAGGAAGGTAAATATTTAGAACTCCATTCTGGTTACCCCTTGTTTCAATAACTGCAGAATAATCATTATAGGTAATCGTGTTACTGTTTATCTCCGTAACTTGTTCCTTAAATATCCTTGGCAAGACAAAATCCTTACCTTCATATTGGTTGAAACGGCCAGCAGCTAAACTATAAATTTGTTTCAAGTTTCTTAATTCTTCCATATTACATTAATTGTTTAATGATTTCTTCTGCAAGTCTTTTAATAACAGGAATAGCAACACTATTTCCAAACTGACGATATGCTTCTTTTTTCGAAACAACTATTTTGAACTCTGGATTGGATGCATTATAGTTCTGATTATTTGCGCACTCAGGATATTTCCACCCATCTCCTATTATGCGATATCCCTGTAATCTACCTGCTTCAACAGGTGTCAGTGTACGAGGATTCAAACCTTTATCTGATTGATCTATTAGAATCTCACTACCATCTTTCCAATAGCGAGCAGATATAGTGCTTGTATAAACACTGTCACCATTAAAAAGAGAATAACCAAATCCTTTGCCATTCTTTTTGTTTCTCTCTTTACGGGCTCTATGACCTTCCCACATTCTATCGCTTATGGTATATGCAGTAGTCACACTTTCTGGTTCAAACACTTCGGAAACTCTGGTTAAAAGTGTTCCTTCCTTCAACTTGTTTTTTTCATAAATGGTAGTTCCATCTTCCGCTATTCCATAAGGGAATTTAAATGTGTCAACATTTACAAGACCTTTGTACCACGCAATGATAAACAAACGCTCACGATTTTGTGGAACACCATAATATTTTGCATTTAAAACCTCATAAGAATAATTATAGCCTAATTCTTCCAAGGTTGCAAGGATGACTTTTAATGTCTTTCCTTTATCGTGATTCTTCAATCCACGAACATTTTCTAAAAACAAGACACGTGGCGGATGCCCCGCTTGTATTTTCTCTTTTACAAGATTGGCAATATTGAAAAACAATGTTCCTCTTGTATCTTCAAATCCTCTTTTCAATCCTGCAACTGAAAAGGGCTGACAAGGAAAACCACCGCAACAAACATCAAAGTTAGGAACTTTTGACGGGATAACATCATTTATATCCTCGTTAAAATAAATATACTCTCCTTTTTTGTTCTTCTTAAACAAATTCGGCTCTAAACTCTTATAATTCTCTTCGTATGATAATCGTGCATTCTTGTCCCATTCACTGGCATACACACATTTTCCCCCCACACTATGCATTGCCGTGTGAAAACCGCCTATACCTGCGAATAAGTCTATGAATGTATATTTCTTTTTTCTCATTGTTGTTTTTCTCTTATATACGAAACAAAAGTAGTAAGGTCTATTACATTTTTTGTTTCAGAGTAATCAAACAGTTTCAAATTCTTATGGGGAACAACCAAGGTCAGATCACAACTTTTCATTTCTTTCAACTGATTATTTGATACTCCTGGCTGTAACGTAAACAAATATTTGTTCCGTATTTTATCTGCTTCATTAAGAACTTGTCTCCATCTGTCTTTGCAGGTTGTTTTTGCAGCTAACATTAACAATTTATCTTGATCAAAATTAATATCGTGATAACTTTTACTATTTGGGAATAAAAAATCAGGTTTTTTATGCAGTTCTGTTTCTGCATGCTTTTCATATATAAAACCACTTGCATCAAAAATCCTGCTTAAATGATTTTCAAGTGAAAGACCAGCCCTTGACTTGCGCCTATTTGTTATTACTTTAGACAACCTTAACAAGCGATTCAACTCACCAATTGGTTCTATAATATATGGTCTATACAATTTCTCTTCTATCCCTTCGAATATAAGGAAATCCACATCGTACCAATCTTTAACAAGACTATCACACTTCTTAATAATATCATTATCTTGAAGTTTTCCTAAATCAATAATCAAGTCTTGTGCTGTAGTACAAATCTCTGATGTTGTAGGAAATTCCGTATACTGCTCAACAATGCTTTGTATTCTATTTAATTTCTCTTTACTAATATTCGAGCTATATAGTCCTTTTACACATTGAGTAGGATTTGTATTATCAAGTCTGTAAAAATCCAAAAAATCATCTATATCTTTCTGGGCTTCTAAAACGTAAGCATTATACAAATTATCTTCACCTTTTGCGAGTATTAGAAGACTGCCGATATATTTATCTTGCAAGAATTCAAATGGCTTACCGCCAAAATTGGCTATTCGATATTCTTTTTTACTTGAATAATAGTATATTTTATTATTGTATTTTTTATCCTTTTGCCAACAGATATTGCGTTCTATGCATTTCTTCTCATTGCCGCCTTTCGCATCAAAAAACATTTCCCATGCATAAGGAGGAATATAAAAAGCCCTAGCGTTACTTGTCACTTCCCATTTTGTTATAAAATGAGAATATGCCATAGTAGATTGTTCTACTATGTCAATTGCATTCTCTACATTTTGTGAAAATAAATTTGGACGTTTCATCTATTTATTCGCTTCATAACCAAATTCTTCTGCCTTTTCTGCTATTTTCAACATAAAAACTACTGCATTTATGTCATTCTCATGTCATAGCTATGCCACCTCTTTTTCGGCGAAGATATCGCCATGAAGCTCTTTGCTAATCTCCATCGACAATTCGTAAATATCAACACCATGCTGTTCACAGAAGTCGAAGGCTTCGTCCATTAGGCTGTCTAATCTTTCGGCCTCTTCTGGAGAATAAGATGGCTCACCGGTGTCCCTACGGACATAATCCGTCATCGGATTATCAGGATGAAATGCCCAACCAAGATAACCAATCACTTCGGTCAGCATTGCCCGCAAATCATTTTTAGTATTTATTGTTTGTATCATAATTTTATAACGTTTTACTTCTATTTATAACTAACTCTAATTATTGTCCATGCCATTATTGTTTATGCTTTGTTCAATAAACTCACAATACGCGCTTTTATATTTTCATAAGTGATGCTTAACTGACTTTTTGCTACAACTGTAAGTCTTGAGGTATGAGCTAACGCGTCTCTTATCGGTTTATATTCTATTGCGTCTCGTATTAGTGATGCTTTTTTTATTTTATCCTTTTCATCATCAGCAATAGAAGCCAAGTTGTCCATATCTAGATATGATAGATCCGAATTATCTTCTCGGATTTCATAATTGATATTTGCTTGTTGTTTTGCGTTTTCTGCTTTAGTTTTCCACTCATTATTAATTCTGTTCTGTACACCTTGAGGAATTGAAATATTCTTTTCTTTTATATAACTTCTCAAAAGATTTTCAGAAACAAAACATTCTCCATAAGAGGACAAATTAAATTCAGCATCTTCACTTAGTGCTTTTATCCATCCATCAACTTTCTTCCGGCTTTTACTATTATCTTTCGAAGGTCTAAAATCTTCAATTACTGCATTGAACAACTCTTTAGACTTCCTTTGTTTTTTTGTCATTCTGGGATTCTCTGAGTCCCCATCTTGATTAATTTCTGTACGCCATACATCCCAATCATTGATTATAGTCTTAAGCGCGACATCCAACTTGGCCAACAAATCCTTAAATTTAGGGTCATCGGGAACTACACCTTCTCGGCTACTCGTAAAGCGGTCAGTTTCATCGTCCAAGTCATCAAAATGAATTTGGCCATAAAGGTAACTTTGAACAATTCGGGCTATTGGGATGTGTCTTAAAATATCTTTTTCTCTCAATCTGCCATTCACATATAAATCTATTGTGACCTTTTCGTCTGTACCACTAATTTTAATATCGGAAGGCGTTTCTACTGAAGCTATGAATCCTTTAATTGCTTTATTGTCTAATGATAATATCTTTGATCTCTTAAACTCTCCCTCATTAATATAAGGATCATCTATTGCATTCAATATCCATACAAACTGAGTCTTCTCTTTTATAGAATCCAGTTCTTTTATTGTAATAGGTTTTTCATTAATATAGATATTGAAAGTTGGGTCTTGTAAAGAAAAACGGAAATACAATGCAACCATTTTTGTAATATATTCAACCCGATTGCGAATACCATCTTTTAATCCCTCAAAAATTATCACGGTTCCTTTTTCGCCTAATCTCTCTTTATAAGTTGAAATCAACTTCTCTGGTGGAATGTCAAGATTATATTCATTAGACGAGATGTCATCTTTTATAGCTTTATCTAGCCCTGTATTATCAATTACGCCACCAACAATAACGGATTTCTTACTTTTCGTCAGAACTGTTATTGTTTGAGCACACGATAGTAACGCTAACTTTCCGATACCTTTTCTTCCTATAAAAGGACGTCCTTTGTCCGTATGTGTTTTATTGTCTTTACGTTTTGAATAACCGATTTTCAAAAATTTGTTTTGGAAATCACTTTCATTCATACCTTCTCCATCATCTCTGACGATTAATATTTTTGAATCACGGTCAATTGTTATATATACATTATTAGCATCAGCATCCCATGAATTTGAGATGGCTTCTCCAAGAACTGTCATAAAACTTCTATACAAGTTCCTTCCAAGATGGTTCAGGATGCTCAACGAAATGTTAAAATTGTACTGTTTCATAATGGAGTATTTCTAATATGATGTATAATACTTTCAGCAATAATTTCACCCAATTTTGGTGGTACTGCATTTCCTATATACCGAGAAGCCTTTACTAAAGACACTTCTTGCTCATTCGGAAAAAACCTATAGGTAGGCGGGAATGTTTGAAACAAAGCAGCCTCACGAGCTGAGATTGCCCTGTTTTGTACAGGGTGCCCGAAACGGCCATTACCGATACCAGTGCAGAGCGTTGTCATCGTGGGAGCTGGTTCTTCCCAAACCATTCGACCATAGACACTTCCAAAGCTTTTACCACCTTCTCTCTTGTGGCAATCCAATAACAATTCTTCGGGCCAATCTCTCCAACTGCCACCATAAGGTGTTGCCATTATTCTTTGCATATTTATAGGAGACAAAGCCCGACATCTGTGTAAAGCATCCGTTGGACAACTTTCACCTGCCTCTAATGGAGGAAGATTGCCTATTGCATCTTGTACTGTCACATAATTATCTTTTGTATGAGTAGATGGTATAAGCTTAATATCTCCTAAACGAGAAGCCAGTAACACCAAACGTTTACGTGTTTGGGGAATACCATAATCAGGACAATACACTACTTGAAAATTAACATAGTAATGCTCATCCTGCAACACTTTTACAAAATCAGCCAATACCGATTTCAATTTAAACGATACTATCGCAGGCACATTCTCCATTGTCACAATATCAGGATGAACGTCCTTCACTAAACGTCCAAATTCATCTAAAAGACTATACTTTGCTATATCTTTATTCTTGTTTTTAAACGCATAAGATGAAAATGGCTGACAGGGTGCACATCCTGCTAACACTTTTATTGCTTTTTTAGAATAAAGTGGCAAAATATCATCTTTTGTAACCTTTCTAATATCTTTATAAACAAACTTTGCCTCATTATTTGTTTCATAAGCATACTTACAGGTAGCATCCAAGTCGAAGCCTTTAAGTATCTTGAAGCCTTTAGACTTCATACCATAGCTTAATCCACCAATTCCGCAGAACAGGTCAACTACCTCAATAGAAGGCAGTTTCCCACGACGTTTATTTTGTTTTGATTCTTCCATTACTATGCATTAAAAAGATGAACAACCAAGAATTTTTTCAGCGGCTCCAAATACTCTGCATCCAGATTCCAATGCTGGGTGTTTTCGTAGTTGCGATTTGGGTCCTTAATAAGTTTCTTTTGGCTGCGCGACTTTCCCAATAGCGTTTCAAGATAGGCATATATCTTAGTTTTCTTGGCAGGGATAGTCAGCGTTGGGGGAGTCTTTGTGGGAATCCTCACCTTCTCCAGTTCACCTTCGTATGTGGCCCAGCAATCCATTACGGGCTGGTTGTCGGGATTGATAATCTGCTCCAACATGTCTTCCAAAGCTCCAGCGTCTTTATTGTTTGGAAGGAGGAACAATTCAAACTCCACACCAAACTCTTCTTGGATGGCCAACAACTCCTTGCGTCGAGACTCGCAATCATCATCAGCATCGAAGATAACAAGATTCACTCCGTCTTGATTCGAATTTTGACGGAGAGCCTGTAGGGTTTCTTCTGATTTCAATTTATCCTTACCTCCTGTTTCGCTATTGTCCTTGGGAAAGATAATGCTATTCTCAGGAGCTTTTTCTTGAAACAGATGATGATAATAGTCTCTGAAGAACTTCTTGTCAGCATCACCCTCAACAATTATCAGAAATCTTTTCATCACATTACAATGCTTCTTATTTCCACATCATTCTCGCAAGCCCCAGACAGACCTTCGTAAGTGTATTTGTATGCTTGGAATCCTTTTAACTTTGTCTTTTCTAAAGTATAAAGCCGCAATTCCTGCTGATATGCAGGGTTCTCTTCAAGCATCTGACTCAGGCGGGAGAGAGTTTCCTTACTATGAGTAGTCACGAACACTTGTTTATTGGTGGTCGTCGCAAGCGCAAAGATGGCCTCCCACAACTTCTTATAAACAGAATAGTGCAAGCCATTGTCAATTTCGTCAATGAGAATTGCGGTATTCAATGGATTTGCAGAACCAGCCACAATATTCAAATAGCGACGCAAGCCATCTCCAGACATACTAACAGGTAGCATCTCTCTAATATCACTATAACCTATATAAACATCATTGTTTAATATATCAATAGCATTTATCCTTGCATCAAATAATTGCAAATAATTTAATAACAAATCTTTTTGCTTACGTTTAAACAACTCTGATAAGTCATTGGATAAATTACTTGATAATAGGTCTGACGAGAATAATACTGCATTATTCTTCTCCACATATTCTTTATTAGGTTCATGACGTGATGGGACATCCGCCCGATTGACAGACAAAGAACTGCGATAATGCTTTGTACCTTGACTATTAGTTACATCAAAAAGCATTTCAATTGTATTGGGCATTCTCACTGTTTCTGATAGAACGAATGGTTCGTCAATAGATTGCACTCCATCATCTGCAGTTTCTTCATGAAAAAGTCTTACCTGTAAATGGCGGCTAATTCCATCAAACTGAAGCGAAGAAAATTCTGGAGTATTATTTAAATCTAAATTATAAAATTGATAACGGGTTTCTTGAAGATACGCAATTCGAAAAATACGTGTTCTTGCTTTATTCAAACTGAGAGGCAAATCAGGGTTTGACATACCTGCCAGTAATAATATTGCCTCCAACACAGAACTTTTTCCCGAACCGTTCTGCCCGAGAAACACGTTGACACGTGAGAAATCGTCTATCTTCAGATGGTCGATACCCCTGAAATTCTTGATTTCTATATTCTTAAATCCGTCCATATCTATAGTTATGTACACATTACCTTGCAAAGTTAAGCAAAAATATTTGAAAAACAAACAGAATTAACATCTTTTATACAGACATCTTGTCGAATTCGATGCTTTTTTTTATGGATTACTGCAGTTTTATTTGGTGGAATCGAAAGAAAGATGTATCTTTGCAACGCGAAAAGTTATGTTTACAGGCGTTGAACATAAGTTTACCGTCCATGAACATATATTCAAGGGCGTTGAACATAAGTTTACGGCACATAAACATAAAATATGTAGAATAGAAAAGAAAAATAGATAGAATAATTATCAAAAAACAGAATAAGATATGGCAAATTTTGTATTACAGGAACTTCCTGAGGAGATGAGTGAGGGCAAGAAAGTGGTATTCCCAAAGATGCAGACTTACTCGCTGCACGACTATGAGACTGTTATCAAACACATGCGTACCTACGCAGGGAGCATCAGCGACGGACTTATTCGGGCTGTCTTCGATGCGCTGGTATCGACGATGCAGAGTTGGATGCCTTTGGGGCACAATATCAAGATTGACGGACTGGGTGTATTCTCCCTGTCCTTAGGGTTCGATACCTCTACACCTTCTGAAAAAGCCTTTTCTCAAGAACAGGATGGCGAGGATCCCAAGACGAAATACAGGCATGTTTGTATTAAGGGCATCAATTTCAAACCTGATGCAGAGTTGCTGAAGGAGATGAACAAGCAGGCGACATTCGACCGCGTCAGTACAGATGTAGTTGTTCCAAAGAAGTGCAAGTATAGTCATGAAGAGCGTTTGGCAAAAGCCAAGACCATTATCGAAAAATATGGATACATGACACTTACGGACTATGCTTTGGCAACAAATCAGTCCAGAGCTGCAGCTTCGAACGACCTCAAGCGACTGGTGGCTGATGCTGATTCTGGAATCACTACTCGCGGCAGTCATTCGCATAAAGTTTGGATTGCGGCGAAATAAAAAAGAGGTGCAGACGAAAAAATCTGCACCTCTTTCCTTTATATTGTGAATAAGTTTACTTGACCTCTTCGAAGTCGGCATCCTGGATGTTGTCATCCTTGGGAGCACCCTGCTGCTGAGCCTGCTGCTGACCAGCGAAAGGATTCTCCTGCTGAGGACCTGCCTGAGCACCTTGTGCACCCTGATACATCTGCTGTGATGCGGTCTGCCAAGCGGTGTTCAGAGCAT
>Ga0265299_10003922_pt1 | contig 14308 bp, 2 predicted proteins | sample AusTroGonzalo_MG_4_FD_193485 | JGI IMG/M metagenome (GOLD analysis project Ga0265299, IMG submission 193485) | Bovine rumen microbial communities from tropical cattle in Woodstock, Queensland, Australia - Gonzalo_02 | ecosystem: Host-associated > Mammals > Digestive system > Stomach > Rumen ... | reverse complement strand
AACAAAAAAGAGTTTGAAGAAATTAAGAAGAAAAAAATAGAACAAGACTTAGAATGAGATCAGAGACAATTTGATATATTAGTAGACGCACTAGGAGAAGTAATCAGAGATTATATGGAAACTAAAGGCAATGAAGAAAAATATGATTAATATTTATCTAATAATAAAACAAAAATGAAAGATGAACAAATAAAAATTTGATGAACGACATGGATTCATCTAGTAGACCCCGACAATAAAGAAATTGATAAATTAGTAGATAAATATAATCTCCACGAAATTATCGAACAAGATTTCTTGGATTTCACAACACAAGACAAGATTGACACTTATGATGATTGTCTTTTTTTGGTTATGCGTTTCCCAAAATACAACACAAAAACTAAAAAACATTTCGCTAACCATATGCATGCAATACTATGAAAGAATTTTATTATTACTGTAACATCACATGTAACTAGCAATGTAGAAAAAATTCAAAATCAGTATCGTAAAGAAGTCGCTGAAGCTGAAGATGATGAAAAATTTAAGCTATCTCCATACTATATTCTATACATGATAATAGACGCAATGTACGATAAAGTACTAAATTGAATGACTAAATTTTCACAAGATCTAGTAAAAATCGAAGATAACGCAATGGATGAAAATTCAGCAACCCCAGAAACTCTTTCAGAATTACTCATTAAAAAAAGAAGTGCTGTATTAATGAAACACATAATTAGTCCTCACACAGAAATATTAAGTGAATTACAAACTGCTACAATAAATTTTTACAAAGGAGACTTAGATGTGTACTTCGAAGATCTGCAATATAAAACAGATAAAATACTATCACTTGTATCTATTGCTTATGAAAACACAGAATCTCTATTTGATGTATCAGACACCTTAACTACCATAAAAACAAATAAAACCATTTCGATTCTAACTATATTTACAGTATTACTCTGAATATTAACCTGGATTAGCTGACTATATTGAATGAATGTAGATTTACCTGCACAAAATGTATTATGAGTTTTCTGGCGATTATTATGAGGAATGATATGAATAGCCGCAATAACTATGATATATTTTAAAGTAAAAAAACGGTTCTAATATAAACAATTAAAACAATAAAAATCCCCATTATAGGGGATTTTTAAATTTTAGATATTTCTATCAGCTTAATTAGATGTAAATGTATAACAATATGCGTATTTATGTGTTTCATCAGAGGAATCATATTTATTTACAAGTTTTCACTCTGGTGTACATACAACCTGCGCTAAAATTAGACTACAATCACTAGATGTTCTTGCCGAATATGCTTGAGCTTCATCTCAAGCCTGTAACTCTACATTACCAAATGCACAAGTATTGCTAATAGGTAAAGCATCACATTCACTCGAATCACTTTGATTAATAATATGCCGATATTCTCAATCGTATGCATAAAAACAACCTTCTACAACCCTTATCTCTCAAGCCACAGCTGATTCAGAAGTATCTCATCATATCTTCATAGCACCATTTACAACCAAATTTACTCCAGGCTTAGGATCATATGTACCTATCAAAATTCAATTCTCAGCTCATATATATGCAGAGAAACTATCTGCCTCTGCTTCCTTACTTCCATCATTCCATATAAATGAGCCATCTCAACCCTTAGCGTTTTGTCACATAACCAAATTATTAGCTCATCTTGCCCTATTTTTAGATCATCAAAATACGATTCATCCATTACTTGCTTCGTTCTGGTTTCATCAAAGAATAACAGATCCTTCTCAATTTCGTGATACTGATTGCGTTGAAGGCAAAATTGCATTTTCATTTCCACCAACAATTACAGAATTGTTTCACTGAATTGTGTTATTATTTCATCATCCTATTACAGAATTATCCCCTTTATTTATATCACCCTGTCACGATATGATTTGATTACCCTGTCAACCAGCAATTCATGCGTGATTACCATCAGAAATTTTATTATCATTTCCTCATGCAATGGTCCCCATCTCAGAATTTACTGTTCCATTTCAAACCACAAGTCAATTAGTGATGTGTAAAGCTCTATCTTTTGTAACTAATCATGCAAACACTGCTCACTGTCATACATACAAAGAATGTAAACGTGATATATGTCATTCCACATCCGAAGTATCTATATCTTGTCATCATATCTTCATAGCTGCATTTACACTACCCATAAAAATCATTATAGATAACAACCCTAATCAAGTTAATATATAAGATAGTTTTAATGTATGTTTCATATTATATAATATGGATAAAAAATAAAAGCATACCCATCGATAATTATAATTATTTTTATTCTACTGTCAAAAATAAACGCACTTTTTGATATAGAGAAATAAAGAAAAGATTTGACTTTTAAATAAAAATACACCCTAATCTAACATAATAAAATCTAAAATAATAAAAATCTGGACCCATAAAGAATCCAGATTTTAACAATATAATCACAAAAGATAATAGTTTTATTTATTTGACCGCCATACATGTACTTCAATTATATGGATATCATAGTACACAGCAACACTCCTTAGATAAACTAATATTTGCATTGTCCGAGTCTTCAAGCAATATCGACCAGCTAGTTCACATATTATACCACTGCACCTTAGCTCAACAATACGGAAAATCAGGAGCATCTGCTGAAACAGTCACTTCATCCAACGTTATACCACACCACCATCCTTCACAATCATAATCATCATCCTTGTTTTGATAAATACCACTATAACCATTAAAATAACATGTATACGCACCCTTACATACATCATTAAATGCATATACTCAACAAACGCTTGTAGCGGCTCAAGTAATTTCTACCTGACTAAATTGGCTTAACCACGAAGATGTAGAAATAGTTGAATAGTTTCCACATATATTCTCTTCACCTATCTCTTCTGCTATTTCAGTTATCATCATTGCCGGATCCTGCGTAGGATCATAACAACAAACTTTATCACAACTATTTCAAGAATAATCTCAATTAGGACAAAAATCAGGATCACACATTGGTGTTGGAGGCGTAGGAGTTCATCATCAAATACTACCATCAGCACTACCATCAAAGGAATCATTCTCATATTCGGACTCAACATATTTTGCCACAACTACCTTCTGTGTGCTTCTATATGTTTTATCTGATTTAGGATCTTTTACTATACAATAAGCGGTGTATTCCTTTGGAGATGTATCAGTATTAGGTTGATATGTACATAATCTATTAAGTTTAGTATTCGCTGCTGTTTCAACCACAGTCTCTCATTCAATACCACAATATAACTGGATGTCTGCAACACCACCTCAAGGATTAGTACATATCACACTAACACTTCATCAATTAGAAGTTAAATTTATTCCATTTCACATAGAAGAACCATAACATCAACTATATCATTTACCACTTTCTGTACCTTCTGGACATGCGGTACAGCCACTTGCTCATGGTTTACTATATGTATTTTCTCAACACTCATCACAGTGATGTAAAAATCATTTACTATATGTTCATCAACTACATTTTTCACATCATTGCGACAATGGTTTACGACAATACATCGATGTCGTATAAGTATATAAATGAGAATTGTATCATTCCACAAATATAGCCACACTACTTATTCAAAAAGAACCATTATTATAATAATTCCAGCTTATATTATCATCCCACTCACTATTATAATAATCATAACCCTCACATTTTATTTTATATCATGGATCACAATAATATGCACATACATTGTTACCTGTTTTAGGATTTTTTAAGACCTCATAATTTCCATTCTCTGGAAGAGTAAACGCTCATTCACACATATGAGCTCATCTAAACCATATATAATACGTCTTATTACCATTCAAATTCTCACTTGCTGAAGTTTGTATATTATCTTGACTATTTGTTGTACTCCATCACTTATAATTACTTTTACTTGATCATTCTGGAACCGTATAAATATCTTCAAATGTTATCGTTGTTCATTTTGGTGCCATATATACATAACTAGATTTCTCTTCACCATCAACCATATTATGTACTTCATAAGTATAATATATTATAGTCTCCATTTCTTCACTTATATTACCTGCTATATCTTTACACCTAACATACCATGTATTATACCAATCATAATCTTGTTTTGACTCATTCCATTTTCTTATATTATCAACATTCAATCACTGCTCCTTTTCGAGTTTTGATCCTCGTGTATTTCTAGGCCTTTTAGAATAATTACTACCAACTGATGGTGCATTACTCCACGTAAAATAATATGGTACTATATTATCATCATTACATATTATTGTAAAATTTTGATAGTTTTGTTTTAATGTTGATGTTACATTTGCTAATTCAGAAAGTACTGGTGGTGTATTATCTATAACCATAAATGCTGTCTTATACGATCCACTATACAAATAAGAATATCACACTTGATTAGCAGCTGCATCATATGTAAAAGTTTCAATTTCATATTGAGCACTTTTTGCATTATCGTCAACCTTAATTTGCCATTTATATGTCTCATCTGTATCTCATATACAATCTCCATCAGAATCTACGCACTCTGCAGAAACCTTCACTTGAGCTTTTCCATCATAAAGCCATGTCATCAACGATGAAGGGCTTGTTTCAGATACTGTTACTGTAGGGTTATCTACATTAATATCATTTAATGTTGATATAAATCTCCATACTTTACCCACATTTTGAGTTGTTTGTGTTCTCATATCTACATCACTATTTACTAATCTTATATACTGACTTCCTACTTTATAGTTATCCGCATGTGTTATCTTAAAGTATAGAGAATCACCAGGTTTTACATAATATTTATTTCCATAAACATTAAAATATCTCCACTCTTCTCGCACCTCATGAGTATTTCAATTTCCATCATCTACTTTTCTTTTTCCATAAAGACTCTTAAGACTATTCTCATCATCCAGATATTCCCAACCACTATAATTATTGAAAGTTGGAGACGTATTATCTACAATAATTTCTGAAGATGTCACTGCTGCATTTTTATTTCATGCAGCATCCTTCACTTTACCTTCTGGTAATGTAAATTTCACATTTCAAAAATTTGATGATTCTCAATTCGCTAATGGAACTCACTTATATGTTAATTTAAATGTCCTACTTGTACTTGTTCATCATGCCTCCACACTTTCTATACTTAATAATCCACTATTAGACATATTGAAATCTGATGCTCCCAAAGAAGATGTACTTACTCCTCAAGCATCTGTACATGTAAGTGTTATTGTTCATTGAATATAAGATCTAGCACTATCATCACTTTCTCCTGCCTTCTTTGCTCTTACTATTGTCTTACTAGGATTTCACCATGTACAACTTGGACCTGATCCATCTAATTTTTTAGATGCTTTTCAAACATTTCCAGCAAAATCTACACAGAATAAATAATAAGTTCATTCTCATCTTTGATATTGTCGACTAACAGAACCTGCATTTGCCGATAGAAAATCACTATTCTCTGGTTCTGCTTTTGTTCAAAAATAATATTCTTTAACTCATCATAAAGTATCATTACAACTAATAGTCACCCTTCGAGTTGTCGCGTCTACAGAAGACGTTGTTATAGATGCAGTAGGATCAGTCTTATCAATTAATATTGGTAATGATATAATACTACAATTTCCAACATTATCACATATCTCATAATATCATGTACGATCTCATGCCGCCTCCCATTTTGAATCTTTATAACTAGATGTATTATAATTATTCATAGAATACCAAGTAGTATCGTCATCAGATCGAGCTAAACTATCAGCTTTGATTCATGAACCTCCATCAGAAAAACTCAAATCAACATAAATAGTTCATGTTGTCCACATTCACTCAGTATATGCCTTACCATTTGATTTAGCTGTTCGAGTAATCGTTGGACTTGTTTTATCAATTCTTACTTGTAATGATGTAGTACTACAATTTCCTGCTTTATCACATATCTTATAGTATCATGTACGATCTCATTCTGCACTCCATGTACTATTATAACTTGATGCTCATGGATTGTTAACATTTTCCCAACTAGTATTATTTTTGTTATCTCTCCATTGTAGTGTACTAGTATCAATTTCTCCATTATCAGAATAGCTCACTACAACATATATATTAGAATTTGTCCATTGTCATTTTCAATCATATGTTGCATTATTTGATTTAGCTGTTCGAGTAATCTTTGGTGCTGTATTATCAGTACAATCATTTACCGTCTTAGCTCACGCTCTACTTGTATATCATGTTGGACATGATTTAATTCATTTGTCACCATTTGTATTATAGTAAAAATCTCCTCATTCACAATAACTTCATGCTGGACAAGTAGAACAAGATGTTCAACTTTTTTTCAAGTATGTTCAAGCAGCACATGTAGTATAACACTCTTGCTTCCTATAAGCTCAATCATGACTTGTAAGAGTATTTCACTGTGTTGGACTTACACTTTTACAAGACTTACATTGTTGATTATCTTTAGCATGATAATATCCTGCTTCACATATCCATGTACAATCCTCTCTTACTGTCTTATAAGCACCTTCAGTCAATCCAGCTACAGAATTTGTCCATTTCGCATTTGATGGCAATCCTGTACATGCAGTACAATTGTTTCTATAATATCAAACTTCACATGTATATCCACACACACTTGCACCATATGCCCATGATGCACTTGACCATAATCCTCATTCTTCATCCCATGTCTGTATAAATGTTCAATGTCCTTGCTTAATAATACTTTTTGTAGGACGAGTTCATTGACAATCTGCTGTTCTATCAGCACTAGACACACACTCATTTCCCTCTAAATGATATCAGTTTTTACAAACATAACAAATTGATTCATTAAGATTCTCCTTATTAATATTCTGACAATTTCGGGTATATCATGCAGTATCGTCTTGCTGGACTTTAGCCACATTTCATGCCGCACAGTCATTTACTTCTTTTCCACAAACATTTGAATAAGCAAAACATATCATACCATCCCGGATTTCACCATATTTACAATCACCTTTACAACTAAACTTATTTCCTCCTATATTACATTTATAATCATAATTTCTTGTCCATGTCACTATATTTTCGCCTACGACTCCAGCAAATCTACATTTTCAATAATTACCATCTAAATAACATATATCTGTACAATCACTCGCCTCATCAGATCATTCCTCACTCCATTTTGCATCACCACTATTTGGATTACAAGTTTTCTTACCTTGACCCTCAGGACAATAATATCATCCTGGACATGGCATTATTCATTGATCTTCAGATTTCCAATAAAACTTATATCCCGGACAATAACTTCATGCTGGACATACTTCACATTTTGCAGAATTTTTAGGTAAATATGTATGTTCATCACACGATTGATAACAATCAGATATTGTTTTAGAGCCAGCATCACTTTTCATTTGTATTCTTTTATTTCAATCATTTGCCACTGGACATGCTGTTAATCATTGATCATAGCCTTCGTTATAATTAAATGTTACTCAACCTACACAATAATTATCATTTAAACAGATTTCACATTTATCTCATCATGCAGGTAAGAATGTTCCCTCTTTACATTTAACTGAACAATCTTCATGTTTCTTAGATCATCTACCACTAGTTAAATCTCCTCCACAAGATGGAATTTTATCATATGTAGTTCCAGCTGGACAGTAACTTCATGCTGGACATTCTAAGCATCTATTTCAATTTTTATTTTTATAAAAACCTGCTTCACATTGCCAAGCACAATCATTATTTGTTCCATTACTTATATATTCTATATGTTCCGGACCATTACTACATTGCTGATTATCTGGCTCTGGTCTACACGCACTTATTCCATACCATCAAATATTTATATTATTACATGATACTGATTGAACTGAACTCCACATCTTATTTCCACACGCAATTTCTTGAGCCGATTTCGCTGGACATTTGTATCAACATTCACAACCATGTTTACTATCATCATCATCCGTTCATGGACAATAATATCACTCTTCACATGGCGAACATATATCAATTATTTTACCATTTTTATCCATTGTGCTCCTATAATATCATGGATTACATCTCCATTCACAATCATTATTAGTTCCATTGCTTATATAACGTGAATTTGTTTCTGGTCTATTAGTACATATCTCACATGTTGATATATTATTAGCACATACTTCATGCTTCGATTTATATGTTCATACTCCACAATCCGATGGTTTTTCTCACTTCTTTCATACATATTGTTTATTATTAACTGTCATACAACATTGCGATATATCTGTAGATCATGCTCCACTTGTATATCCATCTGGACATGCTTCACACTTATTATTACTTTCATAATAATTTTCATCACAATCCCATCCACAATTCTCAGTTTTTTCTCACTGATTTATATAATGTGAATTATCTTGTGGTTTGTTTTCACAAGGCACAACAGCATTCGATCATGGACAATAATTTCATATTTCACATATCGAACAACTATTTGGTGAAGATTTATACCATCACTTATTACATACACCTACAGCATATTTTATACCATTATTCGTACACTGATTATTATCATTTATAGAATATGATATACAAGCCGTATAAGTATTCGCTTCATCCACTCCACTTGCATCTGTTAATGGATAATTAGTATCGCTACATGTTTTTATGTCAAGTGAACAATTCTGATTATCGTATGGTGTATCTTCCGATCAATCTTCATGTACCCATTTACCATCGTTACATTTTAAAGTTTTAGATTGGCATTCAGTGGTAGTACTTATACATCATACTGAGCTTTTTTCATATGTAGTACACGATTCTCCATGTTTTGATTCACATGCTTTAGATGAACAATTAGCTTTACATAAATCTCATGCTCTAGTATAAGATCATGTACAATCCCATGTACAATTTTCGCCAGTCTCACCTATTGTAGTATACTCTGCATTCTCTGCTGGAGCATTTTCACACTTGTGTTGTACATTATCTCATGGACAATAATTTCATACTTCACAAGGCGAACAAATTATATTATTGTTCTTATCTTGAGATTTATAAAATCATGGTTTACAATTCCATGTACAATTTTCTCCAGTCTCACCTATTGTAGTATATTCTGCATTCTCTGGAGCATTTCCACACTTATGTTGTACATTATCTCATGGACAGTAATTTCAGATTTCACATTTTGCACAACCTATTTCATTCTCTTTACTATAATATCATCTTTCACATATAAACTTATATATTGTAGTTCATGCTGTACAAGATTGATCAGATGCTGTATAAGATATACAATCAACAAAGCTAGCATTCTCAACACTCTTAGATGTCAATGGGTATTCACTCGCTTCACATTTTTTATTTTCTTGAGAATAAGTTTTATAACTATATGGACCATTATTATCTTTGACCCAGATCTTACCTCAATTTCACTCTTCCCATTTTCCCCATTCTCAATTATTACATCGTAACGTTTTTGAATTAGGTTTATTTGGACAAATTACTGAATTTTCTTCATATGTAGTACATGTCTCTCCATGTTTAACATTACATACTGTAGAAGAACAATCCTGCTTACATTCATTTCATTCCTGTGTATATCCAGAAGCACACTCCCAATCACATACAGGACTTGTTTGATTTGTCTTAAACTGAGCATTAGATGGTAAATCATTCTTATTCTCACAATCTATAGCTCAATCTCATCCATCTTTTCATGGACAATAACTTCATGCTGGACATGATTTACATGTTTCTACATTACCTTCTTTATTATACATATATCCTGCTTCACACATCCATGTACATCTTTCATCTGTCGTACTTTCTTTATCATAATGTGAAACACTTATGACTGGTGTATACTTATTTCGTCATATCTTTTTCTGACCATACGTTCATAATCCATCCTTCCATTTCGAATTAAGTGGCTTATTTCCACAAGACATAGTCCTATCTACTTCTTCACATCCTGTTTCATCATCTTTTTTCGCATATTCTTTTCATGTTTCAGAATCTTTTTCACAATACCAAATACATGCAGCAGGATCTGACCAATCATTAGCATCAGAATCCCAGCTTACTACAACCGTTGAGTTTTGTATAGCTACATGATCTTCGTATTCTCCTGAATTACCTTTTTTAGGAACATCTGTATTATCACATGCTACAGTTTCTGTTGCTACTTCACATTTTTGCGAACCACTATCATAACTATAATGATTATCCGTATCACAAACAAATCCACATTCAGAACCATCATATGTCCATGCTACACTTGCTGGTAAATAAGATTGCGTTACCGGATCATATGTCTGTGTAAATCTTCATTTCGTTACTACCGTATGATCTGGTTGTGTATTTATATTACAATCCACCAATTGTGTTTTTGGTTCACATTTTTTATTGGCAGAATTCCATCCATAATCTTCCATACATTTATAAGAACATTCTACTGATTCACTCAAGCTAAATTTTGGTGAAACATACGTTGGAATCCATGAACCCCCATCCCGTGTTTTAGTAAACTTATCATTTACCCATATTGCATTACTTGGTAAATCTGTACAAGAAACTATAGAAGTATCCGCATCACATTTCTTTGTTTTTTCATTCAAAGTATAATTAGTAGCACAACTACTATATGTACACGCTATATTATCATCTTCATTGTATGTATATGATGTATCATTTTCTGGCCTTTTATCGTTATTTGCTATAGCACCATCAGGTAAATTCAAACATTTTGGAAGCGACTTTTGTTCACAAGCTGTTTTACTAGAATTACAACTATATTGTATAGTATCTGTTTTTTCATTACATTTAAACGAACAATCTACCAAAGAATCTGAACTACACGTAGGATTTGCCGATCATTCCCATTTACTAGTATTTATATTCCATGTTTGTACATATTCCCCATTTACCCATGTTGAATTACTTGGAGCATCTCAACAACTTACTTTCTTGGTTCAGCTCTTACTACAACTCACTGTTTGTCATCCATTAGGTGATTTACATTCCCATTCATAATATGTTATAACTCCTCCATCTTTATGTTCTTTATAATTCTGTCTATCTCATTTTGCACATCCTTTTGATGCAACAAGACAAACTCCATCTATTTTATTCTCCACACAATAAGCCGTATTTCATCAGTTTATTCATTCACATTGCCATGTATATTGGTTTCCGTTTGAGCTATCACTACCAAATTTAAATGTTCATGTTTCACAATCATTATGCATCTCTCCACATTTTGCTGCTACTGGTTTATTAGATGGGACACATCATCAATTACCATCATCTTCATATCATTCTTCACAGGCATTTTCCTTATATAAAGTTGTCGATCATAATAAACATTTATTACCATTCAATGTTATATTCGTACAATTATCATAAAGCATGTGTGGTATTAAATCATTAGAAGACACAGTAAATCACTCATTTCTACAATTACGTTCGGTTAAACTACATGATGATTTATCATAATCCGTATCTTTTGTTCACCAACTACCATTATAACACCATTTCCTTACAAAAGTACAACTTTCTTGTCAATTAGTACTACATGTTTCAGAAGCCGATTTGTACCAATTCTTTACTGTTCCATGCTTTACATCTTTTATTCATTGATAATCACAGTTTAACATACATTGCTTATTAGTTGCATCTGGAGAATAACCATCATCACAGCTAGTCAATTTATACCTTGTATCTGAAATGTTACAAGAATCATTCGAAAAACTATATGAATAAATATATTCACATGTTCCATTCTCATCACACTCATCTAATGGATATTCCAACTCCTCTTCCTGTGTAAAACTTACATTATTTAGTCTACAAGTAACTTGTCAATATATAGAATTCTTTTCTTCATCCCCCACTAACCATTTTCCATCACTACACTGTGCATCAACCTTCAAAGAACATTTTTCTTGTCATAAAGAACCACAATTCTCAATACTAGATTGATACCATTCTCTCTCTTCCCCATGTTTTACATATATATCTTTTCACTGTCCATCTTTTCAATATTTACAATCTGCATAACAAACATTTTCTCATTTTGTATAACCAACATTACAACTAATTAATTTATATCTTGTACCTGAAATGCTACAAGAATTATTCGAAAAACTATATGAATAAATATATTCACATGTTCCATTTTCATCACACTTTTCTAATGGATATTCCGATTTTTCTTCTGGTGTAAAATTACGATCTTCCAATATACAAGTAGAACTTGAATACTCTTCATTTCACAACCAAACACCATCCCTACACTGTTTACCTATATGATCACACATTCTTTGTCCATCTTCACTACAATTTGCAGAATCCGATTTATACCATAATTTTATAGAAGAGGAATTTCCTACATCATGACTTCCATTATAACTACACTTCTCTATACATTGATCATTTCTCTCCTCATAAAAATCAATCTCTATATCATTACCCTCATCATCCTTACCTTTTTCACATCAAACAAGCGCATATCTTGTACCTGAAACTTTACAAGTATTTCATCATTCCACATCATAAGAATAAACCTCAGAATATATTCATCTTGACCTATGTTCCTCATCTATATAGTTCGGATTGTCTTTATCCAAAAATCTATCTTCTTCTATTGGATACGACGCCCTTTCCTCAGGAGAAAAATCATGACCCTCCAAAGTACAAGAACTAAATTGATAAATTTCTTCACCATTAACTTTATTTCCACTCTCATCTTCATAATATAATCTTCAATCTTCACAAGTTAACAATTCACCTTCACATACAGAATCCTCTGAAGAACATTCAACAAAATTAGATTTATACCAAACATCGGACTCTCAGTGTTTTATTGTTTTTCAATCAAAAGTACAATCCTTATGACATGCTCAGTCTACTTTGTGATATCCACTATTACACTTATATATACACTGGTTCTCTGCAGTACTCGAACATTGCTCATTTACATCTATCAATTCTATCTGGAAAGTAGCTCCTTCATATTTTTCAGGATCTCCACAAATTGTAGCATTCGCTACATTAACATCTCATTCACATTTACCAGCTAATAATTTCGTCTCACGACAAGAATCATTATAATGTCATTCACACGTCCATGTATATTCGAACTCATTTTCATCCAAATTCTTTGGAGTTCATTCTTTACATACATAATGTACTGGATTCTCTCCACAATCTCAATAAACTACAGGACCAGGATTAGAAACCGAACAAGAAATACTACTTCATCCATTCTCTCATTTACAATTCCACCTCGTTGAACTTACTTCTTCTAATTTTCAACTTCTACAAACATTTAAATTATCTCCACATTCTCAATTAACTGGTTTAGGTTTTTCTTCACTACAAGATGCAGTCGATCAACCATTCAATCAACTACACTTCCATCTATATGCGTCTTCTGTATTCTCATTATTTACTGAGATTCATCGTACACATCCATAACGTGCCAATCCACATTGTCATTTTACCAAAACATTAGGATTCTCTCCATTTTTCGTTTTATCAAGACAATCTTCAGATTTATCTAACAACTCCCATTTTCACCCATTTTCTAACGAATAATCCGTACATCGTACGAGACATCAATTTAATATTCATTGCTCTCATAAAACATCTTTTCTGCATCTCGTATTTTGTAAATCTCATAAACTAATAGCTCATTCAGAAGAAATTCACTTATTTACAGAACCCGTATTCAATCATAAACCTTTTTCTGTATTAATATAAAAAGCATTTGAAGTTTCAGGAGAAAACTCTCATTCCTTTCCATCCGAGAAAGCAAAGCTATCTCTTGCTTCACTATTTTTCACATCATATCACGCAACTATAGCATTACTAACACTCACCTCATTTTGCTTTCATCATAATATCTGTGAATTTTCAACATTTTCACTTATCATATTATTTATTCATCATACAACTATTACTCATTTTTGATTAGATTCAATAATATTACCTTCTCATCACACCATCACGGCCGATTCTATATAATTACTACCCTCAATATTTTCTCATATAATATTTTGTTTTCAACCTAAAACAACTGTGTTATTGTATCATACCCCTATACTATTTTCTTCCCCTCATATAATAGTTATATTATCTGAATAAACTTTCATATTATCTCATCATAGCACATTAGAATATTGATTATCTCATAACAAATTATTAGTAATAATAGAATTATTTACATAATTTCATATAATGATTGGTCTTCAT
>Ga0265299_10003921_pt1 | contig 14308 bp, 10 predicted proteins | sample AusTroGonzalo_MG_4_FD_193485 | JGI IMG/M metagenome (GOLD analysis project Ga0265299, IMG submission 193485) | Bovine rumen microbial communities from tropical cattle in Woodstock, Queensland, Australia - Gonzalo_02 | ecosystem: Host-associated > Mammals > Digestive system > Stomach > Rumen ... | reverse complement strand
TAGGTTCGGAAGGAACAGGCATACGCCAAAAAACTTTAGAACATTGTGACGAAGTTATCAGCATACCGCAAAAAGGCGGCGTCAGCAGTTTAAATGCCGCGGCGGCCGGTGCAATCATAATGTATGATATGTTTGCAAAAAGTTTAAAATAATTTTGCTTTCTCAAAAACAAAAACGCCTTTTATTTTTTAAAAGGCGTTTTTTATTTGTAAAAAAGTGAAAACCTACACGCCTTTGGGCAGGCGTTCAGATAAAATGCGCGGCAAATGTGCTGCCTCAATTTTGGCTTGCACGGCTTTTATATCATAAGGTAAGCGTATTAAACGGAAAGTATTTTGCTCGGTATCCAAAATACCAAACGAAGCCATATTGTTTGCATCACGCGGCTGGCCGATAGAACCGGGGTTTATCATATAGCGGACACCAGGCATAAGTTTTATGGTAACATCTCTGCCGTAGAAAACATCAACTTGCGGAATATGACCTTCGCGATAACTCATAATAAAAGGGACATGACTATGCCCGACAAAACAAATATTGCCTTGCCATTTAGGCAAATTTACAATAAATTGTTCCGGCGTTAAAAGATAATCGCGGTAAGGATCGGTAAAAGAGCCATGAACCATACAAAAATGTTCGCCCCGATAATCTGTTAAAAATTTTGAAATAAATTTTTTACTCTTGGAAGATAATTTTTTTAAAGTAAAAATCATAGCCAAATTGGCAAATTCGCTGAACCAGCGGGAAAATTCTTTTTTAAATAAACAAATATCGTGATTACCCAATACCGCAACAAGATTCTTAATTTTCATTAAAGCCTTGGTGCATTCTTCCGGATTAGGACCATAGCCCACCAAGTCGCCGCAAAAAGCATAGGCATCTACATTTAACTCCTGCATCTTTTTTAGACAAACCTGCAGAGCCTCATAGTTTGAATGAATATCTGAAAAAACGGCATATTTCATATCAAAACCTTTTTGTTTTATTTGGCAGAAGAAGCCTCAACAAGTTGCTGTGTTTTGGCATCCTGCTCTTTCAAATTAAGCGACAAAACTTTTGACACGCCGCTTTCTTCCATAGTAACGCCGTAAAGCATTTGTGCGGCTTCCATAGAGCGTTTATTGTGTGTTACTACAATAAACTGCGTCTTGGCGGAAAATTCTTTTATCAAATTAACAAAACGCTCGACATTGGCTTCATCTAAAGGAGCGTCCGCTTCGTCTAAGATACAGAAAGGCGAAGGACTATGTGTGAAGAACGCAAATAATAAAGATACCGCCGTTAAGGCCTTTTCTCCGCCGGACATTGCAGAAATATTTAATAATTTCTTGCCGGGCGGTTGGGCAATAATTTCAATACCGGTTTCAAGTAAATTTTCAGGATCGGTTAATTTTAATTCCGCTTCGCCTCCGCGGAAAAGAATTTGATATATTCTCTTGAAATGGGTGCGAACCTGTTCAAAGGTATATTTAAAGTTTTCCTTTGTGGTGGCATTGATTTTGGCTATTGCGGATTTTAAATCTTTTTTGGCATTTTGCAAATCTTCAATTTGCTTCTTTAAGAAATCGTTTCTTTGGGTTAAGGCATCGTATTCTTCCGGTGCGGTCATATTAACTGCGCCCATATTTTCTATACGCTTGCGCATCATTTTAACCCTTTCAAGGTCAACTGCTTTGCCGGAATGTTTCATTTGTGCTTCTTGGGGTGTAGTGTTCCAAGATTCAAGCAAAGTATTAACTATTGCCGTTTTTTGGCGGCGGTGATTGGTTAAATTATTTTCCAAATCTTGTGCCTTTAAAGCAAGTTCGCTAGCGCGTGTTTTGTTTTTGTTTAAGGCAGACATCTTATTATCATATTCTGCCTTTAAAACATTTAAGTCGCCGCGCATTTTATTTTCGGAAGTTTCCAAAGCGGCCAAATTATCGCGGCAGGCGGCAAGTTTTGCCTGGGAAGTAAGTTTTTCCTCCTGCAAGGTTTTTATGCGTTCGCTGGCTTTGGTTGTTTCCTCGGTGCGTTTGGTTTTGGCTTCAAGCAAAGTGGTTTGTTCGCCGGAAGTTGTTTTATAATCCAGTTCAATATTATTCTTCTTGATTTTAATTTCATAGAGTTTGCTGCTGGCTTTTTCTATTTCCACTTTTAAAGTTTGTTCTTCCTGCTCTAAAGCGGTTCTTTTGACACGCAAAGCCTCATGTTGTTTTTTGGCATCTTCGTGCTGATTATTTAAAGCGGTTAATTCCTCTTTAAAAGTTTGAACATTTGCTTTGCGTTTTTCTATTCGGTTTAAAATTTCCTGCTTATTATTAACAATTTGTTTGCTTGCCTGTTCAAGATCGCTCAAAAGCCTTTGTTTATTATTTAAGTTATTTTGCAGGGAGTTTTGGGCAAGGGCTTCTTCTTGGAATTTACTTCTTGCTGTTTTAAGTAAATCTTCCGTTCTTGCCAAATCATCAATATTTTTTAAGGTTTGTTTGGTTAAATCTTCTTGCTCTTTATTTAATTCTTTAAGTTCGGTTTTGGCGGATTCTTCTTCCCCCCAGTAGGCTTCCGGCGATTTAACATTTAAAGCACCCGCGGAAAGCCAAAAACCGCAATTAACCTGCCCTTCCTGGGTATCTGTATTATTAAAAATATAATTAACTAAAGGGCGGAATTTATCTTCGCAAATAATCTTGGAAGATAGGCCTTTTGCTTCTTTATTTTCCGGAACGGCATTTAAAAGGATAAAGCGGCATCTTGTTTTGCCGTTTTGTTTTAAAAGTTCTTCGGCCTGTTTAAAAGAAGTTTCGTTTTCGCAAACAACGGAATCAAGATATTTGCCAAAGGCTTCTTCTGCGGCAAGTTCCAAAGATTTATCAAATTTAAGATGTTTTCTGAGCGTGCCTAAAACGCCTGAAATTTTGGCTTCTTCCACAAGTTTTGTGCCAACCCAATAGGGATTATTTTTGCCCTGAGTTTGTATCATTTGCATTTTGGTATTAAGGGCGGCCTGCTTGGTTTTTAAAGCGGTTAACTTATCGTTTAATTCCTGTTTTTGATTTTGAAGTTTTTGCCTTTGTTCTTCTAAATTTTGTTGTTCGGCGCGGAGTTTTTCCACTTCCTGTTTCTTACTATCCAAAGATTGTTTTATTTCGTTTAATTCTTTTTGGACTTCTTCTATTTGCACTTTTTGTGCCGTTAAAGAGCGTTCCAAATTGATTAAATTATTATTTTCGTGCTGGGCTGCTGATTCTTCAAGGGCGATTTTGCCGCTTAATTCCATTTCTTTATGGGTAAAGCCCATTAAATTATTGGTGGCTTTTTCAAATTCCTGACGGGCCTGTAAAATTGCCTGTTCATTGGCGGAAACTTGTTCGTATTTTTTATTATATTCCTGCTGGGCCGGTTCAAGTTGCAAAGTAATTTCTTCAAGTTTCTTCTTTAAATTATTTAAAGCGGGTTCAATTTCGCCGAGTCTGCTTAAACTTAAAGTTTCTTCGGAAGCAAAATTTTTGAGCCTTGCCTGAAGTTCTTGGACCAAATTTTCGCAGTTTTGTATTGCGCCTTCCAAAAGACCGATTTGGTATTTATCGGCGGCAATTTTTTCGCTAAACTGGCTTAATTCTTTTTGTTTATGGGTTAAATTTAAATCTAAAGCGGCGGTTTCGCCTTCGGCCGCGCTGATAGCATTTTGCAAATCGCCTTTTTCGCGGACAATCGGCTCAAGTTGCGCGGCGATTTGGTTAATTTGTTCCTCGTGGCTTTTGATATTTTCAAGGCACAAAATAATTTCGCTTTCTTTTAATTCTTCGCGGTATTTTTGATAAAGGCGCGCTTTGCGGGCCTCGCCGTCAAGTTTTTTAATTTGTTCTTCAAGCAAAGCAAGAGTATCGCTCAAACGGGCAATATCCATATCCACTCTTTCTAAACGGCGGACGGCTTCATCTCTTTTTGCTTTATATTTTGAAACACCGGCCACTTCTTCAAACATTTCGCGTCTTTGTTCGGGGGAAGCCTCCAGCATTTGGTTAACGGAGCCCTGGTCAATAATAGCATAACCTGCCCCGCCGATACCGGTATCTAAAAACATTTCCCTAATATCTTTAAGACGGCAGGGAACGCGGTTTAAAAAATATTCGCTTTCGCCCGAGCGGAAGATTTTGCGCGAAACGGTAACTTCATTAAATTCAATGGGTAATTTGCGCGAGGTATTATCAAAAATCATATTAACCTGCGCCATATTTAAAGGTGCGCGCTTTTTCGTGCCGTTAAAAATTATATCCACCATAGAACCCGAGCGAAGTGCCTTCCAAGACATTTCACCGATACACCAGCGCACGGAATCTATAACATTTGATTTACCGCAGCCGTTAGGCCCTACAATACAAGATACGCCCGGCTCAAAATTAAGGCGCACTTTATCTGCGAAAGATTTAAAACCGATTATTTCAATTGCTTTAAGATACATTAAAATTTCCTATAAAAAAGTTGGGCGCAAAGTGCCCTATTTATATGATACTAAATTTAAGTGTTTTTATAAAGAGAAAAAGAGAAGTTTTTGTATAGCAAAAAACTATTCCAGCCAGTTAATATCGTGTTTTTTAAAGATTTCCTTTAAAATTGCTTTATCTTCCGCTTGCAATTGACCTCTCATATAAAGGCTATCAATATTATTTTTCGTTTTAAATTGAAGGACAATACCACTGACAATAACAGAATCTATTTGTTGCCAAGAAAGATACTCTGACTTAAAACCGCTGTTTACTTCAATACCTCGGGAATTTATTACCAAAATAGGCACAGGTTTTAAAAAGCGTTTTAGGAAAAATATCATCCAAGGCAATTCTAAAATTGTAAAAAAGACAAGAATTTTATAACAATACGAGGCAGGTATCGCTTTAAAATAAAGACATATAAGCCAAAATATAATAATGCCTGTAATTAAACTGATAAAAGCCATCAAATCGGGAAATCTGCTTGTGCGGTAAAAAAGCATTTCTCCGTTAATTCCTGTTTTCATAAAAATATCCTTTAAATTGATTTTAAAATAGCATTAAGTAAATCTTTTAAAATATTCAAAACACTTTCCCAAATTTCTTGTAAGGAGTTTGGCTCTGTTTTCTTCTTACTCTTATATTTACACCAATCAATTTCGGCCTTGGTTTCGCCGTAATACCTGACGGCTAAATTATTATTTACAAGTTCTTCCGATAAATCATAACCTTGGTTAGGGCCTAGAACGGAAACATCGCAAAGCAGACGGAAATATTTATCTCTTTGACAATTTTTAAGAATTACCGGTCCTTTAGATAAAATATTTTTTGTTAGGGTTTGTGCTTCTTTTGCTTTTGTTTTTTCGCAGGTATTTTTTGTTTTTATTTCGGGTGTATCTATGCCGTAAACGCGAACGGAAATATCCTTGCAAAAAATATCTTCCTTGCAAGGCAAATTGACTTTAAAAGTATCGCCGTCATATACAGAAATAACTTTGACATTTTCAAAATCATCCGCGCTTAAAAAACTAAAACAAAACAGGCAAAGACAAAATAAAAAATACTTTTTTATCATAAATTAAAGGGTATATCTTTCGTAAACCTTCAAATCAAATACAGAGATTATTGATAAAAGATGGTCAAAAATATCTGCTTGGATACCTTCATAAGCAACCCAGTTTGTATCATTAGAAAATGCATAAATTTCTAAAGGCAAACCTTCGGGCGTAGGTTCCAGTTGGCGCACCATACAGGTAAACTTTTGCGTAATATTTTTATTATGTTTTAAATACTCTTGGCAATAAGCCCTAAAAGTACCGATATTGGTTAAACGCCTTGTATTATAAATATTTTCGCGGTGTTCAACTTTTTTATTATAATCGGCAAGTTCTTTTTCTTTCTTGGCAAGATAATCTTTCAATAAGGAAATACTTTTTAATTTTTCAATTTCCTCCGGGGTTAAAAATCTTATTGAATGTATATCTATATTGACGGCTCTTTTTATTCTGCGGGCGCCCGATTCGCTCATGGCACGCCAGTTTGTAAAAGAGTGGGAAACAAGGTCATAAGCAGGGACATTAACAATAGTATTATCCCAGTTTTTTACTCTGACGGTGGAAAGCAAAATATCAACAACTTCGCCGTCTGCACCTTGGCCGGGGATAACTATCCAATCGCCAACTCTTACCAAATCATTTAAAGAAAGTTGGAAACCGGAAACAAGACCTAAAATAGAATCTTTAAAAATCAAAAGTAAAATTGCAGATAATGCAGTTAAGCCACCAAGCAAATAAATGGGTTCTTTGTTGACGATAATTGAAACCATTAAAATAATTGCAACAAGCCAGCAAACAACTTGTATTGCTTGGACAATACCTTTTAAAGGCATTTTAACGGAACGGGAATATTTATCACCAAAAACACTTAAGCAGGAAGCAATAAGTAAAGTAAACTCCGCTATAATAACAATGTTTATCAATCTTAAAAGAAAAGTCGTAAACTTAGGGAAATCTGCTATCAAAAAGAAATCGTTAATTCCGACTAAAAAACAAAGCCCGATGGCAAAAAATAAATGATTCAAAACTTTATGTTTAATAATAAGGCTTACCCAGCCTCTACCTATAATTTGTTTTTTATTTAAAAACTTTTCCGTTGCCCATTGTAAAGTTCTTGCAATATATTTTAACGCAATAATTGCAAGAATAAGAACCGCTACTCCCAAAACATATTTTGTTATGGGACTGGCCGTTGAAAATATACTTGTAACCAAATCTTTAGACATATAGCCTCCTATTATGCTATTATATATTTATATTGTATAAATTATGGAGGAAAATTAAAAATGAAAAAAATCATTTTAGGCACACTTGCTCTCTTTTTAGTTGCGCAAGTTTTTGCCTTAAACATTACCGACCCCTTCTATATGCCTAAAAAAGAAGGTTTCGTTTCAGATACCACTTTGCTTAAACAAAACAGCGGTGGCGGACTTAGAGCATACGGCCTTCGTGAAGAAGTTACCTATGGTCTTATGGATAATTTGTCTTTAAGCGCAAATCTCACTTATGCTAAAATTAAAGACGGCGACGATGGCTTCTTAGATCCTACATTTATTGCAAGATACAGAATTGTTGAAGAAGCAAAAAACGGCGTAATCGTTGACTTAAAAGGCTATATAAGCCCTAGCATTTTTGACTCCCCTAACAATGGCAAAAAAGGTGTTGCAAACGGCTCTACCGATTTCGGTTTTTCCGCTATGGTCGGTTCCAGAGAATTGGTCAGAGATTTTGTTTTATGGGCAGAAGCCGGTATTGATTTAATCGGTAGCACAAAAGCAACAAAATCCAGCAATGTTCTTTTTATTTCCGGTAATGCAAAATATTATTTAGATGATCTTAACTCCTTTGACGGCGGTTTATTCTTTAAGAGTTATTCTGCCGGTGACGGATATTCCGGTTATGGTATTAAACTTGACTATGCAAGAATCTTAAAAGATAATATTGCTATCGTTCCTTTCTGGTCTGCAGAATCCCATAACAAGAGCATTCCTTCTGATGTTCAATTCGGTGTTACTTTAAGATTAACTTTCTAATTTTAAGTAAACAGACAAAAAGACCTTTGCAAAAAAACGCAAAGGTCTTTTTTTTTAGTAAAATTAAGTATATGAAAAAACTTTTAATTTTTATTTTTGCTATTCTTGCCCTTAATTTAAATGCGGCAAATATTATGCGCGGGCCTTATACCCAAGACCCTGAGTTAACAACAGCAGTTATCCGCTTTTCTACCGACGAGCCTTCCACCGCATGGATAGAATACGGCCCGCAAGGACAATGCAATTTAGTAATGACAAACAGCCCTAAACAAAGAAATCACTCCGTAACTTTGCACGGGCTTATCCCCAATACCCAATTTTGTTATAGCGTTTATGTGGAAAATGCCGACGGCTCAGGAGTTCAAGCAGCACAAAAAGGCACTTTTACCACCGCTTACAGCCCGGAGAGAAAAGAATTAAGTCTTTTAGTGCTTGGTAATACCTCAGACCCCAATAATAATGCAGGCGAAATAAAAAGCCAACTTGCCCAAAGCATGCTAAACCATCAAGCAGATTTATTGATTCATACAGGCAATATCGCAACCGAAGGTAAAGCCGCTAATGCCTATAATGATTTTTATGAACCTTTTAAAGAAGTTCTTAAAAAAATGCCCTATATGGCTGCCTTGGGGGAAGATGAATACGGCCCTAATAAAACAGAACAAGAAAGCAAAGGCTTTTTAAATGCAAATTATAAACCAATAAACTCTGTTCCTTGGAGTAAAGGTACGCCCAATTATTATTCTTATGACAGCGCAAATGCCCGCATAGTCGTAATAGATACAAATTATTTATACGATGCTATTTTTGCCCCTGATTTGGAAAAAACAAGCAAGCAATATGAATGGCTTAAAAATGCTCTTGCTACCGCCGGCGCAGATAAATGGAAAATCGTTGTTTTACACCATCCTGTTTACTCAAGCGGCGCAAGCGAGGACCGCTTAAGTGCAATTCTTGCCCCTTTATTTGAGGCACAAAGGGTTAATTTGGTTATCCAAGGTCATCAGGGCGCTTACGAAAGAACTAAGCCTATAAGAACAGCACAGACAAGCAAAACAGGCCCTATTTATGTAACAATAGGCGGAGCAGGGCGTTCTTTTGAACCTGCCTCTTACTCTAATGAGTGGAGCACAAAATATTATGCTACGCCGCATTTTGCCCATATAAAAATTGTAGATAGAAAACTTTCTTTAAGAATCTATACCCACGAAGATAAAAAAATAGATGCTTTGGATATTTATTTCTAAGCAAAATAAAAAATTTGATATACTAGAAGTATAAGATTTTTCTTATATAAAAGTTTAATTGTTTTTGGAACCGCGTGAAGAACGCGGTGGCATTGCCGAAAGGCAATTCAAAGAGAGTCCAAAAGCAGTCGTATTTTTTAAATACGCTATCAGTGTATTTAATTCTGCCGCCCTTATGGCGGCAGATACGGCTGTTTATATTTGAGGCACTCTCTTTGGCTCAAATATGGCAGCCGTTTTTTATTGGTTAAAAAATAAAATATGAATGAAATTACAGAAAAAATTATCAATCATATTAAGTCTAAATATACCTTTAATTATAAAAAGTGGTATATCGGCCTAAGTGCAAATCCAAAAGAAACAAAAAAAGATTTTGAAAAAACAAAAAAATTTGTTTGCGTATATTTTAAAACTTGGCCTTGTAAAAACAAAACCAAAGCAAAGAAAATATTAAAAGAACTTGAACCCTTTGGAATTACTATTTGTAAGAAAACTCCTAACCCTATTATTTTTGCTTTTTGGGCTATTGATAAAGAAAACTATAAATTTTGGAAACTTTTAAACACTCAAAAACCAACAGATTTTTTAATATTGAAATAAAATACCCCACCGCAATATCGCTTCCCTTTTCTAATTTTAATTTTATCACCCCCTCTTTACTTCTCCCCCTCTTTGTTTTAAAAAAATGTGGAGATTCCCGATTAAGACATTCGGGAATGACGAACAGAATAAAGCACAATGTTTTTGCGAGGATTTTGCGTTTCACTTTTGATAAATAGCGCAAATTATTTTTCAAGGACTTTTTAAGTATGCAATAACACACCGACCTATTTTTTATTTTCTTTAAGACAAGGCAGGTTATATTCTTTGCGAGGATTTTGGAGATAGTTTTAATTAGTTTTTTCTTTTAAAAAAAGAAAAAACGCTTTTAGAAATGAGGTATACCCCGAGAGGGCGGCAGCCCCGTGTATCCGAAATTTCTAAAAATTTAAAAATAGCCCAAAAGCCGAAGCAAAAAGAAAAAGCCCTTTAGGCTTTTAAAACCTAAAGGGCTTTACAAAACAACTTTCAAGAGTTATTTTTTATTCTCCTCTGACGAGGACCACATCCACGCGGCGATTTTGCGCGCGGCCTGCTTCCGTATCGTTTGAGGCTATCGGCATTGAAGAACCGGCTCCATAAGTACGGATTTCGTTAGGATACTTGTATTTAGCAAGTTCCTGAGCGACTGCATTGGCCCTTTCTAAGGATAATTTCTTATTATATTCTTCCGTCCCGATATTATCGGTATGACCTTCTACGATAATTACTGCATCGGGGTGGGCTTGAATATCTTGCATTAAGCCATTCATTTTTGTTGATTCGGAAAGGATTTCCTTGCTGTCAAAAGCAAAGTTGGCAACTTCCGTAACAGTATGACGGCTGATAACTTTTTCCTCTTGAACGGGAGATTGCTGTTCAGCAATCTCCACGATCGTAATGTGTTGTTCTTGAGGTGTAGTCTTATGGCAGATAAAACAACCTGCCATTAAGACTGAACCAAACAATACTAAAAGTTTTTTCATCTCACTATTCTCCTAGGCTACCAAGTATATGCTACGCCAATGTTTCCATAGCAATTGGCAGATTGGTTGCTTAAACCTGCGTCGAGGTTACCAAACACGCTCCAATTGTTATTGATTGCATAGGTTAAGCCTGCTTGACCGCTGAAGTATGTTCTACCCAATTCTGAACTGATAATGTTCATAGATGTACCGGGGAAGTTATACCTCATGTGCAGTTTTGCATAGTCGTCGCCGACAAATTGTTTAACTGCAGCAGAACCATACCAGGAGAGTTTGTTTTTAACTTTTCCTTCAAGTTGAACACCTAAGCGGGCTTGTGAGTTGAATTGGTCATGTCCAAAGACGTGTAAGTTCAAGTCTTCGGCATCTTTTTCGTTAAAGGATTGTTGGTGTGAATAATGATTTAACCAACCAACAAAAGGTCTAACGGTTAACCAACTGAATACAGGTATTTCATAGGAACCTTCTAAATCAAGGCCCAAACTCACGCCGTCATAAGATGCATGGGCGTCACGTCCCATAAACCTGATATGGCGCGTAGCATTATAATGTTGGACACCACCAAGCAAGGTTCCTTTAAATAACCATTCGCCTGTTCTGTATCCGCCATAAACACCTAACGTTGTATCGTCAAGGTCCATGCTGCCGCCGCGTTGGCGCAAATCGCTCTTACCAAAGCCGGCATAAACACCGAGCAAGGCATTTTCAGAAGAGCGGTCATAACCAGCCATTACACCAGCCATGGTGTTGGTAAAGCGAGGAGAGTTGGAATCTGCATACACTTTATCATACTGGTTATAATATTCGGCCCAAACATTATCGTGGCAGTTAGGACATGCACCTGTTGAAGGATTGCGTTTTGCAATTCTATCATAGACATGTGCAGTTTTTGCATTGAACAATGTTGTTAATGCGGTGTTGGCATATACTACGCCGTCAAGGTCATCTAATGCAGATTGCAAGGTAGCATTGGGATTGATAAGTGTTACATCCTCAGGATCTAAACCACCCAATTTTTCAAGTTGCAATAAAGCATTGGTAATATCCCCACCAAAACCGGTAGAGACTGCATCCATTGCTCTGGCTGCTTCATTTTGGTTGCGAGAAAGATCTGCAGTTGTGCCGGAGTAATCGGTTGCTTTTCTCTTTGCGACTAATAAGACTTTGGTCGGGTCGCTGTAATCGACTTCGACATTGATACGGCTTGCATCGTAGTCGGTAATTGTGCCGTCATAGGTGAAGGTACCTGCGACATTGCCTGCATTGATAATTTCAAAGGAATCCCATTCAAAGTATCTGCCGTTTTCGTTAGATACTGTTAAATTGGCTCCGCTAGCAATGTTAGCATTACCGGTGATTACGAGTAAGTCGCTGGCAGGGGTTTCGTTAATTTCAATTGCGGTTGTGCTGCCGGAAGCAAAGTTGACATCGCCAGTGATGGTCAAGGTGTCAATGCTGTTGCCCGGAGCAATTGTGCCGCCGTTGTTAACGTTTACTGTACCAGTGATATTTCCATTACCGCGTAAAGTTGCGCCGTCATTAACGTTTAAGACGTCTGCAGTGATTGCGCGGTTAGCAGCAAAGATGCCGCTGTTAATATCTGCTTGGGCTGCGCTGAAGGCATTGGCTTCAACATTGAATAAAGCGTTTCCGCTCTTTACAAATGTACCCAAGGTATTGATTTCATTTAATTCTGCATCTTCAGTATCGGTAAATTCAACAGTTGTACCGGCTGCGCCGTTAACTGTATTGTTAATATTTAATGTATTACCGATTAAGGTTCCTTCGTCTACATAGGTATTGCCAGTATAGCCGTTGGAATCCATTGCAAAGGTCATAACACCTGCACCGAGTTTATGGAAATCAGCAGAATCGCCCATAGCGGTGTTAAGTGTTAAGTCTGCATCGTTTTGAACGCTTACATTATCAGTTGCTGCTTGGCCTTTTAAGAGGTTATCTAAAGAGCCGGCTGCAGTAACTTGTAAAACGCCGTCATTTGCAAACAAGATATCGCTGTCAGCATAGATTTGGTTCTGACCTGCGATGGTTAAGGTTGCGCCGTCAATTAAAGTTTCACCTGTGTAAGTATTATTTGCAGTTAAGGTTGTATCTGCTGTTACTTGGATATCACCTGCACCTGAAATAACGCTTGCACCGGTTGAAGCAGCATTGAATACAAGTGTACCTTCGTTTGCAATTTCATTGGAAGCAACTAAATCGCTTGCTTTACCAGTGATAGTACCGCTGTTTGTAATATCGTCAGCGGTGATAGTGCTGTTAACCTGCAAGTTTGCAGTGTTGGTAACATTGGCTTGATTGATAGTATTATTGACGGATAAATCGCCAGTAATATTTGTATCGCCGTTACCTGTAATATCGCCATGGGTAGATGTGCCGCCGGACAAATTCAATTCGCCGTCGTTTGCGATATCGCCCACTAAGTGATCAGCAGAGGAGTTAATTTCTCCGCTGTTGATGATATTACCTGTAATTGTAGCGCTGTTATCTACTACACCGCTGTTAGTAAAGTCATTATCAACTGTGATAAGACCGCTGTTGGTGAAGTTTGCGCTGTTTGTAACATTGCCTTGAGCAATAATTTTATCATTGGTCAAGTCGGCTGTGATGTTCATATCACCAGTTCCGCTGATGACATTTTGAACTGTGCCGCCGGCAACGTTTAATGTACCATTGTTAGTTACAGCACCTGCCAAATTATCAGCAGTAGAGTTAATTGTACCGCTGTTATTGGTAATAGTGCCAGTAATAACGGCTTCGTTATTTACTGTGCCGCTATCGTTGGTAAAGGCTGCTGTAATATCTGCATTGTTTGTCAATGTGCCAGCAGCATTTGTTACATTAGTTTGAGCGATAGTTCCGTTATTAACGACATCGTTAGTAAAGTTTGTATCGCCTGCACCAGTGATTGCATTTTCATTGGTGCCGCCAGTTAAGTTTAAGGTAGCACTGTTGGTAATACCGTCAGCAAAAGCAAGTAGACTTGCATCGGAAGTAAATGTTCCGCTGTTGTCTAAAGATGTTTGGCTGATATTACCGCCGTTGTTAACGGTTCCGATAACTGCTAAAGTACCGTTACCGCTAATATTATTATTGGTTGTGCCGTCATTTAATGTTAAAGCGCCGCTGTTGGTAATACCGTTAACGGTGTTTAAATCATCGGCATAAGCAACTAAACTGCCCAAGGTTGAAATATCAATATTATCTTGGACAATAAGTTTATTTTGAGTATTGGTAACTGCGCCGGTTACTTTTAAGGAACCGGTTGTGCCACTGATAGCATTATTATTAGTACCACCTTGCATTTCAAATGTGCCGGCATTATCAATACCGTTTGCGGTAGCGATATCATCCATAGTGGAAGCAACAAAAGTTGCGCCGTTAGCGATAGAAATGCTGTCTTGGTTAATAACACCGGTATTGGTTGTGTTACCTTGAATGGTAACTGTACCAGTTGCGCCGGTAATATCATTGGCATTATCGCCATCTGTAATGACATAAGAACCGGTATTATCAATATCACCGGCAATATTTGTGCCATTAGATGTTAAAGTGCCGCTGTTTGTAACATCACCTGTAATTAAGGCATTGTTAGTTAAATTACTTGTGTTAGTAACAGCACCTGTCATTGCGGCATTGTTTGTTAAATCGCCGCTATTGGTTATGGTTGCTTGAGTTACAGAAGCATTATTTGTGGTAGTGCCTGTAAATTCAATATCGCCAGTACCTGTAACGACATTATTATTTGTGCCGCCGTTTAAGATTAAGTCTGCATTGTTAGCAATTCCGCCAACAGAGGTTAAAAGATCAGCATTGCTGGTCAAAGAACCGCCGGTAATAGAAATATTACCTTGGCTGATTGCTGCAGTATTTGCAATATCACCGCCGGTAATTTCTAAATTACCGCTTCCGCTGATAACA
>Ga0265299_10003920_pt1 | contig 14310 bp, 8 predicted proteins | sample AusTroGonzalo_MG_4_FD_193485 | JGI IMG/M metagenome (GOLD analysis project Ga0265299, IMG submission 193485) | Bovine rumen microbial communities from tropical cattle in Woodstock, Queensland, Australia - Gonzalo_02 | ecosystem: Host-associated > Mammals > Digestive system > Stomach > Rumen ... | reverse complement strand
TGATGCCGGTCTGTTCGGTCCAAGGATCAACAACAGCCTTCAGACCCTCCACGCTCCAGTCGCCGACGGTCTCCAGCACCTCAATCATCTGGCGCATCTGGTCAGCCGTGTTCTCGTTCCAGTTCTTGCGGATGAACTTGTCGCCCTCGCGGTCGAACGATGTAGGAGCCACGAAGAAGAACTTGGTCAAAGGCCACAGGTCGCTGGCGAACGAGATGTTACGCTTACGCTTGGTACCATCGTTGTTCACAACCTCCACAACCTTTGTCTTCATCATTCTCACCACCTCGGCCTCCTGCTCGGCAGTAGCCTCGATGCCATTCTCCTTCAATACCTTGTCGAAAGCAGGACACCAGTCGGCATCAGCCTGACGAAGGAGATACTGGTGGTTGAACCATTCAGCCTTGATATGATCGAACTTAGCACCGCTCTTTGAGCACTTAGACAGGTCGAACAGGTTGACCATCTCGTCGAGGGTCATCAACTCCTGGTCGTTGCCGGGGCTCCAGCCAAGCAGAGCAAGGAAGTTAACCACGGCTTCGGGCAGATAACCCTTCTCGCGATAGCCACTGCTGATGTCGCCAGTCTTGGGATCGTGCCATTCCAGTGGGAACACGGGGAAGCCCAACTTGTCGCCATCGCGCTTCGAGAGCTTACCGTTGCCCACGGGCTTCAGCAGCAAGGGCAGGTGAGCGAATCGAGGCATAGTATCTTCCCATCCGAAAGCCTTATAGAGCAGTACGTGCAGCGGAGCACTGGGCAGCCACTCCTCACCACGAATCACGTGGGTAATCTCCATCAAGTGGTCGTCCACGATGTTAGCCAAGTGATAGGTAGGCAGTTCGTCGGCACTTTTATACAGCACCTTATCGTCGAGGATGTCGCTCTTCACGCGCACCTCACCGCGAATCATATCGTCAACCAGCACTTCCTCACCGGCATCAATCTTGAAGCGCACCACATACTGCTTGCCCTCAGCAATCAGCTGCTCCACTTCCTCCTTAGGCATGGTCAGCGAGTTGCGCATCATGCCGCGAGTCTTATTGTCATACTGGAAGTTCTCTATCTCCTTGCGCTTAGCATCCAGTTCCTCTGGCGTGTCGAAAGCGATGTATGCCTTACCGTCGTCGAGCAACTGCTTCACGTACTTCTTGTAGATGTCGCGACGCTCGCTCTGGCGATAGGGACCATAGTTGCCACCAAACGAAACACCTTCATCAAACTTGATACCCAACCACTTGAAAGCCTCAATGATATAAGCCTCGGCACCAGGTACGAAGCGATTAGAGTCGGTATCCTCGATACGGAACACCAAGTCGCCGCCATGCTGACGAGCAAACAAGTAGTTATACAGGGCGGTGCGTACGCCACCGATATGAAGGGGTCCGGTAGGACTGGGTGCAAAGCGCACCCTTACTTTTCTTTCTGCCATGTGTTTTTTAACTTCTATTTTATATTTTGCGTGCAAAGGTACAAATTTTATATCATTTAACCGCCATTTTCCTTTATTTATTTTAATAATGTATAAGAGAGGGCGATGCAAACGATTTCATGTTTCGTATACATTTTTTAACTTAATTTCTATGGCAGTTATCTCCACATTGTATATTTTTGCAACGTAAAAACCTAACAAGCCCATAGTTATCTGGGCTGAACATCATTAAATTGAATTAATTAACTAACTAAAAAGAACAGAAAAAGCTTATGAAAAAATTTATACTCATGATGCTTATCATGGTTGGTGGAGTGCTGCAGGTACACGCATGGGGAGATTTATATTTGATTTGCGGAGAGAACAGCAGTTGGAGCAATACTTCGTATACTGATGCTTTTAAATTTACCTGTTTGGCAGAAAACTCATATAGAGCCACTGTCCCAGGAAGCTATATTACTAGTGGTGCTTGGTATTTTCGCTTTAGAGATAAATCTAGTGACACATGGCAAAACATTAGCCCAGAAAGCACCGAAGACAATCAAGAAATAACAGGAACAGCATATAGTACAAATTGGCAAAATAGCGACAAAAAAGCATTTTACATTTCCCAAAATACAAATGCTAAATATGTACACATCTATGCTCAATGGAATACAAGCACGAATAAATGGGATCTTACTTCTGAAGTTATAACATCAACAACTTCTTACGATATTGCTTACACCAATCCAAGTGGATGGGCAGATGACAATGTTAAAGTATATGCTTTTCTTGATGGAGTCACTTTAGCCGGATCTTGGCCTGGAACTGTGATGACGAAATCAGGAGACATATACACCGCAACCATCACTGGTGCAGCTGGAACAAAAATTATCTTTAGCAATAATGGTTCTAACCAAAGTTGGACTTTGGATTTAGCAGATGAAGGAATATATAACTCCACGAGCAAAGTTGAAAAGGTAAATATCTCTGCAGGAGCTAATGGAAAATCTACATTTTCTTCGACATACCCTTTAAATTTTGCTTCTGCAACAAATATTTCAGCATACACAATTTCTTCACTATCGAAGACTGCAGCAACACTTTCAAAGGTTACGGGAACAGCTCCTGCAAAAACAGGATTGTTGATTACAGGTGCAACAAATGCCAACGAAGACATTCCCACGATTATTTCAACCACTTCTGTTGGCACAAACTATCTGCAAGCTGCCGTGACAGAGACAGCCGTTACAGCCGGCCAAGCTTACGTCCTGAAATCTGGCGAATTTCATCCTGCTGACGCCGGAACCATTCCAGCTGGAAAGGCATATCTATTAGCAGATGACATACCTAAAGGAGCACGCTCCTTGTCGCTTGTATTCGATGATGAAGCTGCAAGCATTGAAGGAATAAGCGAAAGAAGCGTGAAGAGCTTTGACTTCTTCAACCTGGCAGGCCAGCGTATTACTACACCTTCAAAAGGTCTGTATATCGTGAATGGAAAGAAAGTGATTGTAAAATAACCATATAGGAGGACCCATAATATGAAAAGATATAATAAGCCCACAATTCAGATTGTTAGAGTTGAGACTGTCAAAATGTTAGCAGAATCTGTTGGCATTAGTTCTACTTCTGTCAAAGCAGAAGAAGCAGAAAGCCGCAGCTTCGATTGGGACGAAGAATAATCATTCCCGTAAACGAAATAGTGAAAGAGGGCGTTACCGCAATGTTGTGGTGGCGCCTTTTTTGTATAGCTACGCTTTTCACACCGAAAAGTGCCGCTAAACGACCCGAATAGCGGCACTTTTCGATGTGTTTGGCGGCACTATTCTTTTAGCCCCAAAAATAATCATAGCTATAATCAATGCAATTATAGCTATAATTCGCAAAATTATAGCTATAATTTTCTTCAGCCCAAAAATAATTTTGGCCAGAATTAATTGAATTTTGGCCATTATTTAATAAATTCTGGCCAAAATTTATTTCAGCCTCATCACTTTTTATCGCCAATTCCTTGGCTGTATCACAACAAATACTTATCTTTGCGGCACGAATACTATACTAAAGAAACTACTAACCGTATGAAGAAAACAATCCTAACTTACATGCTATGTATGGCTGCCGCTTTGCCCATACATGCACAACTGGACAAGGCCATGAAGATGGCTGAGAACATGGTGAATGCTAACGTGGAAAACGTGGAGAACATCATGAAGTATGAGAAATTCAAAAAAGTGGCACGCCAAGACGATACCGTCATCTACACCAACAAGAAACTGGGCATGGGCTGTCAGGTGACTTATGTGAACGGACGGGTTGACAAGGTGAAGATGCTGCTGGCAGACGACGTAGACATGAATACCATGTGGAACTCTACCCGTCCCTATGAATATCAGAAAGTAGGACAGAACGGCAATGCCATCTCGCTGGAAAAGGAGGGCAAGCACATCAGCGCATCGCCCATCAAAGGCAGCAAAGAGTATAAGTATGGTTTTGAGATGACACACCGCGAGCCCCGTGGCGACATTCGCGACGAGACGCTCATTATCGACGACATTGTGAAGCCTGAACTGGAGAGTCCCGACCTGCACTTCCTGGGACTTCACGGACAGGTGAGGAAATGCGACGAGGGGCCCCAGTCGGAGGACATCGTGCAATACATGTTTACCCGTGACGGCAGGTTGGAAAGCTCGTTGGCCACATGGGGCGGACAAACGATTGAGAATGCTCAGCGCGACAAAAACGGCCGCATTGTGAAATATGGCGGCGAGGTGAGCGACATGGATGGAGAGCCCAACTTTTACTATGTGAACTGGCGACCCTACGATCCCAACCACTACGTGGACTACATTGTGTTCGATGGTCCCTGCTGTTCCATTAAGACCGTGTTCACTTATGGTGATCCCAAGCATCCTTATCTTGTTACCGAGAAGAGAGTCATCACCGACTTCCCCTGTGCAAAGGGCACCGAGAAGTACGAGTACATTAAGTTTGACGACCACGGCAACTGGACTCAGCGCCTGGAGATAAAGACCTATGACGAGGGTAACGGGCCGAAAACCGTGAGAGAGATGAACTTCCGCCGCATACAGTATTGGAAAGACTAAAAAAAGGAAAAAGCGATGCGCTCCCGTTCTACAGGGGCGCATCGCTTGCGTCTGGAGCACATTTTCAACCAAAACCCTTGGCTGTCTGCAAAATAATATCTAAATTTGCTGCCAGAAAACAGGACTTATCAACATGAAAGGTATCAACTTCAAGATAGAACTGACGTGGCAGGACATAGCCAAACGCATGGCTCTGGTCATAGGAACCGTGGCTATCATCGTGTGGTTCATGCCACGCGACAATAAGCCTTCGTTCAAGGTGGAACTGGACAAGGTGTGGCGACACAGCGACATGACTGCCATGTTCGACTTCCCCGTGTACAAGACCGACTCGGTGATACAGATAGAAAGAAAGCTGGCTCTGAAGGCCTACGAGCCCTACTACATCTACGACAAGGAGAAAGGGCAGCAGCAGGAACATCTGTTCATCACGGAGATAGGACAGAAATATCCGGGACTGTCGGGCAGTTTCATCACCGCTGTGAGCGCGCGCATACGCCAACTCTACAAGCATGGCATCGTGGACACGAAGAAGCCCATGAGGGTGGACGACGACTCGGTGAGGGCTATCCGACGCATTGATGACAAGGAGGCGACGAGCATTGCTATCAGTTCGGTGTTTACGCCTGTGGAAGCCTACGAGCAGATTATGCTGGACCCGGCGCTGATGTACTACCACGAGGTGATCAGCAAGATGGACATCAACAACTATCTGGTGCCTAACCTCACCTACGACAAGTCGCGCAGCGAGGAAAGCATGGAGGACTTGGTGGCTAGCGTGCCACTGGCCGTGGGCGTGGTGCAACGCGGACAGAAGATTGTGAGCCGTGGCGACCTGGTGGATGAGAATACCTACCAGATTATCACGTCGTACCTGAAGGAGATAGAGCTCAGGCATAAGTCTGACTCGACCATCAATAGCACCGTGGTGGGCGAAATGATCTTCGTGGCACTGCTCATCGGTGCCTTCACTATCTATCTAAGCATCTACCGACGCGACTACTTCGAGCGCATCCGCTCGGCCATGATGATCTATGCGCTTATCACGCTGGCCATCGTCAATGCCTCGTTGCTGGTGGAGCATAATCTGTTCCATGTCTATATTCTGCCGTTTGCCATCGTGCCCATCTTCATCCGTGTGTTTATGGACTCGCGAACAGCATTCATGGCACATATCGTAGTAGTGCTGATATGTGCCACCATCCTACAACGCCCATTGGAGTTCATCTCCGTGGAGATAGCAGCCGGACTGGCTGCCATCTTCTCGCTGCGCGAACTGTCCAGTCGTTCGCAACTGTTCTGGACAGCCATCATCACCTCGGGCGTGGCCATGCTCACCAACCTGGCGGTGTACCTCATTCGTTCGGGTAACGTGGAGCGCATGGACCACAGCGACTATGTGTTCCTGGTGCTGAGCGGCATCATCCTGTTCTGCTGCTATCCCCTGCTCTACCTCATTGAGAAGTTCTTCGGCTTTATCTCCGACATCACGCTGATAGAACTGAGCGACATGAACAAGGACCTGCTGCGCCGCATGAGCGAGGTTGCACCGGGCACTTTCCAGCATTCCATTCAGGTGGGCAACCTGGCTGCAGAGATAGCACGCAAGATTGGTGGCAACCCGCAACTGGTTCGCACGGGTGCTCTGTACCATGATATCGGCAAGACGCAGAACCCTATCTACTTCACCGAGAACCAGTCGGGCGGTATCAGTCCGCACGAACAGCTCACTTATATAGAGAGTGCGCAGATGATTATCAGCCATGTGACGGAGGGACTGAAACTGGCCAACCAGCACAACCTGCCCAATCAGATTCGCGACTTCATTGCCACGCACCACGGACTGGGCAAGGCTAAGTACTTCTATATAAAGTATAAGAACGAACATCCCGACGAGGCTGTCGACGACCTGCTGTTCACATACCCTGGTCCTAACCCCTTCACCAAGGAGCAAGCCATCCTGATGATGGCCGACTCGGTGGAAGCAGCTTCGCGCTCACTGCCCGACTATACGGAGCAGACCATCCGTTCGCTGGTGAACAGAATCGTGAATAACATGGTTGACGAGGGCTATTTCCGCGAGTGTCCTATCACCTTCCGCGACATAGCCTACGCCCAAACCGTGATGATAGAGAAACTGAAAACCATCTATCACACCCGTATCAGTTATCCGGAAGAGAAGAAAAACGGCGCATAAAATGCACACTTAAACCCGATTTTGTGCAACAAAAACCTGCACAAACTGCACTTTTTGTGCAAGTTTGTGCAGTTTTTTAGTTAATTTACCTTAATTTGGGGCGTATGTTTAAAAAGTTTTAATTCAAACTACATACCTTTGCAGCCGAATTTTTCAACTATACTATTAATTGAAATGAAAACAAAAGTAATTCTGGCCAGCCTTCTGCTGGCAACAGCAACCAGCGCAATGGCTGGTGGTATTTTAACCAACACGAATCAAAGCGTTGACTTCTTGAGAAATCCCGCACGCGATGCTGCGATTGGTCTGGATGGTGTTTATTCTAACCCCGCAGGTGTAGCATTCCTACCCGAAGGCATTCATCTGGCATTCAACTGGCAGAACGCACATCAAACACGTACTATTGAGTCAACAAGTCCGTTCTTCGCCAACGGTCAAAAGAATAACGGTCAAACAAAAAAGACCTTCGAAGGTGTAGCTGACGCTCCCATCATTCCTTCTCTGCAGGGTGCATGGAACAAGAACAACTGGTCTATTCAGTTCAACCTGTCAGTACCTGGCGGCGGTGGTAAGTGTGAGTTTGCCGACGGTCTGGGTTCTTTCGAGAACGTAGTAGGTAAGATTGGCGCAGGCCTGATGCCCCTCGGTGCTACTGGTGCTTACGATATGGACGGCTATATGCAGGGTAAGCAATACTACTTCGGACTGCAGGTAGGTACAGCATACAAGGTGAACGAGAATCTGGCTATCTATGGTGGTCTGCGCATGTACTACGGTACTGCTTCTTACAAGGCTAAGCTCAGCAACATCATGGTTGGTACAACTGCAGGCTACGTGCCCTTCGGAACATTCATCGACAACGGCATTGCCGGTCTGGACCAGAAGATTGTACAGGCAGGTCAGGCACACGATGCAGGCATGATGACCGATGCTCAGTATCAGGCAGCCCTGGCTCAGGCTAACGGTGCCAAGGCACAGTTGAACGCCCTGCAGGTGTATCGCGACGGTGTGAACCTGCAGTGTGACCAGACTGGTATGGGTTTCGCTCCTATCATTGGTGTAGACTATAAGGTTGGTGCCTTCAACTTCGCTGCCAAATACGAGTTCAAGGCTGAGATGAAGATGAAGAACAAGTCAACGCTGAACCAGGCTAGCGAGATTGCTGCCATGAACAAGTTCCGCGATGGCGAGAAGGTAGATGAGGACATCCCCGCACAGTTGGCTCTGGGTGCACAGTGGAGCGTAAAAGACGATATCCGCGTAAACCTGGGTTATCACCACTTCTTCGACAAGCAGGCTACCTGGTATGGTAACACACAGGAGTTGCTGGACGGTGGTACCAACGAGTATCTGGTAGGTGCAGAGTGGGACATCAACGAGAAAGTAACTGTCTCTGGCGGTCTGCAGTGCACACGCTACCCCTTGACCGATGCTTACATGAACGATATGTCGTTCGTAACATCTTCATATAGCTTCGGCTTCGGTGCTAAGTACAAGGTAAAGGAGAACATCAGCCTTAGCCTGGCTTACTTCCAGACCAACTACGAGCACTATAAGAAAGACTATACCGCAGATGGTTTGAACTTCCACGACGACTTCACCCGTACCAACCGCGTACTGGGTCTCGGTGTTGAGGTTACGCTCTAAAGCGGATCAACGTCATAATATACTTGAAGTGAACTATAACGCTTGTCTTGCAGCAACTGCTGCTGGGCAAGCGTTAAATATTGGCGGACCTTGGGCATGTCGATGCCGTTCTCAAGTTTGAGAACCATCTTACGGATGCACAAGGTCTTGACTTTTGCAATGCTTGGTTTGTCGGGTCCCAACACACGACCGCCAAACCATTGGCGAAGGCGCGCGCCTAGTTCCAGACTGGCCGTATTGACCACCTCGTCGCTCTTGTGTTTAAGATACACATAGATCAAACGATAGTAAGGCGGATAGTGGAACATCTGTCGCTCTGCCACCATATCACGATAGAGTGACTGGAAGTCATTGCGCACCACTTGCTGAATGATTGGCAACGAGGGATTCTTGGTTTGAAGGATAACAAGACCGCGCTTGCCCTTTCGTCCGGCACGACCACTGACCTGCGACATCATCATGAAGGCATGTTCGTAGGCGCGGAAGTCGGGATAGTTCAACATGGTGTCGGCATTGAGGATTCCCACCACGCTGACCTTATCGAAATCGAGTCCCTTGCTAATCATCTGCGTACCGATGAGCAGATTGGTACGACCGGCAGAGAAGTCACTGATGATACGCTCGTAGGCATTGCGGGTGCGCGTAGTGTCTAAGTCCATACGTGAGATGCGGGCCTCGGGGAAGATGTCGCGAATCTGATCTTCAATCTTCTCTGTGCCATAGCCACGACCTTGCAACTCCTTGCAGCCGCAAGCAGGACACTCGGTGGGTATGCGATAGGTGAATCCGCAATAGTGGCACGTGAGCTGGTTCATGCTGCGATGGAGCGTGAGGCTGACGTCACAATGTTCGCAATGGGGCACCCAGCCGCACTGCTTACACTCTACCATTGGTGCCCAACCACGACGGTTCTGAAAGAGAATGGCTTGTTCGCCACGTTCCAAGGCCTCGCGCACGCGTGCTAATAAAAGAGGTGAGAACGGGCCATTCATCATCTTGCGGTGTTGCAGGTCCTGGATATCCACCACTTGTATCTCGGGTAGTTCGATGCCTTGATAGCGTTCGGTGAGTTCCACCAGTCCGTACTTCCCCGTCTTCGCATTATGATAGGTTTCCATACAGGGGGTGGCGGTGCCAAGGAGGACGGAAGCCCCTTCCAACCTCCCCCAACTGGGGGAGGCTTTTTGCAATGCTGACTGTATCGTTTGAATAACTTTATCGGGGGTAAACAATATTTCTTCGTTACTGAAACGCAGTTCCAAAAAACCCATATCATTTAATATGGAAGAACGCAAACGATCTGCCTCTTTCTGTTCTGGTGTGAGATGATAGCCACCATCTACTTCGATAACTATATTTTTAGCAAGACATACAAAATCAACAATAAAGTCGCCAATAACGTGCTGCTGTCGGAACTTTTCACCAAGATTTTTTTTTCGCAATAACTCCCACATAGCATTCTCCGCCTCCGTAGGGTATTTTCTATTTTCTTGCGAAAAAGTCTTCAACAAACCATAGCTTATTGGATGAGCCGTCTTGTAATGGTCTATGATGGAAGCCACCTCCCTCCTCCCCCAGTTGGGGGAGGCTTTTAATTCCGATGACGTTGATTGAAGAGCGAGAGCCTCCCCCAGTTGGGGGAGGAGGGAGGGGGCTCCCAACATAATAGCCGCGCTCCGCGCATGATAGCGGGGCATGGGGTCTTGCTGCTTATAACTGGTCTCGTGCTCCTCATCGACAATGACGAGGCCAAGGTTCTTGAACGGCAGGAACACTGCCGAACGGGCACCAAGAATAATATCGTAGGGATTATCAGAGAGCTGCTTCTGCCATATCTCCACACGCTCGGCATCGCTATACTTGGAATGATAGATTCCCAAACGATTGCCGAACACGCGCTGAAGACGTTGCATCATCTGAACAGTGAGTGCAATCTCTGGTAACAGGTAGAGCACCTGACGATGCTGCTCTATCTCACGCTGAATGAGATGGATGTATATCTCTGTCTTTCCGCTGGAGGTAACACCATGAAGCAGCGTCACCCTCTTCTTCATAAACGACAGCAGAATCTGATTGTAGGCATTCTCCTGTGCGGGATTCAAAGACTTGATGAGTTCGGGATGGGGTTGCCCTCCGTGATTCAAGCGACCAACCTCCACCTCGTAGGTTTCCAGGAAGCCTCGCTTCACCAACTGATTGATGATGGGCAGTGTCGCGCCCGTGGAGTTCATGAGTTCCTCACGCGTTATCTCCACCACAGGTTCACGACAGGTGTCTCCCTCTATGGTGTCCCAACGTGACAGCGACAGATAGCCAATGAAGGCCTCCAACTGTTTAGAGGCACGCGTCAGGATATTGAGAGCTACATGCAGAGGTGCCTCATGACGATAGTTGGCGGTGAGGCGGATATAGGTCTCCGTGCGGGGACGGTAACCGTCTTCTGCCTTTAAGCCTGCAGGGAGGGCGGCCTTATAGACCTCGCCAATGGGCGACATATAATAATCGGATATCCATTGCCACAACTTCAACTGTTGCGGCAAGAGAATAGGAGAATCATCAATCTGCTGAAGAATAGCCTTCACCTCGTAGCCTTCTGGCTTCTGCTGGTGAAGGCGAGCAATGATAGCCAGATAGGTTTTACTTCTTCCGAAAGGCACGAGCACACGCATGCCTATTGCCACCGTGCCTTCCATGGACTGAGGAACAGCATAGGTGAAAAAGCCGTCTAACGGCAGCGGTAATATGACATCTGCGTAGGTCACGCGTTGGAAGAAATATTAGAAATAATAAGAAACGGCTAAACGCCAGGCGTTGGTTTTGGATTTTGCTGTGTGCATATCCTGGTCTTGCAGTTCTGTTGCCAAGGTATCCCAAGTGAAGTCAGCGGTCTTTCCTAAAGGCACATTATAATAGATGCCTGCCTCCAGATTACCGCCAATCTTCGCACCTAAACCGAAGTTCACGCTGAGTGTGGTCTCCTGGAAGGTGAAGTGCTTGCGATACTTATCGACATCCTCCCACTGGAAAGAAGACTTTCCGAGGTTATAGTTCAGCTGCGGACCAGCGCAGATGAAGATGCCAAGCAGATCGCCTACATCCACACCCAAGCGGGCATGCGCCGGTACTACCAAACATTCCTGAGTAAGCGTGCGGGTGCCAACCTTGATATTACGTTGATCGTAGAGCGCCGATACATCGACAGAGAGGCCCATGACCGGTGTTCCGATGCGCATGGTGGGACCAATGAAGAAACCTGCACGATTGCTTTCGTCCAAGATATCGCTTGAGGAAGAGAACTCCATGGACGTGAGATCAAGTCCTCCCTTGGCGCCTATCTGAATATCTTGCGCAAGCGATGACATCGTCAGAAACAATGCCATCGCCGTAAGGGACAATCTATGAAAGAATAATCTCTTCATCATATGGTATGAATGTTAATGTCGTTGCCTGCGCACGGAGACTCTTGCTGCCGAAGATCCGCTGCTGGGAGCGCTCTTGGTCTTGGTTTTCGTCACCTTTTCTTTCTTCTCAGCAGTACGAGTGCGTCGTGCGGTGGTCTTCTTCTCCTTCGTGGCAGTAGCAGCTATGCTATCAGGAACCTGCGGTTTTTCTCGCTCACCGAAGATGCCATTGCGGAAATTCTCCAGTTCTTTCTCGATACGCTTTTGCTCGGAAGACAGCTTCGTGGTGTCGTTGCCTGCTATCTGTGCCAAGGTCTTACCAAGACGGTTGGCGGTCTTGTAGATCTTTCCGTCGTACTTGTTCAACGTGAAATAATCGTCAAGGTTCATGATTGCGGCGTCATTGATGTCGCTGGTCTTGATGGTCTGACGACTGAGGTAAGGTTCTACCTCACTGTACTTCACCCAGAACAAAGGATACTTGGCTGCCTCACCACCAAAATCATCTTCGCGCAGCATCACAGGACAGAGTGCCAAGGGCTTGATGTGGAAGGTGGAGTTGGCCTGATTGTAATAAGCGCTCTCCTTCAGATAATACATCTTCACCTCGGAAGAAGGGATGTCACTATTATCAACCTTCAACTTACCGTCTTTCTCCTCATAGAAGATATGATAGTTGTCGAGCACGGTCTTCATGTCGATCTTGGCAGAAGCTTCAAGCACCTCGTTACCATCCAAGCGGTACTCATAGACGGGGATATAGCCCTGGAGCGCCAGTTTGAAGATATAGGTGAACAGGTTCATCTGCTTGCCTACGGGTTCTACAGGATCATAGAGACCGGCATTGGCCTCTTTGTTGAGATCTATCTCACGGTAGATATCACGACGCCACACTACATCCTCAGGCATATCAAGAGCCGTGGGATACTGGAGACGCATGCGCTGCGTCATGCCCTGTGTGCCGGTCTGCTGCTGTTTTTTCTCCGTAGTCTGCTGATTACGGCGCTGCTTGGGTTGTGCCATCGCACCACCAGCTACCAGCGTTATCATCATCAAGAACAATAGTCTTTTCATATCTTAGTTACTTTTTATCTTGTCTTGTATTTACTTCACAATGATTTCCATCGACGTGGGCAGCGTACGCTCGATTCCATCGGGACCGATGGCCTTCACACGCGAAATGTAGAAACGACGGTTACGTGTTAACTTACGGAAGGTGTCTTTCTGACGTGCAGAGAACTTACTACCCTCGCCTACCCAAGGAACGGCATTACCCATATTGTCGTAGAACACGGTCTCGAACGAGATAACACGGAAACCAATATCCAAGATGCCATCGTCGATAGCTGCGCCTATACCGTCGAGCGACATCAGACTGGCTTTTGACAAGCCACCGCCCTTGAAGCGCACGGGGTTACCTTTCTCATCCTTTATATCTATATAAGGTGTAGGATCGGGCAGGCGACGTACTCGGAACGAGAACTGTCCCATCTGCTGTGGGCGACCCGTGTTTGTGGAAGTCACTGTGATGACGGCATTCTCACCTATCTTAGAGGGACGTGCGATGTACTTTCCGGGGCCAGTAGAGGTCAGCGAGCCGTTGGTCATCGTTGCCGTAATCTTATTCTGGGGAACGCCAGGCACAGAGATACTGATGGGGTTGCTATAACCGGCATACAGCATATTCATCAAATCAGCAGAGACTGTGGCGCTGGGATCAACAACCGTGTACTTCTGTTCAAAGTCGCGACGCAGCTTATCACCGTTACCATTGACTGTCTCTATGAAACCTTTCAGAGTGAAGTCGCCGGTACGTCCGCAGACAGTCTCGTAAAGACCATCCTTCAGATCCATCTTCTGATTACCAATATAAATATCAGGAACCTGAGTGGTATCGACAGCTGCCATAACGATGTGGGCAGAGAACTTATCGCCACGCACAATGGTCTGCGAATTGGGAATCACGAAGGCATCAAGCGCATTCACACGGATATCCTTTACGTCGATGTTCTGTACCAAGGTATGCAGCACTTCGGTCTCAGCATAGCGTACATCACTCTGCAACTTGGAAAGAAGGGTCACAGCAGCCGATGTTGGCATGGCTTCAAACATATACTCTTGCCAGTTCTTTCCCAAACCTGTGGGAGGAACTTCCGTTGTCAGGTTACTGGCAATAATCTTCTGCTGAGCAGGATCGGGAACCATTCTCAACATACGCTCGCGGAAGGAATCAATAGCTCGACGTAACTCATCACCACGTCCGCGACCAGGAGCAAGCATCACCTGATTAGCAGCTTCAAGGTCTTCCTTGTTACGGATATTAGCAGGATCGCCGTCTTTACCATCGGCTTCCTGGACGATGGCAAGTTTCAACTCAGCCGCAAAGTTGTAGAGTGAGTCACACATGTGCTTCACCTGCTGAGCCTTGTCATACCATTCCTTTGTCTTTTGAGGATTGGCAGCCATCTGTTGCTCAAAGTCCTCATATATAGCCTCGTTCTCCTTCGATGCATTGGCTGTGGTGCGGTTCAGACTTTCCTCCAC
>Ga0265299_10003919_pt1 | contig 14312 bp, 18 predicted proteins | sample AusTroGonzalo_MG_4_FD_193485 | JGI IMG/M metagenome (GOLD analysis project Ga0265299, IMG submission 193485) | Bovine rumen microbial communities from tropical cattle in Woodstock, Queensland, Australia - Gonzalo_02 | ecosystem: Host-associated > Mammals > Digestive system > Stomach > Rumen ... | reverse complement strand
TTATCCTAATTATCCTGATTATAGATGATACACTTGGACATATGCTCCTGATGAGAATACTAAAATCACATTATGTTCTAGTGATAAATGATTTGTAGAAGACTTCAAAGATATGTTATTAAAAGACTAATCGTTGGATGCCTGTATAACCCCCACTGCATCGCAGTGGGAATACATAGCGGAATTGAGAAACGGTATCTCGCCTGCCCCATAAGCAGGAGATGGGTGGTTCGACTCCACTTCCCGCTAATATGCCACACATTAGGTAAAGACTGTTGTGTGGAGTAGTTGTTCATCTTATCTCCCCGAGAGGGGAGGTCAATGTAGGTAAAGGTCATGGTAGGTTCGAGTCCTACATCCTACATGCTGGCAAAGGTCTTATTGGTTCACCCCTTTAATGAACCAAAGGTGCAGCCGTACTAGACCAGACATAGTGGGCAGCTGATGTGGCAGCTGGAAAGAGCGAACGTGGCTCTCCACACCTTGTCGGCAGAGAGGTAAACACTTGAAGTCGGCTCTTATTAATATAATATTTTGTCCATGTCAGGGAGAGTCAGACATTACGTCTAGTGCCTCTCCCCTATTTGTCAACAAATTGTTAGCAGCGGTTTGTTGGCTGTTATCTGACGCTATGGTGTGCTAGCTGTATTACCATAGCAGCTGTATGACATGCTGGTCCAAAAAGAGTAGCGAGGAGAGAATCTGATGACCTACTCTTTTTTAGTAAAAAATAAAAACGAGTGGACAACTTATCCACTCGCTTCTATATTTTATTAAATTCAAACTTTACATAACGGTACTACCTATGATTTCAATAACTTATATACCCTATAATTCATTACGGCTCATTCTTTTCTAGTAAGATTATCGTTTGGTCTAGTTCAATTTGTTATTCAAACCTTAATAGATTCATTATATTCCATTTCATATCTCATTTCATCTATCCTACCAGTATCATCATGGTCTACAATAACATAGGTAGAGAATAAATATTTATAACATTCATCAGGGATATAGAACCAACCTTTATCTCACCAACTTCCTCAAAAGCTATTTATTGCTCGTAATCAATTATCATCATAATCTACAATAGCAAAGCAATGGTTGGCTCAATCTTTATCATAAACGAACTCTTTTGCCTTGCTAGTCTTACTCCAACTACATTCACTACTTCCAGTATATATTCCAAATCAATTCTTTAATGCATTCTTACATTCTTGTGCTGTCTTACATAATACATATCAATCTATTTTTTCTCTCTTAGTAAAAAACTTCATCATATCTTGTAGGCTAGCTCATCTATCAGGATATCCTCTCTCTGCTTGGAATACATTCCATTTCCATCTAGGGTCTTCTTGCTCCCACTCAATACCTTGCTTCCTAAACTCTAAGATTTGTAGTCAATTATAAACAGCAGTTAATCAATAAGCACTACAGGCTTTGTAAGTTTCTTTTTGGTCATATTGATTCCATACTTTTAATTCCCTTCATGGAAATCATTTATTATTTTCTAATCATTCACAATATTCACTCCATAAGAAATCTCTCTCATCTGGTCTGTCTTCAACAGCGTATAATAATTTTAACTCTTCGTCTGTCATATTAATTAATAATTAAAATAAAACTTTCTATCCTCTTTATCATTATTAAGAATCGTTGCTATCTCATCTCTTCTCTCTTTCAACGCCTTAATAATTTTCTCGTTGGTTTCAAAATGCAAATCATCTTCTATCCTAACCAACTCATCTTGGTAATCCTCAATCTGGTCAACTCCTAGCATATCTAATCTTTAACATTTAAAAGTTTATTGATGTCTTTTATTTTCATCTCTATAGCCTGTTTTTCAGCACAGAGTTTTTTAAATGGTTTACTATCAGTAGCAAACTGTTCTAAAGAATACGCATCAATCTTTTCTTGTAATGCATTATAGATAGCAACTAATTTCATTTTCTCTTCTGTTAGGTTCATTGTGTTTTTATTTAAAGATATAAATCATCCCTACACAAAATCAGACAAAACATAATCAAATAAGTATTAAACTAATTAAGTCTTTGATTATGTCTTTCTTCATTTCTTTATAAAAGTTAGTCATTAGTGTTTCTTACTATTAAAAGCACTCTCAAGCTCAAATAACTTTCATAATTCTTCTTGGATATGTGTTTCAATTTGATAGTAATGTCCAAAATGTTTTTCAAACACGGCTATTAAATCAGAAACAAACTCACGTTTCAATATAGATAAATTAAATTTCGTATCTTCCATTAATGTCATAGCAGGAGTGTCAGCACCATCTTTTCAGTGCTTATGTGTATGCCAAGTATTCTTAACTAGCTGAGTATTAGCATCACAATTTATTTCTTCTGGATATTCCAACTGGTTTTTATATTTTTTAGGTATCTTATGGTGAATAGAATATCAATGTTTATTCATCCAATATTTTTTATAAATAAAAAAGGAGATACTATTCTCCCTTATTTATCTTAACTCGAGTATTCCAAATGATTTGACTAAATCAGTATGAACCAGTGGCGAAAGCCACGATATGCTCCCATGCCATAGGATATTTGTTAATAGCAATCTGCCCTAAATATAATCATACTCAAATTAATAAGCACAATCATACAGATACATATGTCTTACTTATCCCTAATTTTCCACTAGCCCAAGTAATTACATTAATAGCTAATCAACTAAAAGCTGCTATAAGAACTTCAGTCATATTTATAGATTAAAGTATAAATCCTACTATTCCTAATACGGTGGCAATGAATCATACTGCTCAGACGATAACCTTAACTTCTCTTCTTGTCGGATACCTATCATCTAACCTATTGAACATCTCTTTAATCTCACGTACATCACTTTTCACTTCTTCCATGTCGTCTTTTATATGTTTCATCTCCATCTCTAAGGTTTCGAGTTGCATATAAAAAGTGTTATATATATAAACATTAATAGTATATTTAATTCGTATTTTTTTGCAAATTATTTTTTAAAAACCCGACAAGAGCTGTCGGGTTAAATCATTAAGAACCCCTTATCATATTATCAGATAATATTGATGTACTGTAGGTTCAATCTATTCATATAGAACTTCATGTTGGTGAATGAGGAGTTAAATAATTATTTTTAATTATATGATAACCATCTTTAAGATATACTTTGTTATTTCATATAATCTTATTATTTAATATAATACATCATGTTGATACGATACATAGATATCAATTATTTTCAAAATTAAAATTATTAGATTGTAGAAGTACACCTATCGTAGGCAATGTTGTTTGAGTAGAATTATTACTAGCAATATATCATCAATAATTATCAGTAATTGTATTATTTATTATATTACCAAACGCATATACTGTTCACTGAATATCAACTGTACAATCAGTGATACCCACAACTCGGCTTCAATCTATTACATTCCAATAACTAGATTCAAATTCGCTAGAAGATGTATGTGCGGTTTTACATTTATATATCCATCAACTATATGACACAAAATCATTAACAGAATATTGTTTTCAAGATTCCCATTCAGTAACAGTTGATGATTTGTTAAACAATGTGTCTACATATGCATTTGTTCATTTTATATCGCAATTATTACAATCTCTTATTGTCATTTGCAATTTATTAGATTGTCATCAAGAAGCATTTATTGTACAATTATATGCCTTCCATATAATGGAAATAACATCTCATGAACCAGTAGATGAAATAGTATATCTACAATTATTCTTTATATAAGCAGTATCAGAATGATAAATACCATAATTAGAAGATGTATGTACGGTTATATTACTATTATTTATATTAATAATTTCTGATGTAGAATAACTACTAAATCTAGTTTGATATCAATCTTCATTACTAACATCTATATTACAATTATCTATTAGTATTTCTCATGCATTTGAATTTAGTTTTCATACTAAGAAATTTGAATTTATATTTTTTTGATTAACTATAATATTACAATTAGACATATATAATTTATATTTAGAACTATTGTTTAATCCATTAGCATTTACAAAAGCTCAATATCTATTAGCGACAGTACCTGTCTCTGTAATATTAAAATTTATTCCAGATATATTATGATATATTTTATCTCATGATGAAGATGTAACGGTTAATACAGCTCAAGATTGTGCTACCACTCATGTAGTTATAGTGTAGTTCAACACAACAGTATTTTGATTTTCTCACGTTAAAGTTATATCATCAGTTAATGATATAGGTGTCTCTTCATAAGTTCATGACTTAATATAAATATTTCTTTTCCCGTCAGACACAGCAGCATATAATGTAGTATAATCTCCACTACCATCTGTAGCTACTATAGCATCATATATTAATTGTCCTCAACCTGCACTACTTCATATTTGTAATACTCAATCTTCTATTCATCTTCATACTTGTTTACTTCAGGTGACAGCTAATGTTCAAGTAGATGATAGATAGTATTTAGCTCACGCTAACGCTCAGCTATAATCAACAGTACCTTGTAATATTCAAGTAAAGTTATTTCATTCAGTAGCTCATGTTTCACAATATCATACCCAATTAACTCAATTCTCACTTGTAGCCTGAACAACAGCTTCAGTAGCGAATCAATCACAAGTTATACATCATGCTACTGGATACTCACTCCAATCTGAACCATCATATGTGTTAATAGTAGTTATTACATTAGATGAATCTAATACTCATAAAGTATAATAATTAGAATCACTAGCAGAACCAGACCTTTCAATAACAACAGCAACTTTAGTATGCTCTGTTAATCACTCAACTGTTCCTGATAAATTTATAGTCATCTCTGTAAGAGTAGATGTAGGTGTAGCAGTAGCATAAGCTCATACATCTACTAATGTTCATGATGGCTCTCAATTAGCATTCAATGTCTCTATTCTTATAGATAAACTATCTGAAGGAGAATTAACAGCAGATAATTTTAATTTAATAGAAGAAAACGATTCTCCATTTAATATGGTAGTAAAAAATACTTTTGTTATTTCAGTAGTTCAGAACTCTAACTCAGAATCTGCTGCTGTGGCAGTAGGAAGCACTTCTACTCAAAACATACTCTTTGCTAATAAATCATCATCAGCAGTAAAAACTCTCTTAAAGTTCTCAACAGTAGTATCTCATCCTCATCCCCCTCATTCTTCCCAAGTAGGTGCTACTCACGCACCGTTAGACATAAGGAATTTATTAAGTGATGAGTTATCTATATCTATTCTCTCTTCTTCTCCGTTTCCTCCGAAGTAAGAGATTGTGTTAGGCTTCCCTCTCCTTAAGACCTCTGGTCTTAAGTCAGTAGCATTTTGCCAATCTCATCAAGTTATTTCCCATAACTTAATATAATTACTATGAGTAGGATAACTATCAGAACTGACAATTCTTCATACATTTAAGTTTGCTCATTGAGTCAATGAATCTGTAATAGCAGTACTATCGTTTACATAAACTTCAGGTATCTCTATATATACCTTTTTGTTTCATGCTGTAGAAATATTTTCTGTACTCGTAGATTCAAAACAAGCTAAGATTTCTTCACCAGCAAAAGTACCAGTTGTTCTAGTACATCTGATTATTGCTTTACCTCAAGAGATTTGTCAGTTACCTAAAGCAAACTCAGGCTTTGTAGAGTAATTACTAAACATCACTCAAGGCTGTTTAATCATATAGTTATTTATCCAAGTATGATGGAAATCTTTATTGAATCATTTCGCATCAGAATTTAAGAATGCCGTTCTTTGTGCCATGGATTAAATCTTATTTTATAAAACTGTATAGTTTATATTCAAAAACTTTTTTTTTGCAAATGTTTTAATTTTGATATGTATAAAAATAATTTGAAAAAATTACATATTTAAATATATATGATATATACAGTTTATTATATTAAATATAATAATATGACAAAAACCATAATCAAAGCCATACGCAATTGAGTTGAATATTGAATATCTGAAAGCTGATGAGAGGCAAAAAATATAATTAAAGCTATACGTAATTGAGTAGAATATAATATATCTGGAGATTGATGAGAATTTAATCTCCAAAAATTAATGAAAAATTGACAAGAATATATATTAGAAACTTGACCTGTAATAATACCACAAATAGATTTCTTATTAGTTGGTTGATGATGACATTGATGATATGGACAAAACTGATGAGGATGAGGATGAGGATGAGGTCAAGTTGTTCAATGTTATTGTTTTGAAACAACATGAAATATTGATATAGTTATATGAAACACAGTTACATATGATAATTGACAACCATCATATATATGTAATAATTCATGATGCTTAGCTTGGGCTTGATGATGAGGTGCTTGATGATATTGGAATTATCGTTATTGTGGTAAAGATTGATATTGATGATGAGGTTGATGACAATGATGATGATATAGTTGATGAGCTTCATTATGTTGATGATGATGTTGATGAACATGATGATGCAATCGCCAACGAAGTATTAATTGATGATGAGGAGGTTGATGATGAAAAACTAATTGAGGAGGTGGTGCTGCTTCAAGAGAAACCAACAGTGGTTGAGGTTGAGGTTGTTGAGAATATAGTGATATTTCATGAGAATGATTATATTATTGATGATGAGGTTGATGATGAGCCTGACCTAGAACCTGTCAAGCAACAAAAATGTGTGGTTGATGATGATGATGTTGATGATGATGAAATTGAGGGTCTTGTGCCGCCTCTGCATCTTCAGCGACATATTATTGATGATGATGAGGATGAGGTAGTACCTGTTTTAAAAATTGATGTCCATGATGTCAATGAGTTTTTATAGCTAGATATCCTACAGCATGTGGATATAAAATTTCATGATGATGCAAATATACTTGTTGAGATTATACAATTCATTGTTTCACTTCAAGTTGAACACTCACTATTAAAAAATAAAAACCCTACTCAACTCGAGTAAGGTTTTTTATTACATCCTACGCACCAGCAGTTGTGGTTGTTGCAGGTGGATAAATAGATGTGTAAGGTGAACTTACTATCCAAGAAGGAATTGGAGTAGGTTGTAACTTGCTTAACAACTCAGAAGTTTGTGCATTGTTGTTAGCAATTACTCTAGCCTCAGCCAATTCAGTTCTTAATCTTTGTGTTTCTTGCTCACACAACATATCAAGAATCTTTTGAGTGTTTGCTGTACAATTAGTCATTATCTGACATGTGTTTTGTACAGATTGCTGTATAGCTCTTTCAATGTTACTGTTTGTGTTACAGAATCACATTCACATTTGGCTTGTTAAATTAGACATTGATTGCTGATTAAACAATTGGTTCTGCCAAGCCGTGTTATTGTTGATTAAATCAACTGTGTTGTCATGGTTGTTGTTATTATTTTGATTTCCTAACAACCAAGCAGCGGCATTGTTTCCACCCCATCCTCAGAATCAACCGTTACCATTAAACATGAACAAGAATAATAACAAGATGATTAACCAAGTTCACATTCCTCCGAATGACATTGTGTTTGTGTCCATAGTGAATACGTATAGAATATAAAACAATTCGGTGTTGGTTTTTTTACCCCTGCAGAGCACCATATTGTTCTATAATCAGTCTATAACATTATTTACTTGTTCCTGGGTTTTTGCATCTAGCCATCCACTCTCTTTAATCATTTTAGCAGCTTGTGGGTTGCTTTTTAATAGTCAAGGGACTATCTTTTCTGCTAGTCTATTCAGACTAGCCATGTCGTTGAAGTCAACTCACTCTAAATCTTTAGGTGACACTCAAATGTTTTGTAGCTTAGCCTTTAGGCTAGATAACAATCAAAGTCACCTCATTAAATTTAAAGGATTCATCTTTAATTATTAATCATCTAAAGGCATACCATACTTTTCTTTGAGTTCTCTCATGTCATGATGATACTTAAGCTCAATAGCTTTCTTTTCATACTCGTATTCAGCTTCATCTCTCATGATGTCTCAGATAAACTCAATAACATCTACTCCATGAGAAGGGTCTGTAACGATTGCATCAACAACTTTTTGTGCGTGTACGTTGTTGTGTCAATCAAAAAACATTTCTTTTTTTAGTTCCATAGTACATATAGTTATGTTATAAAAACAATTTCTATATATACTAAAAATGTTAATAGTTAACGACTATTAACACTTTTTTATAACCTAATGATGATAATGGATATCGCACACCGTAGGATTATTAATAGACTATTAATTGTTATAAATCAGCCCACGGCTTTCAATATCTTATATTCTTTCTTTGTCTGAAATTCTAATACAATCTTTCAATACTTAGTTATATTAGATGTATATATTGTAAACTTATTAAATCATTCTACGTTCAACCACTTACTATCGGATAATAATTTAATAAGTTTCTTTTTATCTTGCGATACTATTGCACCAGCATTACGCCTTATTTCTTTACAATCCCTACAGAAATCATACTTAGTCTCTTTACCACACCTTAAGCACCTCATATTTAATCTAGGTTATAAGGTAAATTTTCACATGCCACTCAGTCTTTATCTCCGTCTAAATTCCTGTGTCACATAGAATATAGTAGGTCTGCTTTCCATCTGGCATCTATATTATCGCAATTAACTTCCTGGTTAACCCATAGAAACATATTTAAACTTAATGATAAAAGCAATAGCGAACTTAATATGATGTTTAGTATTGTCCTCATTAAGATTAATTTATAAAATAAACCACCTATAAATATAATAATTTATAGGTGGGATGCAAGTTATTTATTTTTGTTTTGTGGTTTTATCTAATGCAAATTTATATTCTAATTCAATTACATTTTGAACAAACCTATCTAAATACTCTCTTGTATATTCATTAGTGTGTTGATTGATAATATCTAAATCAAAATCAACTCAAAGTCTGAATGGTACATATGTATATGGCTTGTCTTCCATTTTCATATTAATATGTGAGTTATATCCAAATCTACCAGCATCAGTACCTGACCAACTTACAACTGACACTTTTCAAAATGCTTTAGCAGCATGTTGTAAACTACTATCACATCCTACTACTGGATATCTATCACACAAAGTTGCGAGCCAACGCATATTTTGTGCAGTTAGTTGTTTAGAACCAGGTAGTTTTGGTTGGTCATCTCTTTCTGGAACATATACAGTATATCCTCTCTTGACTAATTCATTTACTACATATTGAGCATCATTTACTCTAAACGACCTATAACTCTTATCAGCTCAATCACCATTCATAGTAGAACCAAATGCCTGGAATAGTATAGGTTTCTCTCATTGTAATCTATTCTGTAGTTTTTCATGTTCAGCCAAAAACATAATAGGGTCTGCTGGTTTGTCCAATTGTAGCTGCATCGCAGCTACGTCAAGCCAGTTCATACCATCATTAAAGAAATGTGGGTCAGTATAAGGTTCTAACTCTTTATAATCATTTCACCTAATAACATCTAAGAACACTCTCCTATCATCTAATCAATGCACAGAATCGATATAAGGATTTCACCAGAAAGCCAGTGGTCGTGAAGTAATAACCTTGACAGGTCTCTTCTTAGCAACCTCAGTAATAGCTCAGGTCATTGCAATTACACGCCCGAGTCAACCGTCTATACGTATAACTAGAGTTCCACTTGGGTCTGTCTCTTGTTTTACAAAAGGTTCTTCATAAACTACAGTATACTGCTCCTGTAGCTTTTTTGCCTCCTCAGGCGTAAGATTACACTGTACCACCTTGTCTTTGTTTGCCATGTTAGTATAATTAAATTATAAAACTTTATATTAAAATAATAATATAATATCTTTTTTCAAGCAAAAAAAACTACTAAAATTATATGAAGTAAAACATCTATTCTCAATCATCTTCATATATCCATCTAATAACTCAATCTGTTAATTTAGAAGATGGAAGATTATCATAAGTGTCTTGGTCGATTATATCCTCTACTACTACAACTCAAGTCTTTCAATTAACAGAAGTAACTCATGTATTAGTAATAGTGCTATTGCTTATGCCTATACCAGTACCAGCTTGGTATCATCATCAAGTTTCCATAACTAACTGGTTTCATTTATATAGTTGTCACATAATATATATTATATATATAAAAATTATTATTTTAATTTAATAATTACTTCTTTATAATATCATTGAGTTCATGTTCGCCACCTCCATCATCATAAACTAAATCTATGCATTTCTGCAGAATTAGTAAATGTATATGTAAAACTTGGTCATCATGTAACTGTTATAGTCCAATCGTTTCAATTTTTCTCTCATACAATTCTTATTTCATTTGTCGTTGTACTTCAAGTAGAATATATTTTTGTTCAATTATTATATATACTTACTCAATATCTTCAAGAGTAATCATCTCTATCATCATGTATTTCTATACGTTGTCATGTTTCTACATCAGAACTTCATTTATCGTCTTGTAATCTAAAATAAAGTCATGAATAAGAATAATTCTCTGTATACTGACATAGTATATTGAATCAGATTATTTCTTCATTAAATACTTTATATCATGTAGTACCGCTATCTGTTTGGTCACATCTTACTATCCAATTTGTTGTATTATCAAATACTGTTATTAATGTATTATTATCAGATTTTGTTAATTCATTATATTTATTTATTGTTCATCATTCAGACAATAGGATATATTCTCAACCTGAAAGAGGTCGTATTTTTTTATATGGTAATATATCTCATCATTTACTAAACGTTCATGTCCTTCTATTAGTATAAAATCATCAACCTACTAAATCATACATTCATATCACATTATCATTTTTTCTATAACATGGGACAAGGTCTCTTTCCAATGTTCAATTAATATATATTTTTAAATAAAACATTCTACAACTTATTAATCTACCACTCTCAGACATATCATTATTAAATATAACTATATTTTCAGTTCAAGTTAAAGTTGTATTTGTTGATGTTGTTATAGTAGTTCAATTCATAGTATGATATCATCAATTATTAGAACTTATAAAGCATTCTATTTCCTGGTCTTGTGGTTTAGTAGCCTGTTGACAAGCGATACCTAATTGCCTTGAATATATACATGGATATCAACTATTATTTCAAAACCAGAATCATGTATTACTATCTAAAGTTCATAACCAATCTCTTTCATCTGTAGGTAATGTTGGATAAAACAAATGAGTTTGTGCCATTACAGATATAGCATTTGTAATTTTTAATCAAGTATCTATTTCTTGACTTCAACTACTTTCTATATATTCTACCTCCTGATATTCAACAGGCAATCTTTGTGCATTACCTATATATACTTCTGTTACTGCTTTTTTTACTAAAACCATTGTGTTAGTTTAATCAATAAAAATATTTATAAGTACTAAAATATTCTCAACAATAATCATCTGTCCAAGCTATATTTTCAAATATGAAATTAGATACATATCATACAAAATATGATATATCACTAGTATACCTCGATAATATTAATCTTGGATTACTAAAATTATAACTACTTGTTGTTGCTACACTTCAAACTAATACTCAATTTATAAATAATTTTAATGTAGTTCAATCGAATGTTGTAATTAAATTATACCGTTTATTTACTTCTATTGCTCAAGCATTAGAATTTGCTCTCTTTTCAGCATTTTGCCAAATATATCAACTTGCGTGTCAATCTGGATATATATCAATAGCTTTATCTTGCGTTGAATAATCATTACTTTCACATATTCAAAATGAATTACGATAAGATGCTGGTAATTGTGTTGGCTTTACCCATATTGAATAAGTATAATTTTGTGTTCCATATATATCAAAAACACTATCGTCTCTATATACATAACTTCAACTAACAAACTTGGCTACTTGAATTGTACCATTACTTTCATATGTAATATTATTACTAGTTCAAGTTCTATTATTTCAACTTGAATCATTAGTATCTCAATTTAATTTCCAATACACCAAAGTGTTAGCAGTAGGTTGCCGTTCTGGTACATCTTCAAATATATATCTTTCTTTTAATTCTCTTTGTAATAAAGTCATCTTTTAACTTATTCAATATAAAGATTTTATTGAATTGTAATAATCGTCTATATTTTGTTGTGTCCAATTTCAAGTTTCAAATATTAATCTTGATATTTTTCACTGTGCTCATTGATTATTACCACTCGAACTAGAAAGATTTCAAACAATACTTAAATTATATGTAGCATTATCAAAAGAACTATTACTATCTAAAACAAGCTCTTTATTTACATATATTTTCTCGTTAGTTCAATTTTTTGTCATAACAATATGATACCAATTTCAAGTAGATAGTACTTTATTAGACGGATACCAACTGCTGTTATAAAATCAAATTGTACCTACTGTTTGTCAACTACCAGCTCATCATCAATTTATAAGTATATGATGATAAGTTCAACCATTCCTACATAATAAAGTATTCCACCCACCAGAATTAAAAACGGTTGGGTAATACCATACACTAACGGTTATAGAACTTTCCGATATTCAAGTATTTAATAAAGCATACTGATTACTTCAAGATGTTATATTTAGTGCTCCACTGGATACCGAGCATCAGCTTAGTATTAGAGTTCTGTTGCCTTGAGTATCAAGTGCATCCTCTAAAAACGGGAAAAACGAAATTGTATTTTCTCAAGGTTGCCAATTATAATCTTCAAAATAATATATTCACATTGTTTTTGATTACTTAATAAATCTAACCAATAACATTATACTCTGTATCACATCTATAAGTTCACAAACAATCAAAGTCAGCTTTTGTTCAGGTCCATTTATAACATATACATATAGGACTACCAGATAAATTTTGTATTCATGTAGCAGGGGCATTATCCCAACAATATCAACTACTTGTCTTAGTTAAGACTTGTCAACAACATCCACAGTTACTTGGACTAAATCAAGTATTATCTTGCCATTCATATCAAACAGATTTCTTGGTTAATACTTGTCATACAGTTCAAGCATTATCTGGTTCAAAATCATTTACAGGTCATCATTCATCTGTTATTATATAATATCTATCTGGGTCTTTATTAGTAATACAATTAAATTGTGCCTTTGTTCAGCTCCATAATGCTTCTATCGTATCTGTTGTACATGTTGTATCATTTTCTATTCATCAACTTTGAATACATATATCTCAACTTCATACCAAACAACATCCATTTACAGTTTTTAAACTAGATGATGTTAATGTTCCTGTACAACTTGTATATCAAGCTGGATTAGCACTACTATAAGGAGTATATCCCAATGCAGTAGTAACATCTGTACAATTAATACCTTTGATATATCCACATCCATTACTTAATTGACAGTTATTCGTAGGTACATCACAACATTTAGCATAACAAGCTAAATCTGATGCTGTTACCGTACCAGTACATGTGGTATATCAGTTAGGATTAGAACTGTTATATGGTACATATCCTAATGCAGTAGTAATATTAGTACATGTTATTCAAGTTAGGTATCCACAACTATTTGCTAGCTGGCAATTATCAGTTGGTATATCTGTACATTTTGCATATGGATTCAAATCACTAGCAACTAATGTTCATGTACAAGATGTATATCAATTAGGATTAGAGCTACTATATGGTGTATATCATAATGCTGTTGTTACATCTGAACAACTTATTGATTTAATATATCAACATCCATTTCATATCTGACAGTTGTCAGTTACTCTTCAAGATAAATCACAGTATTTTCAACTTGTAGCAACAGTGCATAAATCACAACTCTTAGCATATGGTTGTAAATCACTAGCAACTACTGTTCAAGTACATGTTGTATATCAGCAACTATTTGCTAGCTGACAGTTATCTGTTGGTATTGTTGGTTGACCAGTTAAATCACAATATTTTCCAGAAGTAGCGACTGTTTTTAAATCACAACATTTAGTATAAGCGTTTAAATCACTAGCAACCACAGTACCAATACAAGTTGTATAACCACATGAGTTAGCAAGTTGACAGTTATCTGTAGGGATGGTTGGGTTACCACTCAAATCACAATACTTTCAACTCGTGGCAACAGTAGCTAAATCACAACTCTTTGCATATGGTTGTAAGTCACTTGCCACCAATGTTCAAGTACAAGTTGTAAATCCACATGAGTTTCATATCTGACAGTTGTCAGTTACTCTTCAAGATAAATCACAATATTTTCAACTTGTAGCCACAGTAGCTAAATCACACGTCTTAGCATATGGTTGTAGGTCACTCGCAACCACTGTTCAAGTACAAGTTGTATA
>Ga0265299_10003916_pt1 | contig 14320 bp, 16 predicted proteins | sample AusTroGonzalo_MG_4_FD_193485 | JGI IMG/M metagenome (GOLD analysis project Ga0265299, IMG submission 193485) | Bovine rumen microbial communities from tropical cattle in Woodstock, Queensland, Australia - Gonzalo_02 | ecosystem: Host-associated > Mammals > Digestive system > Stomach > Rumen ... | reverse complement strand
CCGACATGAGCCACTGCACGAGCACCCTTGCCGAGAATAATCCCTGCGCCACAAACCCGAGAGCATAAATATACCAGCTGCTGTCCATTGAAACTTATCTTAAAGGATATTGTCCTTAATCTTGTAGTTTATATACCTTTTATGCATCCAGCGATAGCCGAAACAATCCCCCAAAGGTCCGAAGATACGGTTGAAAAGGTGATATTTCGATTTTCCGGCCTTGCGTGGATAGTGCCTCACCTCAACCTGCCTGACGCGGCCGCCGGCCATCTGTGTCAGTGCGGGCAGGAATCTGTGCATGCCGGTGAACATGGGAAAATTACGTGCCATATCGGTGCGCATCACTTTCAGGGGGCAGCCGGTGTCTGACACTCCGTCGTGGGTGAAAGCTCTTCTGAAGGCGTTCGCAAACCGGCTGGATGCTCTTTTCACAAAGCTGTCACTGCGCCGCGAACGGATGCCGGTGACCATTTCGTATTCATCTGCATACTGCAGCAGCAGGTTGAAATCGTTCGCGTCCGTCTGGAAATCCGCATCTATGTAGCCCAGATACGGCGAGAAGCAATTGTCAAAACCGGCTTTCAGGGCTCCGCTCAGACCGGTGTTGCGCTCCAAACCAAGATAGAAGAAGTCTTCGTGCCGGGCGCAGATTTCCTGGACGAGAGCCGGGCCGCCGTCTGTCGAGCCGTCATCGACGAAAAGCACGCAGGCAGGAGCCTTGGCGCACAGCGGAAGGAATGCCGACAGATTCCTTTCCATCGCAGCAGCGTTTTCCGCTTCGTTATAGAAAGGGACTATGATTGTAAACTGATAGTCAGCCGTTCGGTTCATGAGTTAATATGTGGTTTGCAAAGATAAAAGAATATGGTTAACTTGGGAAGTTAAATGTGCGGCTTTTTGAAACTCCATGAAACGGCTGATGCTCATATTGACAGCTGTCCTGTTGCTGGTTGTTGCAGGTTCCGACTCCGTTTCGGCAGACAGCGTGGATGCCGCGGCTGCGAAAGTCACAGTCAACGCGGCCGTCATCCCCGTCGTATTTCCCGACATGGTCTTTTCCCGGAGTAATCCCCGCGCCTGGATAGACAGCCTTTTCAACAGCTACTCCCTCGGTGACGATGAAGCCACCGGGAGTGTCAGCACATATTTGGAAGACAATTTAGGCTCTTCCTACAAGTTCAGTTTCAGTGTCCTGGACCCGGTGACCCTGCCGGAGAAAGCGTCATATTACGGGGGAAACAATTCCGCAGGAGCCGACAGTCACATCAACGAACTCTTCCTGCACGCATGCTCAGCAGCAGAAGCCCGGGGAGTTGATTTCTCCCGCTTCGACAGCAATTTTGACGATATAATCGACCTTGTTTTCGTCATTTTCCCGGGGAACAACGAGGCAGAAAGCGGCATTGCCGGGCAGATATGGCCGATGAACGACGACCTTGGCAGGCTCAAGAAATATTATTCCGGCAAGAAGCTGGGCGAAGTTGCCTGCTACAGCGAGTTTTCAGGCTCGGACAAATCCTACCCTGCCGGAATAGGCACAATCTGCCACGAGATACTGCACACCATAGGGCTTGTTGACCTTTATGACGTCAACGGCGATGCCGAAGGGAGCTGCAACCCGCTCTTCGGCAGCATCTCGATTATGGACAAGGGGAACCTCAACGACCACGGCCGCACCCCGCCCTATCTCGGGGCTGTGGAGAGGGAGCTTCTGGGCCTGCTTCATGTAGAAGACGTCACGGCAGGAGGCCGCTATTTCCTGCCCTCCATAGAGATTTCCAACACCGCGCTCAGGATTCCCACTTCCAATGCGGGGGAATATTTCCTTATTGAATACCGCAGCGGCGCCAAATGGGACGCTTTCATCGGAGGGAGCGGCCTGCTCGTTTACCACATTGACAAGTCGAACAATCAGGCAGGCTCGATGACGGCTGCAGACAGATGGATTGTCAATGCCGTCAACGGCTGCGCGGCGCACCCCTGCGCATCGCTGGTGGACATAAGCCAGGCTGGTGAGATTTCAGCCGTATTCTACCCCGGCAGCACCGGCACCACGGTCATAGTGTCGAACGAAAACGACGCGCTGTGGAAATGGAATGGCGACGGGGCAGGCTTGGGCATCAGGAACCTGACCGAAACATATACCGGAGCGGCGGAATTCACCGTCGTGCCCGACATATACTGGAACATTCCCAAGGTACTGGATTGCAATGTCTTCGCAAACCAGAGGGACGCACGCATAGAATGGACGGCCGACAAGACCGGCAATGCCCGCTGGCTGGTGCGCTGGGGTTCGGTCAGGAGCATCCTACTGGAAACAGTCTATCCGTCCGGCACAGAATACACTTTCAGCAATCTGGCAGCCGGTGAAACCTATGTGTGCGACATTCTCGCCACCGAAGGTGACATCGAAGGGAAGAAATACCACATTGAATTCACCACCATTCCGGACATCACCAATTACCCCCTCATTTCGATGCCGGAGCGCCAGTTTGAGACGGGGGACGAGCTCCGCCTGAACATCATCAACATCGACGGCGAGCCTCTCGAGCAGACTTGGTATTATGACGGGCAGGTTTATACCGGACAGAGCATTGTTTTCAGCAGCAGGGGGAGACACATTTTGCAAGTGTCCTATACCATGGACGGAGTCAATTACGAATATCTCGAAAAGGCAGTAACGGTTAAATGAGACGCTTCCTTCATATGGTTTCGATGGCGGCCGCGCTTCTGGCCACGGCAGTGCTGATGGCGGTGGAATGCAATCCCCCGACTCCGCCCGAACCCGGACCGCCTGAACCGCCCGAAGAGATTTCTGAAGCGCTCAAAGCCTTTCTGGTTAAAAAAGACATCGGTTTGTACATCGCCTCCGAAGGCATCGTGATCTACGATGAACTGACATTCCAGAAAGCATGGAGCGTCGGCGGGGGCTCATTCCGCATCCAACGGGACGACCAGGGCGCATACATGCTTATCCGCGGCTCTTCACAGTCGTCGTCATCATACCAGATTGAATACATGAACTCGAGCCATGCCGTGACCATGATGCTGCTCAAGCTTCAGGAGGTGCAAAAAAAAGGTTCCTGCGTATGGCTGTGGAACGAGACCATGACGATCGGGGTCATCATTCCGGAGGGGATGCTGTAGCTGCCTACAGAAGTTTTCCCTGATCTCCGAGCTGGCTGTCCTTGAAACCGAGGAAATACAGAACTCCGTCGAGTCCGATGGTGGAAAGCGACTGGCCAGCGCTTTCCTTGACGCGCGGCTTTGCATGGAAGGCAATTCCGAGGCCGGCCTCAAGCAGCATGGGCAGGTCGTTGGCGCCGTCTCCGACGGCAATGGTCTGTGCGATGTTGACCTTTTCGGTCTGGGCTATGAGGCGAAGCAGGTCTGCCTTGCGGCGGCCGTCCACGATATCGCCGACGTAGCGGCCTGTCAGCTTGCCGTCCTCCCCTATTTCAAGCTCGTTGCAATAGACATAGTCTATGCCGTAGCGGCGTTGCAGATACTCTCCGAAGTATGTAAAACCGCCGCTGAGAATGGCAATCTTGTAGCCGCAGGTCTTGAGTATGCTCATGAGCCTGTCGGTGCCCTCGGTTATAGGAAGGTGGGCGGCTATGTCCTCCATCACCGAGACATCCAGCCCCTTCAGCAGAGCCACTCTTTGGGTGAAGCTCTCTTTGAAGTCTATTTCTCCGCGCATGGCTCTGGCAGTGATGGCCGCCACCTTGTCGTAAACTCCGTGTCGGCGTGCAAGCTCGTCGATGCACTCAGCCTGAATCAGAGTTGAGTCCATATCGAAGCATATCAGGCGCCTCATGCGGCGGTACATGTCGTCTTTCTGGAATGACAGATCGAGACCGGTCTCTGCTGACAGGGCCATGATGTCCTTGTGGAAAGCAGCCTTGTCCTCGAGCGTTCCGCGAATAGAGAACTCTACGCAGGCGCGCACGTTCCGCTCCGGATGCTTGATGCTCATGCGTCCGGTGAGCCTTCGGATGGTGTCTATGTTGAGTCCGTGGGCCGCTATCATCTTGGTCGCCGCCTCTATCTGACCTGCACTCAGGGTTCTGCCTATGGCAGTGAGGATGTAGCGGTTGCGGCCCTGTCGGCCTGCCCAGGCCTCGTAGTCATCGTCGGACACGGGTTCGAAGCCTATGCTGACCCCGAGCCCGGTGGCTTTGAACAGAAGTTCCTTCATCATCTGGCCTGACTTGCTCTCGTCGATGCGGATGAGGAAGCCGAGGGACAGGGTGGAATGGATGTCAGCCTGACCTATGTCAAGGATCTGCGCGTCGAAAACGGCGAGCACCGCCATGAACTCGGACACCAGCCCGATGCGGTCATTCCCTGAAATGCGGATGAGTATTTGTTCCTTCTTTGCCATAGCAAAAACCGATTGGCTGCAAATGTACGAAAAAAAAAGAGAGCCTTGCGGACTCTCTTTTTAATTTACACAACATCAGAAATGTTATTTCTTTGCTGCCTCGAGAGATACTTTTCTGAATTCTTTCATCAGCTTAGAGATTTCGAGCGCATTCTTGCGAGCACGTGTTCCGGCAGCTTTATTGCCCTTAACAGCCTGTGCATCAGCATTTTTGACGAAAGCATCGATTTCAGCTTTGATTTGTGCAAGGAGTTTGTCCATAGTCAAAAAATTAGGTTAATGATTTCAGATGAGCGAATTTAAAAATTGCTGCGCAATTCTCCAAAAAATTTACCATAATTCTGGTTTCTGACTTCTTCTTCCAGTTTTGCATTGCGCATTGGGACAGAAGACTTGACCTGGGAAGCGGGTATGGCACCCTTGCCCGGAGGCAGGACAGGATAACTGCCGTTGACAATATGGTAAAGGCAGGCTGAGATATTGTCCTCCTGAGGGCCGAAGTCGTGATAAAGGTCGTCCGGCCTGTAACCTCTGCCCGGCTTCAATCCGTTGTCGGGAATGTTCTCTCCGAGTCCGTTGCAGTTGTAGAAACATATAGGCAGGAAGGCATACTCGAGACTGCTGTAATTGCCGCTGTCGTATTTCTTCATGTCGTCGTCTGTATCAGGATAGAGCAGCACGTACATCCCGTTGGGCTTGCCGTAGGTCGTGTCGCCCACCTGCTCCACGTTCATCAGGGGTTTCAGCCCGTTGAGCAGCATTTCGCTCGCAGAGGCGGTGCCGGAGCCGGTTATGACATAGAGTCTGTCGAGATCCAGCGAATAGTTGCCTGCTGCAGCATCTGAAATACGGGTTATCTCATACTCCTGGTCATAATTCTGGAGCTTTGCATTGTGGGTGCGTTTTACGTAGACCTGACCGACGGACGATGCGGGAGCCAGATAATTGATAAGCGTGTCGCTCGCCCTCGAATCTCCGCCTCCGTTATATCTCAAATCGAGAATCAGCTTTTTCACTCCTGCCGCCCTGAAAACCTTCATATTGTCCTTGATGTCATCCATCATGGCCTTTCCGTTCATATCCTTGCCGGCCTGGAAGCCCAGATAATGGAAATATGCGACTTTCTCAGAAAGGCCGGGATAGTCCTCCGGCCCGTATATTTCAGATATGAGGGCGGGACGCATGTTGATGACTGCGGCTGCGGTTATCTGCAACTCGCGGACCTGGCCTTCCAGGTCAAGGAAGGTGAAGGTGCGCGGGGTCGTTGTCGGCGGGTTATAGAAAATATCACTGAACTTACCGGAGTTGACAAGTTCGTCCTTGCTCACTCCGTCGATGTGGGTGATGGTCCAGCCCCTTGTTACACCGGCGTTCCCGAAAGGAGAGCCGGGGATTACATACCTTACCTTGACGTCATAGTCGCGGTAATATTCCAGCGGCTGGCCGAGCGAGGCTCCGTATGAGCCGTAAACGGTGCCCTGCACATCCGCGGCATACTCCTCTCCCGTTTCCATCCAGCTCCAGCGATCCTTCGGGACAAGCAGGCCATTGAAGAAATCTTCAACTTCGCCGGCGGCGCTGTAATCGGCTTTGGAAGGAACTTCGGTATACCAGTAATAATAGACTTTCATCTGGGAATGGATGAATTTCTTGGCTTCGACGACCTTTTGGGCCTCGGGGCCGAGGTTGCCGGTGCAACTGCAAAGCAGCGCCGCGAGCATCACAAACAGAGTCAGGCATCTATTTTTCATGAGCGTTCCCGTTTTCGAATTCAAGCAGATATACGACCTCGGAATCTTTCTGGAAATAATACTGCTCGCGGGCGAACATTTCCAAGGTATCTGCATTGGAAGTCAACTGGTTGATTTTTTCAGTAGTGGCATCTGCCGCATTGCGGTAGTAGAGTTTCTGCCGGTTCTGGTCGGAAATCGTGGAAAGGCTACGGAAAAGCACCAGCGAATTGTTGCGGTCGATGAATCCTATGAGTATGAGGAAGATTATGGTGGCTACGACATACTTGTCGAGCAAAATCTTCCAGACAAGGCTCTTTTCCTTGAGCGCCTTGATTTTCTCCCTGAAACCAGCTAACAGAGCCATACGGACATAGGTTTACGATGCGTAAAGTTAATCCAAAAATTGTTTATTAATGAAATTTTGGCAAACTTCGCGCTCACTATGTTCAAATCAAGTAATTTCAAATATTATTATCCAACCCTCAGCGAGAGCTGGATTCTGGTGCTCCTGTTGGTATTGGCAGGCAGTCTGCTCGGAGCCGTGGTGACCGTGGTTACCTCATTCACGCCGCTGGCATATATGGCCAACAGCATATCTTATCTGATGACGATGATTCCTCCGTTCTGGTATATTGCCTCCAGAGCCAGGAAAAACGCCAACCCCGTGCTGGCCGCTCCGTCTTACGTCGAGATCGACAAGCCTCATTTCGGCAAGCTGGGCGCATTCCCGCTGTTCGCCCTTCTGGCCGTCGCAGTGTGGACACTCGCAATCGTAACAGAGCCCCTGACTTCCTGGATAGAGATGCCGGACATGATTAAGCAGGTGTTCGAAGCCGCGTTCAGCTCGGCCAGGCCCGCCGACCTGATAGTTTCCACCGTAGTACTTGCCCCGCTGTGCGAAGAGATGCTCTGCCGCGGCAACATGATGCGCGGAATCCTTGTTCAGAAAACCCCGGTTAAAGCTATCCTGTGGTCTGCCTTCATTTTCGCGCTGATACACTTCAACCCCTGGCAGTCTGTTCCGGCTTTCATTCTCGGTTGCTTTTTCGGCTGGATATACTACAAGACACACAGCATATGGGCCTGCATATTCATGCACTTCGTCAACAACGCCACTTCGGCAGTGTTGTCGCTTGTCTACCCTGATGTCGCCGTGAACGACACCCTGTCGTCACTTATGAGCAAAGGCGCCTATGCAGCAGTTTTCTTCTCCGCCCTGTTCATCCTTTGCGCAATTATTTACCTGCTTTACAAGAAACTGGACGATCATGACGAAATTGCATCCTTTAAAGTTCAGTCCGATACTCAAGAACCGGATATGGGGCGGGAACAGGCTGGCGAGTGATTACAATCAGGAGCTTGCTGACGGTGAAGAGGCTGCCGGCCTTGACCCTGAACATATCGGGGAAAGCTGGCTGCTGAGCGACATCGGCGATGACGAAAGCGTGGTCAGCGAAGGCTTCCTGAAAGGCAACACCATCGAAGAAGTTCTCGAGACCTATCTGGGCGACCTTGTGGGTGACGGCGTGTACGACCGCTACCGCAACCAGTTTCCCCTGCTCGTCAAGCTGCTCGACATAAAGGACAGGCTGAGCGTCCAGGTACATCCGGACGACGCCACGGCGATGCAGCGTTACGACAGCTACGGCAAGAAAGAGTGCTGGTACGTGCTGGAAGCCGGTGAGGATGCGGTCATTTACCTGGGATTCCGGAAGGATGTCACCGCAGGAGAGCTCTACGAGGCATGCAAGCAGGGCACGGCCGACCGGCTTCTGAATGTCTTCCATCCTAAAAAGGGGGAATGCTATATAATCAACCCCGGCACGGTGCATGCCGCCGGAGGCGGCCTGGTAATCGCCGAAATCCAGGAACCCAGCGACGTGACGCTGCGGCTCTACGACTGGGGCAGGGAGAACGACCCCGCCACCGCACGCGAGATGAACCTGGAAGAAGCCCTCGACATCATCGATTACAAGCAGTGCAAACCCGAAGACTGCGTAGTCCTTAACCCCGTTGCAGGCAAAGCCTTCTGCGACAATGACAAGTTCACGCTTACCAAGATAACCCTGTCCGCGCCCTACAAGGTTGAACCGGAGAAGTACGACAGTTTTATAATCTATCTCTGCACAGAGGGTTCAGCCGAGCTGCAGGCACCCCGTTCCGACGGCCGCAACAGTCTTTACAAAATCAGCAAAGGGCAGCTCGTTCTGGTTCCGGCAGCGGCGGAAGAATGTATCCTCGTGCCTGCAACAGAAGGCACCGAGCTGATTGAAGCCTGCATAACGAACTCTGACGCCGAACACGACGATTATATTGACAATTAATCAAGGGGACAAGACATGGCTGATTCTACCAGAATAGACAAATTCCTGTGGTCCATAAGGGTCTTCAAGACCCGCGCTGACGCCACAGACGCATGCAAAGGCGGCAAAGTCACCGTCAACGGTCAGGATGCCAAGCCGTCAAAGGACGTAAAGAGCGGAGACGTGATATCTGTCCGCAAAGGTTCGGTACACTATACTTACAAGGTGCTGCTCCCGATTGAGAAGCGTCAGGGAGCCAAGGAAGTCGAGAAATACGCCCAGAATCTCACTCCGGAGAGCGAATTGAAGAAAATGCAGGCGCCCGTGGAGACTTTCTTCGTGAAAAGGGACCGCGGCGCCGGCAGGCCCACGAAAAAGGAAAGAAGGGAGATGGACGACCTTTATTCTTCTTTGTGGGATTCCCCGGACTCCTTCTCAAACGGGGACTGAAGAGGCGAAGGCATCTGGGCAGACTTGGTGTTGCACTGGTTCATAGCCCTCTCTACACCTTCGAGAACGAATTGCCTGATGGCCGCCGTGGTACGTTCGAGCAACTGAGGCAACACCCGTTTTTCTTCCAGCAACAGTTCGCTCAGCACGAAATCAATCTGGCCGCCGGGAGCGAAGCCGTTGCCTATGCCTATCCTCAGGCGGGCGTAATCGTCGCTTTCAAGGCAGTAATCTATGCTCTTGAGGCCGTTGTGCCCGCCGTCGCTGCCTCTTTTGCGCATTCTCAGAGTTCCGAACTCGAGCGCCAGGTCATCGACCACGACCAGAAGGTTCTCGCGCGGAATATTGAGCTGGTCCAGCCAGTATCTTACAGCCTCGCCGCTGAGATTCATGTAGGTAGAGGGTTTGAGCAGAGTCACCATCTTGTTCTTCAGCCGGAATTCGGTTATGCTGCCATACCTCTTGACAGAAAAAACAGCATTGGACGCTCCGGCAAGAGCATCCAATGCCATAAATCCCATATTGTGACGGGTTCCGGCGTATTCAGAACCTATGTTACCCAATCCTGCGATCAAGTAATTCATGGCCGCCGGACACTTACTTAAGCGTTGGCTTCAGCTTCAGCAGCGGCTGCAACAGCGTTGCGGGTCGCTTTCACAGAGCATACGATAGCAGTCTTGGGGGTGACGATGTTCACTTTGTCGAAGTGGAGGTCACCGGCGTTGATGCGTTTGCCGAGCTTGAGAGTTGTGATGTCAACAGGCAGCTCATCGGGCAGGTCGGCCATAAGGGCGCTGACGCGGAGTTTGCGGACGTTCACTGCGAGCTTACCTCCCTGACGCACGCCTTCAGAGTTACCGAAAATGCGTACGGGAACATCGATCGTTATGGGCTTGTCTTCAGAAACCGCAACGAAATCTGCGTGGAGCGGACGGTCGCTTACGGGATGATACTGAACTTCGCGAAGGACTGCCGTGTTCTTCTTGCCGTCGATGTCGAGGTCGATAATGAACGATGAGGGCTGGCAGACGAGAGTCATGAATTCCTTCTCATCTACTGAGAAAGCTACGTTCTCGATGCCGTTGCCATAGAAATTGCAGGGAACCTTGCCTGCCTTGCGGACTTCTCTTACATCCGCTTTCGTGCCTGTAGTACGGGCCGTACCGGCGATAGAAAAATGTTTCATCGATAATAATTAAAATGTGTTACTCAAATCGGAACGGAGTTTCACTCCGAACCTTTTCCCATTGCACCAAAAACAACAGATGTTTTTATTTGCGCCGCAAAAATACTAAAAAAAATCAGTTTCGCAAGTTCTTCACATATTTACAACGCCCCCGTATCTATCGTCCAGTCAAGGGTTTTGTAGTATGCGTCAAGCACCGGCGCATCTGCATGGCGGATATAGGTGCTCAGCCCGCTGTGGTTGCGCACAGTGATTACGCCCAGTATTTTTTCGGTTGCGAACTTACAGGGGACGCAGGAGGCCATCAGCTCTGAAAATGCGGCATACTCGCTCCCGTCCGCGAATTTGCGGACATAATCGTCGAGGTCATAGAACCAGTGCTTGTCGCCAGTGTAGTAACGCTGCACGGTAGAAGGCACCACCTGCGCCATTTCCTCCTTGTGCGCACCGTAAATCTGCCGGCAAAGGGCAGCGAGCTCATCAAGACGGCTGCAGTCTATCAGCGAGACTGTAGCGCTCCTGTAAATACCGGTCCGCGCATTATAGAAATCGTAATATTTCTCGCATATATTCCTGAGGCCGCCTGCGCCGAGCCCCGTGTGGTCATAGAAGAAATCCGAGACTATGTCCGCGTAGGGAAAGCCGTCGACAAGCACTTCCGCACAACTCGCTATCAGGTAATCTGCCTTGTCCCTGAGCTGGTAGGCAACCTCGACAGTAGCCATAAGGCAGCTGTCGAAAAGGATGAATTCGTAATGGCGGGTGATGGCGTCAGCCATGTCCCTGATGTCCATCTCGCTGTTTCCCTCCAGGGCGAATGACTTCACTCCGGCCGCCTCGCGTGCCTCGGGATTTGAATAGTATCCTTCCGGAAGCCATCCGGTGCCGTGGGACCAAAGAATAAGACCTCGGCGTTCACTGGGATAGAAGGTATCGGCATCATCGAGCACGATGCGCAGATTGTCGGGGTCGGCACTGTTGAAACCGCTGTCATACAATTTGACCAGTTCTTTATAAACAACCCCGGAAGCGGCGGAATAATATCTGTGAAGTGTGGGCGCGCCGTCGCCGTTGTCAAGGAAAATAAGCAAAGCCTCGTCGCGACTGACTCTTACGGGAAGGTCGCCCTTGATCAGGTTCGCAAGGTCTGACTCCGCATAAGTGCGCAGGCCGTTGTTGTCGCAGGCGATGTACAGCAGCACAGTCCGGGTGAAAGACCTCGGGTGCGGAGTGTCGAGCCTTACGCAAGCGGACAGCATGACCATGCAGGCCATGACAAGGGCACAGCGTATTTTCATCTTCAGTCGCATACCTCTATACTCAATTTATCGTAGGCGGGAAATACTCCCTCCGGGAGAGATGCCGCAAAGCGCGCATGAAGCGGCAGGGAATGGGACATGTGGGTGATAAAAGACTTCTTCGCTCCCACCTTTCCAATCACTTCAAGCGCCTCGTCAAGCCCGAAATGGGAAGGGTGCGGATTGAACGTGACGCAGTTGATGACAAACACCTCCAGACCGCGCAACTTTTCGAATTCCTCCTCGGGAATGCGGTTGGCATCTGTCAGATAGCCGATGTTCCCTATCCTGAAGCCCAGCACAGGCAGCCTGCCGTGGAAGGCCCGGACCGGAATAATTTCGACTCCGTTCACCCGGAAGGGCGTGTCGGGGCTGATGGTTTCGAGAAGGAACCTCGGGCTGCCGGGATATATCTTGTCAGAATCGAAGGCATAGGCATACTCCATCTTGAGGGAGTTCTGCACATATTCCTCGCAGTACAGCGGGAACGAACGCTTCTCGATGAAATTGATGGCACGCACGTCGTCGAGGCCGCCAGTGTGGTCCTTGTGGTTGTGGGTCAGCAGGATCGCATCCAGATGTCCTGTGTGCGAACGCAGCATCTGATGTCGAAAATCAGGGCCTGCGTCGATGAGTATCTTCTGCCCCTGAGCTTCGATGAGGGCGCTGGTACGCAGCCTCTTGTCACGCGGGTCGGCGGACCTGCACACCTCGCAGCCGCATCCTATCACCGGGATGCCCTGGGACGTGCCTGTACCGAAGAATGTAATCCGCATCGACGAAACTAATTGGGACATTATTCCGCAAATGTACGAATTTTCCATACCTTTGCCTTCATGCAAGGCCATTTATTTCTCATCCCCACTCCGCTTGGGGGCGACGACCTGCGGCAGGTCCTCCCCGATGCTGTCTTCGACACCGTCGCAAGCCTCGACACCTTCGTTGTCGAGGAGGTTCGCACCGCAAGGAGATTCCTTTCCGCAGCCGGGCTCAAGGGAAAGATAGGCTCTCTGGATTTTTATGTGCTCAACGAGCATTCCACCGGGCAGGACGCCGAAAGCTATGTGCAGCTTCTTCTGGACGGGAAAGACGTCGGGCTTCTCAGCGAAGCCGGGCTGCCGGCGGTTGCAGACCCCGGAGCGGCACTCGTCAGGCTGGCGCAGAAGCATGGAATAGACGTCATACCCCTGACCGGCCCTTCGTCCCTCATGATGGCTCTCATGTCGTCCGGAATGAACGGTCAGAACTTCGCCTTCAACGGCTATCTCCCGGCCAAGCCCCAGCAGCGCAGGGAAAGCCTGCGAAAGCTCGAAAAGCTGTCGGAGCGGACCGGCCAGACCCAGATACTGATAGAAACACCCTACCGCAACGACGCTATGCTTGCCGACATGCTGGCCGTCTGCAGCCCTTCGACCCGCATCTGCATTGCAGCCGACCTCACCCTGCCGTCACAGACCATCAGGACAAAGACCGTGGCGCAGTGGAAGGCCGCACCGCTCACCATAGGCAAGCGTCCCTGCGTGTTCATAATATCCGCACAGAATGAATGAGACTTCCGACAGGATCAACCTTAGCGGAATGCGCTTCCATGCATTCCACGGCTGCCTTGAGCAGGAAAGGCTGCAAGGCAACGAATTTCAGGTGGATCTCGAATGCCGCCTCGACCTCAGCAGGGCGGCGGAGAGCGATGTTCTCGCCGACAGCGTGGACTATTCAGAGCTGTACCGGATAGTTTCGGACGAAATGGAGCGCCCCTCCAGGCTGCTGGAACATGTGGCCGGCCGCATAGGGGGCATAATAAGGGAAAGATATCCCCAAATCCGCTCCTGTTCCGTCACTGTGACGAAATTCAACCCTCCGTACGATGGCAGCCTCGAGCCGAAAGGTCAGGGCTGTGCGTCAGTCACAATCAATTGCTGATATGGCCTCAACAGTCGCATTCGTCACCCTCGGTTGCAAGCTCAATTACGCTGAGACCTCCACCATGGCCCGTTCTTTTGAAGAGAAAGGGTACAGTTGTGTCGATGCCACGCAGCCTGCAGACATTTATGTGATAAACACCTGCTCTGTGACGGAGCATGCCGACAAAAAATGCCGCAACATCATCCGCCGCCTCCATAAGCTCTCCCCCGGGGCCCGCATAGTGGTGACAGGCTGCTATGCCCAGCTCAAACCGGAAGAAATCGCCGCACTGGAAGGTGTTTATGCCGTAATCGGTGCAAAGGACAAGGGAAGGACGGTGGAAATAGCCACCGGAGGTGAGGCGGGCATCTACCATTCCCCCCGCTCCGAGGCAGTGAACTTCATGAGCGCATATTCGTCCGGCGAAAGAACCCGCTCTTTCCTGAAGGTTCAGGACGGCTGCGACTATTTCTGCACCTACTGCACAGTGCCTCTCGCAAGGGGCGCGAGCCGCAACCTTCCCATCGCTGAAATTGTAGCCCAGGCTCAGCAGGCTGCAGCCAAGGGCATAAAGGAAATAGTGCTCACAGGGGTCAATACCGGCGATTTCGGGCGCAGCACGTCAGAATCCTTCCCCGACCTGCTCAAGGCCCTCGAACGCGTGGACGGCATCGAGCGTTACCGCATCTCATCCATCGAGCCGAACCTCCTGACAGACGAAATCATAGACTGGATTGCCTCCGGCACAAAGTTCCTTCCCCACTTCCACATCCCCCTCCAGAGCGGCTGTGACAAGACTCTTGCAGCTATGCACCGCCGCTACGACACCGCCTTCTTCGCCCGCAAGATAGAGTATATACGTTCCCGTATGGACAATGTCTTTTTCGGCATAGACGTCATTGCCGGCTTCCCGGGCGAGACAGATGAAGACTTCATGCAGACCTATGCCTTCCTCGAAAGCATCGCCCCGGCATTCATCCATATCTTCCCCTACTCCCGCAGGGCAGGCACAGTGGCCGCCATGATGAAGGGTCAGGTGCAGGAATGCGTCAAGACAAAGA
>Ga0265299_10003915_pt1 | contig 14325 bp, 8 predicted proteins | sample AusTroGonzalo_MG_4_FD_193485 | JGI IMG/M metagenome (GOLD analysis project Ga0265299, IMG submission 193485) | Bovine rumen microbial communities from tropical cattle in Woodstock, Queensland, Australia - Gonzalo_02 | ecosystem: Host-associated > Mammals > Digestive system > Stomach > Rumen ... | reverse complement strand
GCGTGTTCCCCGACTTAGGCCATTACTTCGCCGACCATCAGGAGATGATAACGTTGCCCGGATGGAGCGACGGATTCTTCTACCACATGGTGGAAAATGCCCATGACGCAGGCGAACGACCCACAGCTGCCTTCCCTAGCAGTCACGTCGGTGTCACCACCATTCTGGTGTTTCTGGCATGGAAAGCCCGTTGCCGCTGGCTCTTCTGGGTCATGGTTCCCGTGTATGTGTTCCTGTGTCTCTCCACCGTTTATATCTTTGCCCATTACGCCGTTGATGTCATCGCCGGGTGGGTCTCTGCCATCGTGATTTACACCGTTTTACATTTTTTAGGCGGAAAAATTTGCGAGTTTCGAAAATAATGCCTACCTTTGCAAACGGATAAGTAAGGATAAGACATGATAGCACCGAGGATTCCGACAGGCAGAACGTCGGGATTCTTTCTTTTTTATCCGCCTAATGAAATTGTAAAATAGAACTCGCTTTAGCGCTTTTACAAAGCGTAGCGACTAAAAGAAAATTGTAAATTATATGGCTTATATGTCACAAGAAGGCTACGACAAACTGATAGCCGAACTGCAACGTTTAGAAAGCATTGAGCGCCCCAAGGCCTCGGCAGCCATTGCCGAAGCCCGCGAAAAAGGCGACTTGAGTGAGAATAGCGAATACGACGCCGCCAAGGAGGCCCAGGCCCACTTGGAGGATAAGATCAACCAACTGAAGGTGACCATCTCGGAAGCCAAGGTGGTAGATACCAGTCGTCTGAGTACTGATGCCGTCCAAATTCTGTCGAAGGTGGAGATGACCAACATGACGAACAAGGCCAAGATGACTTATACCATCGTCAGCGAGAGCGAGGCCAATCTCCGCGAAGGCAAGATCTCCATCAAGACGCCGATTGCCCAGGGACTGCTGAATCATAAGGTGGGCGACGAGGTTGAGGTTAAGATTCCCCGTGGCACCATCAAACTCCGCATCGATAAAATAACAGTAGGATAATATGGATATTTTCAGTAAGATTGCTGCTGGGGAGATTCCCAGTTACAAGTGCGCCGAGAACGAGGAGTTCTATGCTTTCCTCGACATCAATCCGCTGGTGAAGGGTCATACCCTTGTGATTCCTCGCCGAGAAGTAGATTACATCTTCGATATGGACGACGACGAGATTGCCCGCTATCAGGTGTTTGCCAAGAAGGTGGCTCAGGCCATTAAGAAGGCTTTCCCCTGCAAGAAGGTGGCTCAGGTGGTGCTGGGTCTCGAAGTACCCCATGCCCATATTCATCTGATTCCGATGCAATCGGAACAGGACGTTGACTTCCGCCGTGAGAAGTTGAAACTCACGGAAGAGGAATTCAAGGAAATCGCATCGAAGATACGTGAAGAGTTTGTCTAATCAGACAAACTCTTCGCCGTATTTAAGCCCTATCTCACTGACATATTTTCGAATCAGCGAGGAGTCATCGTTCTTCCGACAGACGAGCAGCACATCCTCACTATCGGCCACGATGTAGCCTTCAAGACCGTTGAACACACCGATCTTTCCCTTCGGCAACTTAATCACATTATTACTGCAGTCCTCTAGTTCCACCCTGGAGTCAATAACGACATTGTCGCCCTCTACCTTACTCATCGACTCATAGATGGCATGCCACGTACCCAGGTCTGCCCAGCCGAAGTCGCACTGCATCACGAAAACGTTTCGGCATTGTTCCAAGATGGCATAGTCGAGCGAGAGGTTCGGATAACGGGGATAGTTCCGAACTACAAACTCCATCTCTTCCTCGTAAGTGTAATCCACCTTCTCGTATCTCAGGGGACGGAGCACCTCGGGGAAGATCTTCTCAAAAGAACTCAACAGATAACTCACTTTCGAAAGGAAGATACCTGTGTTCCAATAAAACTCACCACTGTTCATAAACATTGTGGCAAACTCACGTTCAGGCTTTTCCGTAAACGATTTGACGGCATACACCTCCGGTTTGCAACTCAGGTCGCCCATCTGGATATAACCATAGCCCGGTTCCGGGCGCGTCGGTTTGACGCCCATCACCATCAGCACGTCATTTTCCGAGACATAACTGAAACCAAGTTCCACACTATGCGTGAAAGAGGCCTCGTTCAACACCATCTGGTCCGACGGGACAATGATCACGTTCGCTTCGGGCTCACGCTTCAATATCCGCATGGCAGCCCAGGCTACGCTAGGAGCCGTATTCCTGTTGATGGGTTCAACGATGAAATTCCGCTCAGGCACATCGGGCAACTGTTCCCTCGACATCTCCAAATACTCCCGACAGGTACATATATAGATATGATCTATAGGCAACAACTTTACTATCCGATCGTAGGTAGCCTGCAACTGTGTCCTTCCCGTTCCGAAGAAATCGATAAACTGCTTAGGCATAGCCTCTCTGCTGCATGGCCACAATCGTTTTCCGCGACCTCCTGCGAGTATCACGCAAAAATCCTTACTATATTCCATTTATGCTTAACAATACTTATAGTCGTCATTTTATGCTGCGAAGATACACAATATTATTGATATAAGCAAGTATTTTTCATTTTTTTACCATAAATCTTTGCAGTTTCAGAAATTTGTAGTACCTTTGCAGCGCTTTTGAGGTTAAGTGCAATGCCCAGATGGCGGAATCGGTAGACGCGCTGGTCTCAAACACCAGTGGGGCAACCCGTGCCGGTTCGACCCCGGCTCTGGGTACGATGGTTTCAAAAGCAGGGGAGTCTTCGGGCTCCCCATTTTTGTATCCACGCAACTTTTCTGTTCGGTTCACTTCGTTTTCTGTGACGTTTTCTGTGACGTTATCTGTGACGTGTGGTGTTATCCCATTGGTTGGGGTTACCCTGTTGCCTTCAAACCTATCCGATTTTCTGACAAATGGCATAAAGCGGAAAAGTCAGTGAGTTAATTCAAATAACCGAATGAATTAATTCAAACGACCAAATGAATTAATTCAATTCATGTATCGAATTAATTCAAAGTTTCCCAAGGGTCTTCAAACAGTGGTTTATTGTATATTCGATAATTTTGACATAAGACACTCATTTCATCACGACCTTGACACCTTTATTAATATATATACCCTTCTGAGCAGGCTTGTCGCTGAGACGGCGACCGCCCAAGTCGTACCATATATCTCCATTGCCAATTACCCTTAGATCATTGTCAATTGAATGAATGCCTGTATTGCTGAACTCCTTAGCCTGAATACTGAGTTGCCCCAGCACAAAATCGGCATTCTTGGCAGCATCGGCGTAGATGACGATGACATAATCGCCCGTTTTTGGAATATCGAACTCAAAGGTCTGTTGACTGACTCCAGTGAACGTATTGTCCGCTTTGCCGCCGATATTCACGGTGGGCGTGTAAGTTTGAGAGACCATTTCCTGACCGTTGAGATCTTCGATAGCGAGGGTTATCGGCGAGAACTCGGGCCGGTTCCAGTTGCACAGTTTGTACTTGATGACATAATGTCCCTCATGCAACGTCATGTAGGAACGGCCTTCCTTGTCACCAAATCGCGCCCATGCAGATTTCTCCTTGCCTGAAGTGTTTTGGATTAGCAGACCATACTGGAAGGCTTTGGTGGTACTGGTGAAACGCAGGGTGCGAGGCCCGCTGGTATAGGGGAGGCCGCCACCACTGCGTATAGTAGAGCCACTGCCCACATACCAGTCCTGTGGTACCGTGCCCTCGATTTTGAGATTCTGCAACAGGTTGTATGAATTCTTCGATGTGGCATAGTTCACCAAGCACCAAGCTTCCGCCGTCTTACCCTTGTCATCAGTCACCTCCACACGCAGGTTGTGCTTACCTGCAGCGGGGGCTGTCAGCGTCATCGAATAGGGAGGGGCTTCCTGCGAACCTATCAGATTATCGCTGTCATAGAAGTCCATCTTCACCACCTCACCACTAACTGCTTGGGCAGTGGCCTCTATTGTGATGTCTGGGAATACTGTCTCCTCGGGTGGTGCCAGATAGAGATAGGTGGTCTCGCCTGCTGGTTCTGTGATCTTCACCTTCGGCTGGTTCAGTGAGAATCGCTTACAGAAATTCCAAATCAGGTGGCGATTCAGGTCCATAGGCCAATGTCCACCATTGTGGTAGGAGTATAGCCATACCTCGCCACCATTAGGTCCACCTGTCCATTTCTCCAGGTCGCCGTTGAACCAACTACTGCTGATGGGCTTATAGCCGGTAGCCTTCGAATATTTCGTGTGCTTGTCGTGCTTGGCATAGTTCTCAATGTAGGCATGAATGCCGTATTGTTCGTAACCGAACACATTGTCGTCGTATGCGATGCACTCCAACAGGTTGACTGACTTCTTGCAGTTGTTCCAAGGTGACTCTGAGAACTGGATGCCACTCGTGGGTGCAAAGGCTGCAATCTTGTTTTGCATATTGGCGATGCAGTGGTGGATGAGCATCGAGCCCATGGAGAATCCGGACCAATACACGCGGTCAGTATCGATGTCGAAACGACTTGCCATCTCGTCGATAGTCTTAATCACGAAGTTCTGGTCTTTCGTGCCGCCAGTATCCCATGTGTTGCCATCGCTACGCAGGTAGGTGATGACAAACTTGGCCGTGTCGATCATCTCGTACATCTTGTCGGAACCATACTGGTATTCCGGGTCTTGGTTCATGCCGTGGGTGACAATGAACAGGGGTGACTTGGCTGGTAACTTACTTGGGGTAAAGACCACCATGTTGCGTTGTTTGCCATTCACGTTGATGTCAATCGACTGTTTCTTGTAGGCAGATGCCTGCAAGGCCGTAAGGAAAATCAAGAAAAAAACAATTGTAAATTTTCTCATATCATTTGTTAAACATTGCTTGAGATTTTACTTTTTCAGTCGCAGCACACCAACGGCGTTCTCGGCTATCGTGAAGGTGAAGGATGATTTCACCGTGCCGATGGACTTGGTTTGTGGCGTGATGGCCTCAGTATAGTTGAAGTCAGCAGGCACGTCGGGATGACTCGAATAATAGTTCTGGTCGCCTTGGTTCTTCACGTTAGTGTCGTGGGCGGTCATGTATTCTACCTCGGCGGTGTAAGCATCTGTAGTATTCAGGCTGATGCTGACCTGCTTTTCCTTCGCCTCGGCATTCACGAACTTCAGGTAGATTGTACCCGTCTTCGTATCGATGGTAGGCGAGGTATAGACCTTCGTATCGACCTCGCTGCCATTTAAGACATCCTGATACTTCAGCGCACGGTTGCCTCCCAACGAGAAGAGTTGTTGGTAGTAGTAGTTTGTGGTACGCCACAAGCCTCGGTTATCGAACCAGATGAGGTTGGAGTTCCATTTGTTGTAGCCTTTCTTACAGAACAGCGGTGCATAAGCCGCCATCACCACCATGTCGGAATTGCGCTCCAGACTGAGCCAATAAGCAGCCTCAGCGAGAGTACTGCGATAGGCATTGTTGGTGTTATTATTGGCGAACTCACCCACAAAGACACGTGTCGGACGGCTACGGTCGTAGGTCAGGCCGTCCTTACCACGCTTGGCATCTGGCGCATAACGGTTACCTTGGCTGAAAAACCACTCATCGTTCTTATAATAGTGCTCATCCACATAGGTATCGGGATACTTTGCGTCAATCTCAGCATAGTTGTTGTCGAACTCACGTCCGGCATCGCGGGCACCAGCGGTAGAGACGATGATGATATCAGGATACTTTGCTTTGATGGCTTTATACATGATGTCGAAACGCTCCCAGAATTCCTTGCCCTGGTTCTCGTTGCCCACGCCGAGGTACTTCAGGTTGAACGGGGTGGGATGACCCATCTCAGCACGGAGTTTTCCCCATGTCGAGGTGACGGGACCGTTGCAGAACTCTATCAGGTCGAGGGCGTCCTTCACGAAGATGTCGTGGAACCGCTTACGGTCGGCCTCGGTCTCGAGTGGTGCGATATATGAATGGCCTACGAACTGACAGGTCACACCGTTGTTGAGCACGGGCAGCGGACTGGCACCCAGCGACTCCGCCATGAGGAAATACTCATAGAAGCCCACAAATTGCGACGTCCAGTAGCCCCAGTGGTTGCGGAAGCCGATACGCTCCTCGGGCTGACCTACAGAGTTCTTCCAAAACACCTGTCCGAAGTAGTTGGGACCCTCCGACGCACAGCCACCAGGGAAGCGCATGAACTTCGGATGCAGGGCGGCGAGAACTTCCATCAAATCCTTACGGAAAGGTCCGTCCTTCCCGTCCTTCCACAGTTTTGAGGCCTCAGGCAACAACGTCACGAAGTCGAGGAAGAAGGTACCTGCCTTATCGCCGGCAATCACCAGTCGACTGTCCTTCGTGCGCAGGGCCTTCAGGCAACCCGTATATTTCTTCCACGCATCTTTCAGTTTCGGCAGTATGATGACATTCGAATTCACCTGGCCATCGATATCTTCAAGCCACACGCTCACCTTGCCCTTATACTTCTCGCCCTGCAGATAGAGACTGAGGTCGTAGCCCACACCAGCCTCTACGGCCAACGAAGGGCGCTGGGTGTTGTTGCTATAGATGGCTCCGCGCTCGCGTGAACTGGGAGTGATACCATAGCCGTTGGCAGCAATGCCATAGCCAGCACCAGCCTTCTCAATGTCGAAGCGCACACAGTATTGCACATAACGCAACTCATCGTCATATTTGTCGTTGGGGTCATAGTCGTACTTGCGCTCCAACGTCACCAGCGGATGGTCGCTCACGGCACGGGCCTTTCCGATGGCACCGTCCCTGCTCACCACCGTCCAACCGAAGAAGATGGTGTCGCTCTGGGAAAACTCGTTGGGGGGACCGTCGGGCACCTTGTATGCCTGGAACGAGTTATTCTGAATCATCTGCGCACAGATACCCCCGTCAAGCGACTGGTTGATGTCCTCAAAGAAGATGCCGCTCAGCGTGGGACTAATCTCGATGCCCAGTGACTTCGTGTCGATACTCAGTTGACGTTGCTCTGTCTGTGCCGCACCTTGTGTGAGTATTGTTCCCAGTAACACTGCGGTTACAATAAAATTCTTCTTCATATTCTAAAAGCAAAATAAACGGATTAAAAAACTATTTGCGGGTGCAAGGCGACTCATCCATAAAGAGATACGAGGGCTTGTAGCCGCCAAAGTCAATGATAATCTTCTCAAAGACGATACCGGGATGCTTGGGCTGCAACGTCAGCGTGTGGGTCGCATTGCCCAATACAGGCAGTTCCACCACCTTCTCGACTACGCGACGGGCAACGGCAGGATAGTAGTCCGAGTACATATAGGGCTGACGATCAACAAGTGTCTTATTGAAGTTTACCGTCTGTGCTTCCCCACCGTCGAGGCTGACGGTGTACTCGAAGCCACCGACATCGAGGAAGTCGAGCGTAGACTTCACCACGACATGAACCTTCGCGGACTTCACGTCGGCAGGCAGCGTAAACTGATAGTTCAATGCGGCATCACCGACAGGTTTTGTATAGGGCGTGAGAGCAACGGCACTGCGGGTACGGCCATAATAGGGATAGACTGTCCACTGCAAGCTTTCGGGAGCCGTGGCGCTGTAGTAGTGCTCAGCCTCCATAGCCACATAACCATTGCTGGGATTAAAAGTATAGCCACCTAATGCGTTATCGTCAACAGAAGTAGTGCGCGGCTGGGTGTCGGCACGGAAATTATCATTCCAGGAACGGTAGCCAATATGCTTCTGTATCATCATACCATTCCACTTGCCACCGGCGATATCGGTATTATAAGCCGCACAGAGCAGTGAATCACGACGGAAACAGTCCTTTACCTTGTCAGCCCACAGATTGGCATCGGGGTTCTTGTTGGCGGCCAGATACTGGTTCATGGCCTGAGCGTAATACATATCATAGAGATTGGCCATAGCCTGCACCGGGAAAAGTACCAGTTGACGGTAGAAGTCGCGAGTCTCTGCAGGAATCTGATCATAGAGGCGCAAGGCACGCAGTTCCAGACGCTGGTAGTCATCGGCCACCTGTCGCCACTCGCCTGTCTCTATATTATAGGTACGCGCATCTAGCATCTCGGGGGTCACACGGGCCATGTATTGGCAGTTGCGGTTGTAGATGTCGGCTGCTTCCTCTGCAATACAGTTACAGAACACAGAGCGGAAGAAATTGCGAGTGTGGTCGGTGACAGTCTGGACGGTATAGTCCTTGGGACTCCAGGCCATATCCATAAAAAGCGTAATGGGATACTCCATCGGCTTCAGGTCACCGACATTGAGAATCCACATCCGTTGGATACCAAAATCATAAGCCAGCGACAACTGTTCAAACATCTGTTGCGTCTGGGTGACATTAAGCCATTTTGTATTACGGGGAGCACCCACGTAATCGACATGGTAGTAAATGCCCCACCCGCCCTTACGGCTACGTTCGGCTGCAGTAGGCACACGACGGATATCACCCCAGTTGTCGTCGCTGATAAGAATCATCACATCGTCAGGCACACGAAGTCCGGCATCGTAATAGTCCTGCACCTCTTTATACAAGGCCCACACCTGGGTGGTCTTGTCTGCTGGCTTGCCCGTCACTTCCTTGATGATACGGCGCTGGTTGTCGATGATATTTTCCAGCAACTTGGTGTCAGCATTTTCGCTCATCGCCTCATCGCCGTCGCCACGCATACCGATGGTAACAATGTCGTCAGTGCCCTTCATACGTTCGATACCCTCGCGGAAGAAGCGGTCGAGGTTCTCCTTGTTGGTCTGGTAGTTCCAGGCTCCCCACTCCTGACGGCGACGCGCATACTCCTGATGGTTACGGGCCATCGGCTCATGATGCGAGGTACCGATGATGACACCCATCTCGTCAGCCACTTTCGAGTTCTCGGGATCGTCGGCATAGAAGGCCCATCCCCACATGGCTGGCCAGAGGAAGTTACCCTTCAGACGAAGGATGAGTTCGAAGACCTTCTCATAGAAACGGTGGTCGCCGTAGTCCGTGCCGAAGGTGTTCTTTACCCACGTAGTCAGACAGGGTGCCTCATCATTCAGGAACAGACCACGATAGCGTACGCTCGGCTCCCCGTCGGTATATTCACCTTTCTTTATATATATAGCATCATGTTTCTCCACCGGTACATCGGCCCAGTAGTACCAGGGCGAGACACCCATCTGCTTCGTCAGTTCATAGATACCATAGACCGTGCCACGCTTGTCGCTACCAGCGATGACGAGTTGGTCGCCAATGGTCTTGATGATGTATTTCTCCGTCTTACCCTTCAAGTCACGGAGTTCGCCTTTCTTCACCCACTGGTCGATCTGCTTGTTCACTCCCACAGTGCCAATGAGGATGGTGGGTTGGGAACCACTTAATCCAGTGCCCGTCACCTTCTGAAAGTCCTGCTGGAGGTTGGCGACGGCCCGTTGCACACAACTATGCTCATTAGCGTCGAATGAGATACTGGCACCTTGCAATGAGAGTACGTCGGCAGATGCCTTAAACACAACAAACTGCTCTGCGGCACTCATCGTCAGGGCCATCAGCAGCGAAAAGGTAAAAAACAAAGTTCTTTTCATATCGTTAGGTTTTTTATTTTGTCTTCGTGGCCGTCCGCTCCTGGTTCTCTATACGTCGTCCCATCTCACGAGGATTGATCTCCACGGGGCGCAAGGTGAAGTCGGGTGTATTGTAGGAATACAGGAGGCGACGGTAGTATTGACGGGGATTGTGCTGTGGCAGGAGGAAAGGCTTCGTGGCCTGGCCATCGTTGTCAAAGTGCGAAAAATAGACTTGGGTATAGAGGCCGTTCTCGCTCCTACTGGTGAAAAGGAACCAGTGGCTGTTCGTGTTCCAGTTGTGGTAACTCTCCGCCCTATCGCTGTTCACTTCCGTCATCGGACGCGTCTCACCTGTCTGCAAGTCGAGCAACCAGAGATCGGCCTCAGGATGCCAGATAGTAAAGTAACCATAGTCCGTCTGGGTGTACATCAGGTAACGTCCGTCGTAGGATGGACGGGGCCAACTGACGCTTTTGCCCGTCTCTCGGACATTAATCAAGGTATCCACCTGCTCACCGATCTTGCCTGTCTTCTCGTCAAAACTGACGCGGCAGAGACTGTATTTCTCCTGATCATAGTCGGTGGGATAAACCTGTCTCAAAGCCGTTGTAAAGTAGAGCCATTTGCCATCGGGCGAGAAGGCGGGGGTGTTCTCCGCCCAGTATTTCTTCATAATCAACGTGTCGCGGAGTATAGTATGCGTCTCGGTGTCATAGACAAACACATCCGACGAGGAGTCATAGACCTCGATACGTTTGTTTTTCTTTGTGGTATGGAACATCTGCGAGGTCTTGTTGGTGGAGAAGGCACAGTAGCGGCCTCCCGGATGCCAGTAGGGATAGACCATCGAGCCACCCAACTTATCGTTCTTCGCCTGCAACAGTTCCAACTTCTCACCATTCACTTCTCTCTTTTCACTTCCTATTACCGTGGCTCCGTGGTCGCCTCGGACATGGAAGATATACTGGTCAGGATTCGTGCGATTTGCCGTATGGCAATTAATGCACTGGTTAGGCGTACGGGTATTCTGCAGCAGTTCCCTCTCGTCGAAGTTGCTGAGATCGCGCTGGTAAAGTCCCATCTGACTGTACATCTCATAACTAGGTGGAATGCGACGGTAGGTAATACCCCATGCCTCTAAGGGGTCACTACTGATCTGAATGGAAAAGTCCTTGTATTGCACCCACTGTCCGTCCTTTCTGGCACAGACGGTGACAGTCAGACTCGCTCCTTTGTTCTGTTCTAAAAGTTGGTGCCACGCATTGATATCAAAATCAGCATACGCACCTTCAGCATGGATAGTGCCTCCCTTCGAACCCTTCACCTCCACATCGAGGGCGTCAAACGTCTCATCGGCCATCGCAAAGTTCAGTGGGGCAATGCCGACGGGTATCGTCACATCCACATAATCGGGATAGATCTCTGGCAACGCATCCGTCTTGCTCACGTTCTCCGGCTTCGAATGACATCCCATCAAGCACAAGCAGACGACCCACACCTTAATTATATTAATAGAAGAACTGATCTTTGCCATTGTCGTATATTTCCTTTAAACGATCATACAACGGATAATCCTTGATTTGTTCGGGATGATCCATCAGAGCCGTCATCTTACGGGCCCAGCCTCGGTAGAAGGTGGTTTCCTCTAAGATGGCGATATATTTCCGTGCCACGTCGTACTGTCCTGTGATAATGTTCGTTTCCACAAGTCGGCGCAAGGCCCTCGCACTCTTATTATAATTAGGTATAGCCTCCATCGCCTCGAAAGCCGAACGTTGCGATAGGTTCACCATGCCCATTGACAGAGAGATCTCACTCATCAGGAAAGCTGACGACACACTCTTCAAGGTCGGGGGCTGCTCAACTTTCGTTGCCATCACCTCCCAGCGCTGGCGTCGCATCTCCATGTCGTACTCCATCTCCTCGTATGTGCCGACTTTGTCGCCCTCCCAGTAATAGTCGATGCCACGGGCCACCTGACGTAAGGGATAAGGTGTCAGCCAAGCGCTGCCGACGATACAAAATACCAACAGGACAAACAGTGATATGTGATAGACAATAGAAGTGATGGGCGCAATGACCATCAGCACGATGGCAGGACCCAGAAGCCAATACCCAACAGGAACCATCACGCAGGCCGTTACGAAACGGGCCTTCCGCGCCTTTGGGAGCAGGTTCATCAGCGCCAATGTCAGCACCACTGCCACAATCGGAGTCATCGGGATATTGGGGTTACATGCCAGAGCCCACAAGACTAACGGAACGATATAACTCAATAACCAAGCCTTATTGCGCAATAAGGGCAGGTTATTGGAGAATAAGGGCAGGTTATTGGACAATAAGGACCGCTTATTGGAAAATAACCGCCACATCAGCAGTTGGGCTGCGACCAACAGCACGGCATACCAAAGTGCCCCATAGACAGGATTCAGGAAGAACTGCACAATAAACTCACCCAGATACTGAGCCAGTCCGCCAGGCATGGTGAGGCGCTCCATCAGATAGTCCGTATTCCAGAGGAACAACTGCATCCCCTCCCGTGCCACCATCAGATGGGGCAGCCAAAAGAGCCAGAAGCAGAACACCGCCACGCCGAACACCGCCGTCAGCAAAAACTGCCTGTTAGAGTTGATGATTGTCTTTAGTTTCATCATTTTTTCATTAATGCTGCAAAGGTACAACTTTTTACTGAAAAACCCTCAAATCGCAACAAATTTTAGTTTTCTTGCATCTTAATTTGTAACATTTTCGCAATTTGTTACATTTCGTAAAGTGTTTGTTTCAATTTGCAAAACGCATAAATTAAATTTATAATAACTTTGCACCCGAAAACTGTTGAAAGGGCAGTCTATATATATAAATTAAGGTGGTTGCACCTTATCATAGGCAAGTATGTGAATACATGTAAACCTAAATATTAAAGTCTCAATTATCTAACTAATTAATTTAAAAGTATGTGGAATTTTAAATCACTACAAAAGCCGTTAGTGGCACTGTTCCTGCTCTGTTTGTTCCCAATGGGAGCATTGGCTCAGAGCTTCGTAAAGGGAACGGTGAATGATGAAGCAGGTGAACCGATTATCGGTGCCACAGTGAAGGTACAGGGATCAAATACTGGTGCCATCACAGACTTCAATGGTAACTTCAGCGTGGAGGCTCCCAGCAATGCCACTCTGAACATTTCTTATGTTGGCTATGTTCCTCAGAACATCAAGGTCAACGGACAGAGCAACATCAACGTCACGCTGAAGGAAGACGCCCAGATGCTGAACGACGTGGTTGTTGTAGGTTATGGTACAATGAAGAAGAGCGACATCTCCGGATCTGTTGCTACCGTTGACCAGGAAGCAGTCATGAAGCGTGTGCCTCAGAACATCGGTCAGGCCCTGCAGGGTTCTGCAGCTGGTGTGATGGTCATGCAACAGGACGGTTCTCCTGACGGTAAGGCCGCTATCCGCATCCGTGGTGTCGGAACCATCAATGGTGATGCTTCTCCTCTTTACGTGGTCGATGGTGTACAGGTTGGCACAAACGCTGACTTCGTGAACCCCGCCGACATCGAGCGTATCGAGATCTTGAAGGATGCCTCTGCTACCGCTATCTACGGTTCTGCTGGTGCTAACGGTGTTGTGATGATCACCACCAAGCACGGTCAGAAGGGTCACACCAATATCACACTGACTGCCGATTTCGGTCTGCAGACACTGCCTTACACCCTCGACGTGATGGGTCTGAGCACCTACGCCAAGGCCATTAAGGAGGCTAAGACCAACGACGGTGCCATGTTCATCAACAAGTTGTGGGATCGCAGCGACATGAATGGTGTGAATGAAATCGACTGGCAGAAGGAGATGACCCGTGCTGCTCTCAAGCAGAACTATGGTGCCTCTGTAAACGGTGGTAACGACAAGACCCAGTATAACCTCTCATTCGGTTACACCAACACCGACGGTCTGGTTGTGAACACCAACTACCAGCGCTTCACCACCCGTGCCAATGTAAGCACCAAGGTGAACAAGTATTTGGAACTCGGTGGTGACATCAACTACACTCACAGTGAGAGCCACGGTTCAAACGCCTCTATGGGTAACAACCAGAACCTGTCTTCACTCCGTGACTTCGCTTCAATGACACCGACTCTGGACTACTACGATGAGAACGATGCCAGCAAGCAGTTGGTCAACGTGAATCTGGTGAATCCTGACGGCACATACGGTGCAGGTTATCTGATGACTCCGAACGGATGGGAAGGTAACACCTCTATCGCTGCCAACCCCTATGCTACTCAGATGGAGAACTACGATAGCGATCGCAACCGCAACGGTTATGACCGTATCCAGACCACAGCCTTCATCGATGTAACATTCCTCGATATCAAGCATCACAAACTGGATGTCCGCAGCCAGGGTACCTATTCCTACTGGGGCAACAACAGTTCTAGTTTCACTGGTGGACGTACTCGTTACAACAACATCGGTGGTCAGTGGAAGGAGGTCCTTCTGCCTTCAGGTTCAGACCAGACCTATGCATTCTCTATGAACAATAGCAACGGCTACAGCCTCGGCATCCAGACCTATCTGACCTACAACCTCGACTACGACATCCACAACCTGACGCTGATGCTCGGTAATGAGGTTAACAAGTCTTGGGGACAGTGGATAAGCGCCAGCGCACGCGACTTCGACTCTGAGTGGAACCGTAACCTGGGACTGACCAATGATCCTGACAACAAGCAGGGTAACGGTGCCTATAACGCAGACGTACACACCATCTCTTACTTCGCACGTGCTTCCTACAGCCTG
>Ga0265299_10003914_pt1 | contig 14325 bp, 14 predicted proteins | sample AusTroGonzalo_MG_4_FD_193485 | JGI IMG/M metagenome (GOLD analysis project Ga0265299, IMG submission 193485) | Bovine rumen microbial communities from tropical cattle in Woodstock, Queensland, Australia - Gonzalo_02 | ecosystem: Host-associated > Mammals > Digestive system > Stomach > Rumen ... | reverse complement strand
TTAGTTGAAGTTAAACTCCACTTCAGGAGCATTTTCTGCACCAGCCGTGGCTTTGAAATAACCCTTCTTGTCGAAATTGAACATGCCGGCGATGATGTTGTTCGGAAAACGACGGATGTAGGTATTGTAGTCGTTGACCGTTTCATTGAATTTGCCACGTTCCACGGCGATACGGTTCTCCGTGCCCTCCAACTCAGCCTGCAATTCCAGGAAGTTCTGGTTGGCCTTCAGTTCAGGATAACGTTCCACCACCACCATCAAACGGCTCAAAGCGGAACTTAATTGATCCTGGGCAGCCTGGAACTGCGCAATGGATTCTTCGGTCAGATTACTCGGGTCTACCTGCACGGACGTGGCCTTCGCACGGGCATTGATCACAGCCTCGAGTGTTCCCTTTTCGTAATCGGCTGCACCTTGAACGGTCTTTACCAAGTTAGGGATAAGGTCAAGACGGCGTTGATAAGCATTCTCCACGTTGGCCCAAGCTTTCGAACAGCTCTCGTCTTTCTGCACCATATTGTTATACGGTTTCACAAACATGGCCGCCAAAACGATGACGACACCCACAATAATCAGAATGGTTTTTAATGTTTTACTCATTGTCTTGATATTTTTATTTGAAATTATCTCGTTCATTTTGTTGAGACGTTTCATGAAACGTCTCAACAAAGGGATTCTTCGATTTGTTTGTATATAATATCAACTGCACCCGAATTCTGCGCCACATAATCTTGACAAATGTTGCAGGTCAAGTGGTAGTATTCAGGGTCGTTTTCGAAATTTGTCATTATTTCTCGCATTTCCTCGGAAGAATGGATGGAAAACGCCCCTTTCAATGCCACTAACTGTATTGCTTCGTTGAAATGGTCGTAGTGCGGACCGAAGAAAATCGGTTTTCCATACACTGCCGCTTCCAATATGTTATGCAGCCCAGTTTTGAACGCACCGCCGACATAGGAAACGGCGCTGTATTGATACAAACGACTTAAGATGCCTATCGTGTCAATAATAAGCACCTGTTTGTCAGCCAGTTGATCCTCTTTCATAGAGGAGTACAAGGCGGTTTTATAAGCAGCGAACATCTTTTTCACTTCTTCCGTACGTTTGATTTCGTGAGGCGCTACCACCAACTTGAATTGGGGGAAATGTTGCAAAAACTGCGCCAAAAGTTGTTCGTCGGGATCCCAAGTGCTACCTGCCACAATGATTTTCGATTCGCCACGGAAGGCATCCATAAAGGCAAACGGCTCCGCTTTCGCTGCAATGGCCTTCACCCGATCGAAACGAGTATCACCGCAAACCGTAACCTGTTGAATTCCAATAGATTTCAAAAGCTCCTTCGATTTTTCAGTCTGGACAAAAAAGTGGGATGCCTGTTTTAACTGACAGGCAAACCAACGACCGTACGGCTTGAAAAAATGCTGGTTATCACGGAAAATCGCACTGATATAATAAAATGGTATGTCTCTTTTGTGCAATTGATGCATGAAATTATACCAATACTCGTACTTCACGAAGATAGCAGCCTTGGGGTTTACCAGATTCAGAAAACGTCTCGCTCTGGAAGGCATGTCCAAGGGCAGATAGAAATTGTGGTCTGCAAGAGGTTTCTTGACGGCCTGGGCATAGCCTGAAGGAGAAAAGAAGGTGGCAAGTATCGGTGTTTCAGGTTGCTCCTGCTTAATCTTTTCAATGAGAGGTTTCGCTTGCTCATACTCGCCCAACGATGCGCAATGCACCCACACGGGTCGGTTATCCGTTTGGAAGGCGCGCTGCAACTCGGGAAAAAGATCCTGTCGGCCTTTAATCCACTGCAGCGCCTTTACATTAAACAGTGCCGCCACGCGGATGCCAAGTCCGTAGAACCAAATTCCTATCGTGTACAATGCTCGCATTCCTTTATTTGTGACTTGTGATTTGTGACTTGTGATTTGTGATTTGCGAATAGCATCATAAGCCATGCGTCATCATCGCTATCGATAATAAAACGTAGTCGTGGTCTTCTTTTCGTACAGCGGGATGTTCCAGCCGACCTTGAGGCCCACCAATCCGCTGAATTTGTAGGGTATATCATCTGTCGGGCCTTCATAGAAGATGTAGTTGCGGTCCGGCTTGGTCCACATCTCATGCAGTTCTATTCCAATGTAAAAGTTCAGTATGCGGTTTCTATGCACGAACTGGTAGCCGACAAACTGATTGAGGGCGAACCCTCCTGATCGGCGGTCGTAGCCCTTGGCATAATCTCCGTCCAACTGCGGATACTGGTTGCTGTAGTCGTCTATGCGCAGGCGATGACTGAAATACCCTGCACCGATTCTGAGCCAGATTCCGGAATTTTTCCAGCGGTCCACGGGGATGATTTTCCCGAAATCGGCCATAATGGTCCAATAACGGCCTTCAGCAGTGATACCGCCGTGCGACACCAACCCGTTTCCGTCTATGATGATACCCTCATCGTTCGCCAAAGTGCCGTTGAAGTAATTGGGGTCGCGCAAGTTGGCCCCGAACATGTAATCGAAATGGAAACCGACTGTCCAGTTGCTTCTGGACTTGAACGTGAAACCGGGGCCCACAGCGAAGTTGCCTTTGAACAAAGTGCTCAGGTCGCCAAAGGGGAAATGGTAGGCGAAATGCGCGTCCAGCCAAATCATCGGTGCGGCAGTGTCCACATAGCTCTTACTGGAAAAGTCGGTCTGATATTCCGGCTTAGTTCGCTGAGCTTCAACATTTTCTGGGATAAAAACAGCAAACGTCAGCGCGAAAAAGAGAAAAAGATGCAACAGACGGCTGCCTGTCGCATCTTTTCCGGTATGTGTGCTTATTAATGTCATAGTTTATAGATCAGTGAACAGTGATTAGTGATCAGTGATCAGTATTGGTCAACAGTTGAAGTCAACAGTCAACGTTAGTTGGTGCGACCAGGATAAACCTTCAAGGCCTCGCGGAGACATTCGACGGCTTTCTCAAGGTCGGAGACGTTAAGGCAGTAGCTGATACGAACCTCGTTGACGCCTTGCCCCTTCTTGGAATAGAATCCCGTTGCGGGAGCGAACATCACTGTAGCGCCTTTGTAGCTGAAATCCTCGAGCAGCCAACGGCAGAAACGGTCGGAATCGTCGATGGGCAGACGGGCCACGCAATAGAACGCACCCTTGGGCATCGGCACGAAACAGCCAGGAATGGCGTTCACACCGTTCACGATGGTGTTCCGGCGTGCCACATACTCTTTGTTGACGCTGTCGAAATAGACCTTCGGTGTGTCGACGGCGGCCTCGCCGAGGATCTGACCGTAGGAAGGTGGGCTCAAACGAGCCTGCGCCATCTTCATAGCGGTAGCATAGACTTCCTTGTTATGCGTGATGAACGCACCTACACGCACGCCGCATGCACTGTAACGCTTTGACACAGAGTCCAAAAGCACCACATTGTCGGCGATGTCGGTCAATTCCATGACGGAGAAATGTTTCACTCCGTCATAGCAGAATTCGCGATAGACTTCATCAGCGAAGAGGAAGAGATCGTGTTTCTTGGCGATCTCTCCTAACTTCAGGATTTCCTCTTTGGAGTAAAGGTAACCGGTGGGGTTGTTGGGGTTACAGATCATGATGGCTTTCGTCTTCGGGGTGATCACCTTCTCGAAATCCTCGATGGAAGGCAATGCAAAACCGTTTTCAATGGTGGAGATGATGGGTTTCACGACCACACCGCACATGGTGGCGAAAGCGTTGTAGTTGGCGTAGAAAGGTTCGGGAATGATGATTTCGTCACCCGGATCCATGCAGCTGTTGAAGGCGAAAAGGAGGCCTTCACTGCCGCCGGTGGTGACGATGATCTCGTCGGTGGTGATTTCGATGCCAACGCTGTGGTAGTATTCCACCAGTTTCTTGCGGTAGCTTAGGTTACCGGCGGAGTGGCTGTAAGCGATGACGGGAATGTCGGCGTTGCGCACGGCGTCGCGGGCGCCTTTCGGGGTTTCGATATCGGGTTGACCGATGTTCAAATGATAGACGTGAATGCCACGGCTCTTGGCAGCATCAGAAAACGGCACCAGCTTCCGAATAGGAGAGGACTGCATGCTTGCACCTTTTTGGGAAATTTTCGGCATAGTTTTTATATTATTTTATTGATAATCAATCAAATACGTAAATACGGTATTAGATGGCAAATATAAAAAAACTTTCCATATCGGTCGTATTCCTTTTTGGAATAAAAAAAGAGGAGAGCTTTCGCTTTCCCCTTCCTATATAACAAACACTTTTGACTAAAAAAACTGGCGGCTGGTCGGTTTATTTCACTAAATCGACGATGGCCTTGAATGCCTCAGGATTATTCATCGCGAGGTCGGCGAGAGCTTTGCGGTTGAGCGCAACGTTCTTCTTTGCTAAGCTGCCCATCAGGACGGAATAAGACATTCCATATTCGCGGGCACCCGCGTTGATACGGGTGATCCACAGGCTTCTGAAATTTCTCTTTTTCGCTTTTCTGTCACGATAGGCGTATTGCTGGCCTTTCTCCCACGAGTTCACCGCAACGGTCCAGACGTTTTTACGTTTTCCAAAATAACCGCGGGTACGTTTTAAGATTTTTTTTCTTCTTGCTCTTGAAGCAACGTGATTTACTGATCTTGACATGATTTTTTTCCTTTCCGTTTACGTCAGTGGCATGAAGCACTTCGGGAACTGCGCGTAAACATTTTGTTTTTAATTAATTAAACTAGCACTGTCCCAACATTTGTTTGACAGTACGATCCAAATTTTGTTCGACAATAGCGCTGTAAGCCAAGTTGCGTTTTCTCTTTTTGGTTTTTTTGGTGAGAATGTGGCTATGGTAAGCGTGATGTCTCTTGATTTTGCCGGTGCCAGTCAACGTGAATCTCTTCTTGGCAGCGGACTTCGTTTTAATTTTCGGCATTTCTGATAATTTTTAAAGGTTAAATATAAGTGTTTGTATATATTTTACTTCTTGGATTTAGGCACCATAAGGATGGTCATGTTGCGACCGGTAAGCACGGGCATTTGGTCAACTTTACCGTATTCTTGGAGGCGTTCAGCGAATTTGAGCAATTCAAGTTCTCCGTTGTCCTTGTAAATGATGCTGCGGCCGCGGAAAGTCATGATGATTTTCACCTTGTAGCCGTCTTGCAGAAACCGGATGGCGTGGTTGCACTTGAATTCCACATCGTGCTCGCTGATTTGCGGGCTAAGGCGGATCTCCTTGATTTCCGTCTTGGCGCTGTTGGCTTTGATTTCTTTCAGTTTCTTTTTCTGCTCGTACAAGTATTTCTGGTAATCCATCACCTTGCACACAGGGGGGTTGGCCTGCGGGGAAATTTCCACCAAGTCCACACCGTTTTCATCGGCAATGGCCAATGCCTCTCGTAATGACACAATTCGAGGTTCAATGTTGTCTCCCACCACGCGCACCACCTGTGCGGTGATATACTCATTGATTCTGTGCTGGGCGTCTTTCTTGTTTTTCGGTCCGAAAGATCTGTTGGGCCGGTTGTTCTGAGCGATGATCAAATCCTTTCTTTTTTATGTAATAACTTTATTTATAAAATTTTGGGCGGCAAAAATACACAATTTTTTATTGTATAAATCGTTTACGCATTTTTTTTATTTTTGCAGCCTTTTTAATATTGAATATAATGAAAAGAATAGCCCTCGGAATATGCATGTTATGCCTGTCGGTATTGACCCTGACTGTGCGCCCGTTGCGTGCGCAAAATTCGGAGGTGGGCGCGTGTGTAGGCACGATGTTCTACTTGGGTGAACTGAATCCCTCCAAAATTTTCGCCAACCCGGAACTGGCAGCGGGCCTGATATATCGTTACAACATATCCCCACGATGGGCTTTGAAAGCGGACTTCCTGTTCGGTAAAGTGTCTGCCAGCGACGCCTTCACCAACGGCGGGTACGAGCGCAATCTGAGCTTCTATTCTCCCATCACGGAGTTTTCCATCGTGGCCGAACTCAACTTCCTCAAGCTTTACAACACCGTGGGGCAAAACCACTTCTCCCCGTACATTTTCGCCGGTGCCACCATCTTTTCCTTCAACCCGATGGCCCAATACAAGGACGGCACCATCTACGAGCTGCAATGCTTAGGCACGGAAGGGCAAGGTCTGGAGGGCATGCCAGAGAAATACTCGTTAACCCATTTCGCCATCCCCTTCGGCATCGGGTTGCGCGTCAACATTGGCAAATATGTGTGCCTCGGGGCGGAATGGGGCCTGCGGTACACCTTCACCGACTACTTGGATGACGTGGGCGGCCGCTATTACGACAACGACCTTCTACGCGAACAACGCGGTGACATCATCGCGGACATGGCCGACCGGACCCCGGAATTGTTTGACGCGGAAGGTAATGCGCTTCCCCGCCACCGGGAAGGCGAACAACGTGGAAATTCCACCACCTTCGACATCTACTCCTTCGCAGGCGCCACGCTGACCGTGAAATTCGGCAACGTTGACAGAACCTGCGATTTGAAAAAATCACGCAAAAGACACTGATTATGAACAATCCTCACAATATCCAGCATGTCGCCATCATCATGGACGGAAACGGACGCTGGGCGCAGCAACATGGTCACGAACGTAGCTTCGGACATGAAATCGGCGTGGAAGCCGTCCGCAACGTGGTGGAGGGAGCCACGGAATTAGGCATCCCCTACCTCACCATCTACACCTTCTCCACAGAAAACTGGAACCGCCCGAAGGAAGAGGTGGACATGCTGATGCGACTGCTGACCAAAACCATCGCCAAAGAGGTGCCGGAATTGGACAAAAACGGTGTGCGCGTGCTCGTCACGGGCCGATTAGACACCCTGCCCGAAGAGTGCCAACAGTCCATGCAGGACGCTATTAAGCAGACGGCAGGCAACTCCCGTCTCCACCTCGTGCTGGCTCTTAGCTACAGCGGCAGGTCTGAACTGGTGGACACCGCCCGGAAAATCGCCCGCCAAGCCGCCGACGGCACGCTAAATCCGGAAGAAATTGACGAAAAAACCATCCAGCAGAATCTGTATCACCCCGAAATCCCCGACGTGGACCTTATGATTCGCACCGGCGGTGACATGCGCGTCAGCAACTTCCTGTTATGGCAGATCGCCTACGCCGAACTCTACTTTTCCCCCATCATGTGGCCTGATTTCCGTAAGACAGACCTGAAGGAAATTGTGGGGCAATTCGGCTGTCGGGAAAGACGTTTCGGGAAAACAGGCGAACAAGTCCGAGCACATTGAAATTTTCACTATCTTTGCCGACTTTTTTTGAAAGAATGCAGTTGATACGAAATTTGGCTCTTTTACTGGTGTTTTGCCTCGGCATAGTGCTGTGCCGGGCGCAGATCATTGTAGGCGGCGACACCCCAAGTGAGCCGGTGAAAATCGACTATTCTTCACCCAAAATTTACGAAATCGGCGGCATCACCTCCTCCGGAACCGCCCCGTTGGATCAGAGACTGCTCCCTTTCCACGTCGGCGACCTCATTGAAGTGCCCGGCGACAAAATCTCCAAGACCATCAAAGATTTGTGGAGCACCGGACTGTATGAAGATGTCGAAATCTCCGCCACCCGCGTGCAAGGGGACCTCATCTTCCTCGATATCCGCCTCGAAGACCGCTCCCGCCTGGTTGCCTTCGGCTTCAAAGGAACCACCAAGAGTGAAGAAAACGACCTTCGTGAAAAATTAGGCATTTCACAGGGCAACGTCGTGAACGACAATATGAAAATCACCTGCCAGAACATCATCCGCAAATACTACATTGACAAAGGTTTCTACAGCTGCGAGGTGAACGTGCAGGAAATTCCGGATGAAAAGGTGAAAAAAGCCGTCAATCTGCTCTTCGACATCCACAAGTCCAAAAAAGTCAAAATCGACAAAATCACCATCAACGGCAACAGCGGCGTCACCGACGCCGTGCTCCTCCGCTCCATGAAAGAAACCAAGGAGCGCTTCCTTTTCATGCCGTTATACAAGGCCGACACGGCTATCGCCTACCTCTTCAAGCACAAAGGCTACTATGAATCCAAAGACATCAAGGATCATTTGGACAACTACTTTGCCGACCGTGTGAAACTCAGGATTTTCAAATCCTCGAAATTCATCAAGGCCAATTACGAAAAAGACAAGGCGAATCTCATCAGCCGATACAACGAGCTGGGCTACCGCGACGCTGTCATAACGCACGATACGTTCTATTTGAAAAACAACAAAATTTACATCGACATTGATGTCAAAGAAGGGCCTCGGTATTATTTCCGAAACATCACATTCGTCGGCAACACGATTTATCCCACCTCCCTGCTACGACAACTTTTGGGCATCAACAAGGGCGATGTCTACAACCAGACCCTGCTCAACAAGAACTTGAGCATGAAGGAGGACGGCGAGGATGTGGCCTCGCTGTACATGAACAACGGATACCTGTTCTTCAGTGCAAATCCCGTGGAAGTGGGCATTGAGGGCGATTCCATCGATATAGAAATCCGTATTCGCGAAGGCAAACAAGCCCGCTACAACAAGATCACCGTCTCGGGCAACACCAAAACGAGCGACAAGGTGATCCTGCGCGAGCTGACCACCATTCCAGGACAGCTGTTCAACCGTGCCGACATCATCCGTTCACAACAGGTGTTGATGTCTATGGGCTATTTCAACCAAGAGAAAATGGATGTGCAGCCGAAGCCGAACGAGGCGGACGGAACAGTGGATATCAACTATGTGGTGGAGGAAACCAGTTCCGACCAACTCACCCTTTCCGCTGGTTACGGTGCCACGGGATTCATGCTCACCGCCGGTATCGCGTTCAACAACTTCTCCACACGAAAGCTTTTCAAGAAAGAAGCCTGGAATCCTATCCCCGGCGGCGATGGACAACGCATCTCTTTCAACGCCTCCGTCAGTACCAAATATTACCAATACTACAACTTGTCGTTCACCGAGCCTTGGCTTGGCGGCAAGAAGCCTAACGCTCTGACCTTCGGCGTGTATTACCAACGACAAAACAACGGCTACTCCCAGAAGGACAGCTTGTACGCTTTTACCAGTATTGCCGGTACATCCTTGACTTTCGTCAACAAGCTCAAATGGCCTGACGACTACTTCCAAATGTCGCACACGTTGTCTTACGAATACTACAAAGTGAAGAACTGGAGCGGGTTTATTTTCAGGAACGGCTATTCGCACAGTATCAGCTACATCCTGACGATTTCCAGAAATTCCATCAACGCGCCCATCTACCCGCGCGAAGGTTCCAATATCACCTTCTCCATGCAGCTCACCCCACCCTACTCCATCATTGGAAACAAGGACTACACCAATGCCACCGACCAGGAGAAATACAAATTCTTGGAATTCCACAAATGGAAGTTCAATGTTTCGTGGTTTACGCGCATTGTCGACAATCTGGTCCTTAATGTGCGTTTGAAAATGGGCTTTATGGGTTGTTATAACAAAACGATCGGCATTTCTCCTTTCGGGCGTTTCTACCTCGGCGGCGACGGTATGTCCAACTGGTCCTACGACGGCCGTGAGATCATCGGTATGCGCGGCTATGGAGACGAGGCTTTGTCTCCTAATGTGAACGGGTCTGTCATCGGTGCCTCTATCTATCAGAAGTTCACGGCGGAACTGCGTTACCCGATCACCCTTAACCCGTCGGCCACGGTTTATGTGTTGGCATTCGCAGAAGCAGGTAAAGGTTGGTACGACACGCAGCATTACAATCCCTTCGACATGTACAAGTCCCTCGGTGTGGGTGTGCGCATCTATCTGCCTATATTCGGTTTGCTCGGATTTGATTGGGGCTACGGTTTCGACCCCGTTCCCGGCCTCTCCTCCAGCGTATCGGGCAGCCACTTCCATATCTCCATCAACCAATCCATTGATTAAACTAATCTGATTTCACAAGTCAAACCAACGTTAAAAAAATATACCAAAATGAAGAAACATTTTTTGTTAACCGGCTTATTTACATTGGTGATGTTTTTCGGATTCGCACAGAAATATGCGTATATCAATTCCGAATATATCCTTTCACAAATCCCTGAATATAAGGAAGCTCAAGCAGAACTGGATCGCGTTGCCGTACAATGGCAGAAGGAAATCGAAGCCAAATTTTCAACTATCGACTCCATGTACAAACGCTATCAGGTAGAATCCATCACCCTGCCCGAACAAATCAAACAGAGCCGAGAGGAAGCGATCATTGCACAGGAAAAAGCCGCCAAAGACCTGCAAAAGAAGCGTTTCGGTCAGAATGGCGACCTTTTCAAGAAACGGGAAGAGCTGGTGAAACCCATTCAAGACCGTGTCATCAACGCCGTGAACGATTACGCCAAAGAACGTGGTTTCGCCTTCGTGTTTGACACCGCCGGCGATCTTACCATTATCTACGCCGACCCGAAATGGGATATTAACGAGCAGGTGCTCCAAAAAATGGGTATCTCCTCCACAAGAGATTTGGATGATTAATTTAGTACAAATATAAAGCAAAGAAAATCAATGAAAAAGATCGTATTGATTCTGGCTATCGCCGGACTTTTCTCCGTACAGACCGCTCATGCGCAGAAGTACGGGCACGTTAACTCAAGTGAAATCCTCGAAGTGATGCCCGGCATCGACTCTCTGCAAATCAAACTCCAAGCCTTCCAACAGGACTTGCAAACCATGTATGAGAACATGATGACCGAATACCAGACCAAAAAGGACAAGTTTGACCGCGAAGTCGGCACGATGTCTGCCGCCGTCCGCCAAGTACGTGAAAAAGAGCTGATGGATCTCGCCAGCCGCATCCAGGAATTCCAGTCTGGTGCACAAGAAGACCTGGAAGACAAGCGTTACGAATTGGCGAAGCCGTTCCAAGATGCCATCCAGGAAGCCATCAATAAAGTGGCGAAAGCGAACGGATATGCTTACATTTTCGACACGAAAACACTGCTTTATTACGGCACCGGCGATGATATCACCCCTTTGGTCAAGAAAGAGTTAGGCATTAAATAGGAAAAGCGATGAAAAAGTTACTTGTCTTAATTATTGCTTCACTTCTCTGTGCCACAACCTGCTACGCACAGAAAGCGAAATTTGGGCATGTGGATTACGCCGCAGTCTTGAAAGAGATGCCTGGCATTGACACCGCCCAGCAAGCACTGTTGGACTACCAGCAGGAACTGGAATCCGTAGGCCAGCAGATGGCTGACGAATTCAAAACAAAACAAGCTGATTATGAGAAACTTGCCAGTTCAACCACCTCTTCCGCTATCCTCAAAGTGAAAGAAGATGAACTGAAGAAACTCTACCAACGCTTGCAGGATTTTGTCTCCTCCAGCGAGCTGGATTTGCAACAAAAACAAGTTCAACTGCTCAAACCCTTCCAAGACAACCTTCTGGCTGCGATTAAATCAGTAGCAGAAAAAGGAAAATACACTTACGTGTTCGACATCACCATGTGCGCTTTCCACTCGGATACGGACGATCTAACCGCTGCTGTGAAAACCGAACTGGGCATCAAATAACTTATGTGTATATATAATACATGTTTATCCTTGTAGAGACGTTTCCTGAAACGTCTCTACATTGTTTATACAGATTGCCTTAAACCCTAAACCTCTAAACTTCTAAACCACCAAAAAATGAATCCTTTCACCAAACAATGGACCACCACGCGGCAGACTCCGCCCTTCAACGAGATTAAAACCGAACAATATCTGCCGGCTTTTGAAAATGCTATTGCGGAAGCCAAACAGGAAATCGAACAGCTGGTGAACAATCCCGCTACACCGGACTTTGAAAATACCGTTGTGGCGCTTGACCGCAGCGGGGAAAGACTCTCCACCGTCGCCGACCTCTTCTTCAACATTTTGGAATGTAACGGCGACGACGAGATGCATGCCGTGGCGGAAAAGGTGCAAATGTTGTTGGTGGAATACGAGAACGAAGTATACCAACATCCTGGTCTCTTCGCACGGGTAAAGGCCGTGTATGACCAACAGCAGAACGACAAAAAGCTACAAGGAGCTGAAAAGATTCTGTTATCCAGAACCTACGACGCATTTGTAGCGGGTGGTGCAAACCTTTCGGATATAGACAAACAGCGTTTCCGCGAGCTGAGCGTGGAACTGGCGAACCGCCAGCTCGATTTCGGGCAACGGTCGCTGAAAGCCACCAATGCATGGTGCGTGCGCATTGAAAAAGGATCACTTCGCTTGGCCGGCATTCCTGAAAGCGCTCTCGTGCTCGCTGCACATAAGGCCGCCGAAAAAGGATTCGACGGCTATGTCTTCGACCTTTCCGCCCCCGATGTGAACACAGTGCTGACCTACGCCGATGATCGTTCCCTACGCGAAGAAGTCTATCTGCATTCCAGCAAGAAGGCATTCGGTGGAGAATATGACAACTGCGAAAACATCAAAACCATTCTGAAATGCCGTGAAGAGTTGGCACACCTACTTGGATATCAGCATTATGCCGACTATGCGCTACGTAACCGTATGGCCAAGGACCTGAAACACGTCTACCAACTTCTTGACGAATTGAAAGCCGCCGCATTGCCTGCCGCACTTCGGGAGATTGAAGAGCTCAAGCAATTCGCCCAAAATCAAGGATTTAACGACACTTTCCAACGATGGGATTTGAGCTACTATATGGAAAAACTCCGTCAGGAGAAGTTCCAGTTGGAAACAGAGAAATTGAAAGTATATTTTCCACTGAATCAGGTAATTGAAGGTGTTTTCGGATTGGCGAGCACCTTATATGACCTTTGCTTTGAAAAATCAGCGGACATTCAACCGTATCATCCTGATGTTCAGGTATATGAAGTCTATCGTGGCGAGCAATTCATGTCTGTATTGTACCTCGATTTCCACCCGCGCAGCACGAAACGGAGCGGCGCGTGGATGACAGAATTTCGCGACCAGCATGTAGATGCCGAAGGAAACGACGTACGCCCGTGGGTAAGCTTGGTGATGAACTTCTCCCCGCCGACAAAAGAACAGCCATCCTTGCTGACCGTCAATGAGGTGAACACTTTCCTGCACGAGTTCGGACATGCCTTGAACGGCATGTTGTCGGAAGTGAAGTACGCGACTCTTTCCGGCACGCACTCCCCCCGCGATTTCGTGGAACTCCCCTCCCAACTGAACGAAAACTGGCTTACTGAGCCCGAATTTTTGCGCACGTTCGCCCGCCATTACCAAACCGGAGAGCTGATTCCGGAAGAGTATGTGACACAATTGAAGAATCTGGACCGCTTCATGGCCGGATACCTTTGTGTGCGACAACTCTCATTCGGATATTTGGATATGATGTGGCACACGATGGCCGCCGCCGACGTGGATGACATTCTGCGCTTGGAACGTTCTGTTTTTGACACTGTGGAGGTATTGCCGGTAGTGCCCGGCGCATGCATGAGCACTTCATTCAGCCACCTCTTCTCGGGTGGGTATGCTGCAGGCTACTACGGCTACAAATGGGCGGAAATGCTTGAGGCTGATGCTTTTGCTCTCTTCAAAGAAAATGGGGTGATGAACCACGATATCGCGCAGCGGTACTTGGAAACCATCTTGTCCAAAGGTGGTTCCGTGGATGCCATGGAGATGTTCGTGAGTTTCCGCGGCCGCGAACCGAAGATTGATGCATTGCTGGAACGCGATGGGTTATTGTAGAGACGCAAAATATTGCGTCTCTACAGACCGACATTCATGTAGTAATTTTGTATATCTTTGCAGCGGCTAATGTAAATTCTTAACGGTCTATGAATGAGTTTATTAGAGGTATAAAGCGCGGATTTCCCATCTGTTTGGGCTACATTCCCGTGTCCTTTACCTTCGGATTGATAGCCGTCAAGATGGGATTTACGCCTTTGCAGGCCACCTTGATTTCCCTGACCAATATGGCTTCCGCCGGACAGTTCGCAGGCATCCGCTTGATAGAAGGCGGAGCTCCTTATATCGAACTGATTGTCACCACTTTCGTGATCAATCTGCGCTATTTCCTGATGTCACTGTCGTTGTCGCAAAAGGTGAATCCAGAGATGCCCTTCTACAAACGCGCCATAATGGCTTACTGCATCACGGACGAAGTTTTCGCCTTGGCCGCCATGGAACCGGAAGAGGTGAATTTCCCCTTCTTTGGCGGATTGATGCTCACGCCCATATTAGGCTGGACCTCAGGCACTTTGTTGGGTGCTGTAGCATCGGGGCTGCTTTCTCCGATGTTGCAGGGTTGTATGGGTATCGCGCTCTACTGCATGTTCATTGCCATTATCATCCCGCCGGCGCGCAAGAGCCGCAAAGTCGCTTTGGCTGTGGTGGTGGCAGCTGCT
>Ga0265299_10003911_pt1 | contig 14327 bp, 13 predicted proteins | sample AusTroGonzalo_MG_4_FD_193485 | JGI IMG/M metagenome (GOLD analysis project Ga0265299, IMG submission 193485) | Bovine rumen microbial communities from tropical cattle in Woodstock, Queensland, Australia - Gonzalo_02 | ecosystem: Host-associated > Mammals > Digestive system > Stomach > Rumen ... | reverse complement strand
CAAATAAAGCAAAAAAATGCTACTTTTGCGCGCTAATTTTTGAAATATAATGTATAACTAAAAAATAAAAGAATTTATGGCAGCAATTGGCGCAATTCGTAAGCACGGCGTGCTTTTATTGGTAATCATCGGTCTGGCCCTTCTCGCATTCATTTTGGGCGACCTTTCCAACGTGACCCGCGTTTTCTCGGACAAGTACACGATGGCCAAGATCGATGGCAAGAAGGTGGATCAGGAGTACAGCAAACGCTATGAGCAGAACACCGCCCTCATGAGACTGTTGCAGGGCAAAAGCTCCTTCGAAGACAGCGAGATGTACCAGTTCCACGAAATGACCTGGAATCAGATGTTGCAGGAGCAGGTGTTGGACAAACAGTTGGAGAAGTTGGGCATGGCCTACTCGAACCAAATGGTCGAGGATTTCAAGGAGGAGATGATTGCCTCGCTGAGCACCCAGCAGCCCAACCAGTTCATCGCGCAGTTCGCCAACGCGCTGGCGCAGCAGGTGGGTCCTGAGAACGCCATGGCCGTCCTCTCGAACATCGAGGCTTACGCCAACAATGAGCAGGCGAAGGATATTTACAACGCCTACCAGGCAATCGTGCGTTTCGCCCTCAGCGCGGAGAAGTCGCAGCAGTATTTCGCCCTCGCGCAGAACTCCGTCTATTTCTCCGATCCGTTGGCCAAGCAACTCGCCAAGGACAACAACATGGTGTTGGCTTCCCTGATGACCGTCAACCCAGAGCTCACCGCATTTCAGAACCTCAGCCCGGAAGTCAAGGATAGCGAGATGAAAGCCTTCTACAAGACGCACAAGAGCGACATCTTCACCGTGCAGAACCGCAACCGCGACATCAACGTGGCCGTGTTCCCCATCAACCCCACACCCGCCGACCTGAAGGCCATCGAGGACAGTGTCCGCAAGGACTTCGCCGCTTTCGCGCAGGCTTCTGACATTGCCGCGTACAACGTTGCCAAGGGCAACAGCGCCGCAGTGGACAGCACCTACTTCAAGCAGAGCGACATCAACCTGCCCGAACTCGACAGCCTCGTGTTCAAATCCCCGGTGGGCAGCTTCATCGAACCCTTCACCTACGAGAATGTGAAGTGGTATTTCGGCAAGGTGTTCGGCGCCGCCAACCGTCCCGACTCTGTGCTTGTGGCCACCATCGAGCTGCCGTTCAAGACCGCCTCTTACAAGGAGGCTCCCTATTCCAAGAAAGAGGCCCGTCTGCTGGCCGACAGCCTGCGTCAGGTTATCGCTTCCGGTCAGACTACCATTTTCGCCGAGCAGCCCAACTACCTCTACGGTCGTGAGCAGGGCGACACCACGTTCTGGCTTCCCGAGCGCGGCACCATGGTCGATCTCTACAACAACCTGCTCTCCACCCCGAACGGCGGTATCTACGTTTACAAGGCTTCCAGCGGCTACGTTGTGTTCCAGGTGCTCGACCGCACCCAGCTCATCGAGAAACGCCAGTTCGTGCTCTATGATTATGACATCACCGCTTCCGATGCCACCGTCAGCGCCCTCCGCTCCCAGGCCAACCAGTTTGCCGCCAGCGTCTCCAGCAATGAGGAGTTGATTGCCAACGCTGCCAAGCAGGGTATCCAAGTTGTGAACGGCCAGGCCGTCACTTCCATGGCCGCCACCATCGGCCAACTGCCCAACTGCCGCGATATCGTCAGCTGGTCCTTCGGCGACGATGTGAAGGCGGATGCCATCTCCGACGTTTTCAATATTGACAGAATGTACTTCGCCGTCGCTTCCGTGGCCAAGGTGCGCGAGGTTGGCGAACAGAAATACAAAGAGGTGAAAGACGAAATCAAGACCATGCTGGAGCATCAGAACAAGGTCGAATTAGTTGCTGAGCAACTCAACAAGGACCTCGCTTCCGGCGGTATGCAGGCTGTGGCGCAGAAGTATTCCGTGCCCGTCACCGACAGCGTGATGCTGAGCTTCGCCGGCGACTACTACATGAACCGTGGTGTTGAGAACAAGGCCGTCGGTCAAATCTTCGGTCTGCAGGTCAACAAGCCCACTGCCGTTACCGGCAACAACATGGCTTACGTGGTCAACGTGTTGGAGACCCGTCCCGGTCAGGCCACCGAGAACCTGATGCTGGAGAAGAACTACCTCCAGAACGCCGTCCTCGGCCGTGAGCGCAACGAGAACACGTTGCTGAGCTACCTCATCAACCAGACCAAGGTGCTCGACAACCGCGTGCGCTTCTACCAGAAATAAGACTTAAGACTTGTAGAGACGGGGCACGCCCCGTCTCTACGGTGCGACTTGAAACTTGAATCTTGAAACTTAAAAGGCACTGCTGAGACGGTGCCTTTTTTTGTATCTTCGCGCTTTCAAAATAAACATGTAGAATCAACAGGAAAAGCAATGAAAAAGATTGGTATTCTGATTATTACGATGGCGGTATTGGCCATCTTCGGCGCATGCGAGCGTCCCGAACACATTGAGCCTGAGCAGCCTTCGGGCAGCGACACCACTGAGGTGGAGGAGCCGCAGGACAACATCTACCAGTTCAAGGTGCTGGACGGCAACGGCGACAGCGTGTCGTTGGCGCAGTATCGGGGCAAGGTGCTGCTGGTGGTCAACACGGCCACACAATGCGGCTACACCCCGCAATACGAGCAGTTGGAGCAGTGGTATCAGGATTACCAGGAGCGCGGCTTCGTCATCCTCGACTTCCCCTGCAACCAGTTTGGCGGACAGGCTCCCGGCTCCTACGATGACATTCACGGCTTCTGCACCGACCACTACAACATCACCTTCCCGCAGTTCGCCAAAATCGATGTCAACGGCGCGAACGAGTCGCCACTGTACACCTGGCTGAAGAGCAAGAAGCCCGGTGACATCCAGTGGAACTTCACCAAGTTTCTCATCAACCGCGACGGCGAAGTGGTGAAACGTTTCTCCTCCGGCTACTCCATGACGAAGGTCGAGCAGGCGATTGTCACCGAGTTGGGGGAGGAGTAGAGACTTGAGACTTGAGACTTGAGACTTAAGACTTGAAACCTGAAACCTGAAACCTGAAACTTGAAACTTGAATCTTGAAACTTGAATCTTGAAACCTAAAAGAAAAGGCATCGCGGTTGCGGTGCTTTTTCTTTTGGTTATTGTAGAATGCAGAATAAGGGAAGGTTATTCCCGTGTCAGGTTCTGGAGTTCCTTCTCGGTCAATCCGGAGATTTTCGCTACGATTGCCGGATCCAGACCTTCGGCGAGCATGTTGCGGGCGAGTTGACGCCTCTCAACCGCACGTCCTTCCTCAAGACCTTGTTGCAGACCTTGTTGCAGTCCTTTTTCCACCCCGGCTTTCTCACCGTCGCGCCAGCCGATTCCCTTCCAGGTGGCCTCAATGCTCACGGCATCCCAGTATTTGTCATAAAGATACAGCTCCGCATCGTTGTAGTTGATGACCTCTAACAGCCCGATGGCTTTGGCTATGTCGGGGTCGGCGAGCAGCTCGGAGGCGGGCACTCGCGTCCTTCCCGTCATTTCTGTGAAATAGCGCATCCAGAGGTCCATCTTGGTGTTGCCTTTCACGGGTTGTTTCCCGTATTTCTCCAATTCCGCAAAGACAATCTGGAGCCCCTCGAAAACGCGTTCGGTGTGGTAGATATGGACGAATTTGTAGGGATGGTACCATTCGTCGAGCCCCTTGTGCAGGTCGCCGTTGACGAAGTTGAGCGAGTAAACGGGCTTCAGCAGTTTGTATTCCTCCCCGTCCTTCAGTTGTCTGACGTATGCCTTGGAGGCGTTGAAGAAGACTCGTTGGAAGAAGTCCGTGTCCCAGTTAAGCTGCATTTCCACGAGGAAGGATGCGCCGGAGGAATCAATGCAGTGCACATCGACGATGCTGTGCTTGCGGGCGGGGGTTTCGGGCATGAGTTCTGGCGCGAGATAGCGGATGTTCGTGATTTCCCGCCCGTCGGGCAGGGGCAGGAAGGCGTTGAGCAGGCTGGCGGTCAGGTCGAGGTGCTCGCCGAAGACTTTCCTGAAGGTGACGTCGGTCACGGGGCTGAAGTATTTGCAAGGTGTCATCATAACAAGCGTTTTTTACGGGGCAAAGATACAACAAAAGAAAGCCTTTGTCAAGTGTTTTTGAAAATTTTTTAAGTTCTGAGAATCAAGATGTTGGAAATATTGAGGAATAAAATTAACAATTAATAGTTAATTTTCGGTGTGACATTTCGCAGGAAAAGCGGGTAGGCTCGTCATGGCGTGGCGATGTGGAAGGCTGAATGCTGAATGCTGAATGCTGAATGAATGTAGTAGAGTACGGCGAGGCGTTTATGCAAACGTTTCCGGTTTTCATTCGTTGCGGGGCGGGGGAGGCGTTTGTGGTGTTTCCGGGCTTTGGGATGGGACTACCCGATAGCCGCCGGTCTTCTTGCTGCCGACATATTCGATGAGGCCCTGCTTGCGAAGTTCTGATAAGCAACGTTCAGTCGTACTTAACTTATATCCAACGTTTGCGACTATTTCAGTGGATCTACATCCAGAATGTTTCTTGATGTATTTAAAAACACCAGCGATTTTATCCTTTGTAGGTTTGTAATAAACCTGTTTATTCTGGCTTTCAACTGATTTCAGAATTGGGCTTTCTTCGGCTGTTTTCCCATGCTCTGATTGAAGATATGTTGCAATAACTTCCACGATTTGGTCTTTCCTTTGGGTGCTTATATTAAAAAGAAGAGGCTCATTAGTCCAACCTATAGTTTTCATGACCACTTTGTGCCCATCGCAGGATTTAATGTATTGAAGAGGAACCAAAATGGAAGAAGATAAACGGATAAATTCTTCATGTCCAAGAAGTTGATCAATAAATTTAAGAGAACAATAGCGCGTGACATAAGTGCCGTTGCCCTCCACTAAATATAATCGAGTGTAATTGCCGTCCTTGAGACAATAAAAGATATTGTCAATAGGAATTAATAGGCAATTATTATCTTTGTCGCATACATCAAGCATGCGGGTTTGTTGGCATACAACATGTGTCCTGATATTCGCTTCTTCTTGCAATTGCTGTATGTTTCTGATAACAAACGGAATGAAATTAAAGGCGGTATTCCGTCCGATGACGAACAGTAGTAATTTGGAAAAGTAGCGGAAAAATCCCCTCTTTTCGATGAGAAGTGCATTACATTCTTTAATAAAAGAAACTCCAATAGTCAATTCCACACAACTTATTGCCAAAGGAAAGAGAATGACGCTAATCCAATACCAGACGACATGGTTCTTGTATAGTTTGGGATATAAGATAAAGTAGTTGGCATATAGGGTTGCCAGTAACAATGTTCCTGAGACAAATTCTTTAGCCGGGCTTCCAAGATAGGGACGCAGGTAGGCGTTTTGTGTGAAAAACCAAAGAAGAGCGGTGCAGAACATAACGTTCAGCAGAATTGAGATGACAATGGACATGTCCTTCATAATTGTATCATACTAAATTTGACCTTGCAAAGATAAACTTTTTATTCTTTAGAATAATCATTAAGTTTGTTGTTGTCATTCAATAAGGGTTATTATTAGGGATTAAGAAAGCTTTTGCATAATGCTTTTGAAATTTGCTTATTATCAGTGTTTTATGTGTTATATAAAGATGCTTTCATGCGTTTGATACTATACTTAAGCATCATATTGAATCTTGAAAATATCATATTGTTTGTGTTAAGGATAAAATGGTATAGTAGTAGGTTGTATTTTTGCGGGCAGTTATTCAAAATTCACGTAAAAAAACAAAGAAATGAAAAAAGTATCAACATTGGCAATTCTCATGGCGACAATACTATTGTTAGTGTCATGCGGAAAAGAGAAAGAGTCTGTTAATGAGACACTCCCAACATGGAATAGAGTGGTTTTTGCCTCTTCGGGGGCAAAATCTGGTTCCAGCACATTTTTACTAATTAGCATTGGTCACAGTGCTAAAGGTTGTAACGGTTGTATTTGGGATAATGGAGAGTGGGTACACGTGGATTGTATGGGAGAGGGAAATTACTGTGCTAAAGCTACTTCTGTTCAATTCCAACAAATTGGCACGAGCATTTGTGTCACCACTACGGACACCTTTGGGCTGACTTCGGAGGACTTCTTCAATATGCCGGACCGTTCGTTAAACTACACTGACGAGAACAACAACCGCATCTTCCTGAACATCCCGGCTCAGTTAGTCTATCGTGACACTGCCACCAAGCAGTTCACGTTCACGGGGCTGTTTTTCACCACGGTGCCAGAATACACGAACGAATAACTTTCGGAGGAACAGGTTTGCACGGTTTGTAGAGACGCACGGCCGTGCGTCTCTACGGTGCCCTGAACCGATGTGTCACAGAAAAATGTAAATTCGCCGTGTCATGTTTTCAGATTCTGTTCAACGGACCTCGCAGGGTCTGATGATGTGGCGCGGAAAAGTTAAAAATAATAGAGGTCCCCTTGAATAAAACATGAAAAAAGCATCATTTTTAGTCCTCCTCTTTCTATTGGTTGTCGGGGGACTGCGGGCGCAAAACAATTATTGGAGCCTTACCGGGAACAGTTTTTTGGAAGGTTTGCCTTCTTTTTATTTTTTAGGAACATATAACAATTTTCCGCTGGTCATTAAAACTAACAATACTACCAGGATGTACATCGGCACTTCGGGCAACGTGGGCATCGGCACGAGCATTCCCCAGCAGATGCTGCACATTGTAGGTGGCAATGTGCTGATTTCCAGAACCTCGCATCGTGCGCCGGGCTCCACCAACGGATCCCTGCTATTCGGTGACACCACATCCGCGCTGTATCCTGCCGGAGAGTGGGGAATTGAGTATGTGAACAATGAAAACGAGGGGTATGGTTTGAACTTTTTTATACCTTGGACTCCGTCGCATGGTGGCATGAACTATCGCCTCTTCCTCAAGGACAACGGCTACGTGGGCATCGGAACCAACAACCCGCAGGCGAACCTGGCGGTGAACGGCGGTATCCTGGCCAAGAGCGTGCGGGTGAACACCAGTTCAGCCTATTGGCCGGACTACGTTTTCGGGACAGAGTACAACCTGATGAGTTTGAAGGAGTTGGAGCAGTACGTGAACACCAACAGGCATCTGCCAGGCATCCCTTCCGCCCATGAGGTGGAAGAGCGGGGCGACATTGACCTCGGTGAAATGAACGCCCTGCTGTTGGAGAAAGTGGAGGAGCTGACCCGCTATGTCATTGACTTGCAGAATCAGATTGATGAACTGAAAAAAGGAAAGGAGTAGTGGTATGAGAAAGTTAGTGTTAGCAATTATAGTGCTTTCATGTTTCCTGACTGGATGCAGGAAGCAGTGCGTGCAGCCTTATCAGACGAACGAAATCCCAGAATTGAAAGCAAACGATTACAACTCATGCGAAGCAATAGACAAAAATTATACATATTTGATTTGTGGTGGAGAGGCTTCTTTTCCCTATTGGTCCCATAAAGGAGACACCATTATGGTTTGTGGTTATGTTTCATATTGGGATGGTAAAAGTCTCAACTTGTTTCTCTGCGACAGTCCAGAGTACACAAGCCCTGAAATTGGCATATATATACAATTATACAATTATCCGATAGAACTGGAAGAGATAGATGTGTCCAAAAAATGTTATGTCAAAGGGCGCTTATTCTTTAATTCTTTGCACACGAATGGAGGGTCATATTATATAGTTCCAGCGATAGGGGATGTCCAAGAAATATTTTTCGAATAAAGTAGGACTGTCATGAAAAGAGTTTTATTTCTTAGTTCGGTTATGTTCATGTTCTTGTCTGCCGTCGCCCAACAAGTCTCAAGACAGGAGGCGATCAATGCCGCTGTGAACACGATGAAATACAATGGACGGACAAATTTGACCAAATCTTCCGTATCAAGTGTCAATTCTAAAAACAATGGTGACACGGTTCTGATTTTCGAGGTGCTATTTCAAAGTGGGGAAAAGGTGTTGCTGTCGGGGAATAAGGCCTGTATTCCTGTTTTAGGATACAGCCTTCCGACGGGAGTATGCGCACCACAATCCATATTGGACAATTATGCCGACATTCCTGACGGGTTGCGGGACATGATTGAAGACTATGAGGAACAGATTCTATATTGTTTTCGTAATAATTTGACCTCAAGCCATTCTGAAGAATGGCAGCTTTTGCAGTATTTCGAATCTGGAAGGGCTGTTACTATAGATATTGTGTCGCCTTTATTGACCACAGAATGGGGACAAAGCTATTCGAATGATTGGGGGTGGGATTGTAATGCATACAATTATTATGTTTCCGCAACTCATGACAGTTGTAATTGTGATACTCATCAAAAATGTCCGACAGGCTGTGTGGCCACTGCTATGGCCCAAATTATGAAGTATTGGAATTATCCTGTTTGGATGCCTGGCAAAACTGAGCAGTATGATTGGTGTAATATGCCCGATGAATTAATATACTTCGGAAATTCCAAATACATAAAAGAACGAAACGCAGTTGCACGATTAATGAGAGACTGTGGTACAGCAGTAAATACGGATTATTGTAATCCTCGAAAAGACGAGTGTTCATCATCGGCAAGTACTTCATACATACCAAATGCTTTGGAGAGTTTTGGATATAGTGAATGTGACCACAAATGGAGAATTTTTCATCAGAATAATTGGATTTCTTTACTTGAAGCGGATTTGGACAGAGGATACCCTGTTTGTTATCGAGGATATGACAAAACAATCAAAGAAGGACACTCGTTTGTGTGTGATGGGTACAGAAGTGACAACACCTTTCATTTTAACTGGGGATGGAATGGCTTTTGTAATATGTGGTGCACTGTAGATCAACTAAATCCTAGTTTTTACACATTAAATTTTGCTTTTAATTCTCAACAAGCCGCCGTTTTCAACATTCATCCCAGCGGAACCCAGGACTATTGCAACTTTGAATTACCCTTGTGGATGCACTACCACATATATTACAATGCTTATGGCAACACAACACCTGATCCTTATGCGAATGTCCCCAAAACCTTCACCCGCTTGACCAGTGTCCCGAATAATTCGGACTACCCCGCTTCATGGCGGACGATCCCTTCGGGGGCGACATCAGAATACGCGGCGCACGAGGAAGTCTTGTTGCAGGACGGCTTCTACGCCGAGCCGGGCAGCGACTTCCTCGCCCACATTGTACCATGCGAGCCGTGCGAGGAAGCAAGAACGACCGATTATACATCTGATATGGTTGGAGAGGGAGCTGATAATCCCGCCGACACCCTCGTCGTTCCTAAATCGTTTCATACCGAAACGATGCGTACCGCCGACGATGCCGCACTGAACGTCTACCCCAACCCCACCGACGACCTCCTCTACATCGAACTGACTGGTGCAGAAATCTCCAACATCACCCTGTATGACCTCCAAGGACGTATCATATATTCGCCCAATTCGCCCAATTCGCCGATGAATATGCGGAACGTGCCCGCCGGTGTGTACGTATTGCGCGTGACGGGTGCGGACGGACGGGAATACCATCAGAAAATCGTGAAAAAATAACAGTTTACGGAATTTGCAGAGACGCACGGCCGTGCGTCTCTACATCCCCGAATCCGGACGTAAACGGGAAATACGTAATTTTGCAGCGTTGTTTGCTTATCTTGATGTTTAACGGACTTCGCACCAAGGTCGGCGGCAACGCGAAGAAGTAAATAATAGAAGTCCCCTTGAATTAAAAACATGAAAAAAGCATCATTTATAGTCATCCTCTTCCTGTTGGTTATCGGGGGATTGCGGGCGCAAAACTATTGGCCGGACTACGTTTTCGGGACAGAGTACAACCTGATGAGTTTGAAGGAGTTGGAGCAGTACGTGAACACCAACAGGCATCTGCCGGGCATCCCTTCCGCCCATGAGGTGGACGAGCGGGGCGACATTGACCTCGGTGAAATGAACGCCCTGCTGTTGGAGAAGGTCGAGGAGTTGACCCGCTATGTCATTGACTTGCAGAATCAGATTAATGAACTGAAAAAAGGAAAGGAGTAGTGGTATGAGAAATATAATCGTTGTTTTTATATTGGTTGTTTGTGTTGGAATGTCTGCTTGCAGAGACAATAAGATTGAAGAATGTGAGCAGTTATACAACAAATATGGCGTTAGTCAACTGTCGATAGACGAATATAATAGCTGTCAAGATGTTTATCTGAATTATGTTTTCGCAGTCAGGGGGAATGCGGACATATATCAAGAACAATATCACAACCCATACGCTTCACGCATAGGAGATACCGTCAAGGTAAATGGCTTTATAAGACATTCATACGGAGAACCCTTCATTTTTATTGATAATAAATGGCAGTGTCTTTTAATTGACGATTCGGTAAAAGCAAACAACCCCGATGACAATGTGGGAGGCGGTCTTACCGTTTGGGGTGATGATAAATTGGTGCTTGAGACATTTGATGACACGAAACAATGCTTCATCACAGCCATTGTGACTTATTCTGGAGAACCTGCCTCTATAGTATTCAAAATTGCTGATCCAGGAATGTGTTACTATCTTGAACCCGTATGTCATGTTTTAAGTATTCGTAATTAAAATGCATTATTATGAAGAACATGGTGTCACCTCTTCTTTCTACACAGTGGGGACAGCACAAATCCAACGACGGGCAACCCAATGCCTACAACTATCATACACCGGGATGCGGTATTTTCGAACATTGTTTCACGGGTTGTGTGGCCACTGCTATGGCACAGATAATGCGTTTTTGGCAAGAGCCCGAGGATATACCAAACCGATGCTTTCAATACAACTGGAACAATATGCCCAACAAACTCAAATCAAACAGCAATCGTTATATTCAAGAACGCGATGCTGTTGCAAAACTCATGCGTGACTGTGGAAATAGTGTTAACATGCAATATTGTGGGGGTCTTACTGTTTGCGAAGATCAGCAATCAGGCTCTTCTGTGGAAAACAATGTTCCTGATGCATTGAAAACATTTGGTTTTAACGAAGCTTACTTCGCGTCTAAAGACGATTATTCAGAAATTCAATGGGAAATGTTGATTCGGTCAAACTTAACAAATGGTCGTCCATTACTTTACAGAGGTCAACCATCCCAAAATTCAGGTCCGGGCCACGCTTTTGTATGCGATGGCTATAGAAAAAAACTGTTTTCCGACAAATATTTGTATCATTTCAATTGGGGATGGACTGGTGATAGTGATGGTTGGTTTTCTCTTGACAATCTGAATCCCGAGGGAAGCATGTCCAATTTCAACTATCGACAAGGAGCTGTTGTCAATATTTATCCAACTACAGAATGCTGGGAAAACATTATTATGGAATGTGATACCTCTTTTTCTTCCCAGGCTCTCAAAACATTCTCGGCCGTCGACAGTTTTCAGAACAACCAACACGATTTCCAAATCCCTACAAGCGCCTGCATACATATCTATGCAGGGAAAGACATTTTCCTCACTGATGGTTTTCATGCTGCCGAAGGATCTGACTTCTTCGCGGATATCGCCTCATGCGGATCCACTTCCTTGGCCACCTCGCCAAATATTCTCACCAACAACAACGGAGCAAATAATCCTTCCGACACCCTTTCCGCACCCAAATCATTGCAAACCGAGGTCATGCATTTCGATGATGCCGCGCTGACCGTCCACCCCAACCCCACCGACGACCTCCTGCACATCGAACTCTCCGGCGCGGAAATCGCCAACATCACCCTGTATGACCTCCAAGGACGTATCATATATTCGCCCAATTCGCCCAATTCGCCGATGAATATGCGGAACGTGCCCGCCGGTGTGTACCTGTTGCGCGTGACGGACGCGGACGGGAAGGAATATCACCGGAAGATTGTGAAACGGTAACGGATTTGCGAGGTCTGTAGAGACGCACGGCCGTGCGTCTCTATGGTGCCCCGAACGCCCATTTCTGTGTATTACGACTGATTTTTTACTGGGTTTTTGTCATTAAAAAAAAACGTATCTTTGCCCCGTTTTTGAAATTTCAAATTAAAACCTTAATAACCTATGAGAAAATTAGTTGCATTGAGCCTGGTTTTGGCCGCCGCGATGCTGATGGGCGGCTGCGGCCTCGGAAAAATGGTCAAGAAATACCCTGAGGTGACGGTCACGCTCGAGAATCCCGACCTGGAGAACAAGGGCGGCGAAGTGGCTTACACCATCAAGGGGACCATCCCGCCCAAGTATATGAAAAAGAAGGCCACCATGACGTTTACGCCATCGCTTTCCGTTGACGGAGAGAAGGTTACGCCTCCGTTCACCACCATCACGCTGAAGGGTGAGAAGGCCAAGGGCGAAGGCATCACCATCCCCTACAAAACCGGCGGCACCTTCACCAAGTCCGGCACCTTCAAGTTCGACGAGAAATACGAGACCGCCGACATCGTGACCGGCGCGACAGCCAACCTGAAGAAGAAATCCCACGACTTTGGCGACCGCAACCTCGGCGAGGGCATTAGCAACACCAGTGCCCGTGCCAACCTCACCCCGAGGCTGACCGACAACGCCAACAGCGGCACCGCCTTCCTGCTTGCACCGCACAATTTCAAGGCCGAGTTCATTGGGCGCACTGCCACCCTCTACTTCGACCTGAACAGTGCAGTGATGAACTGGAGCAACCCCAACAACAAGACCCAGGCCGCCAAGGATTCCATCAAGGCGTTCACCGACTTTATGGGTAACGATTACATCATCGACCGCGTGGTGATTTCCGGCTGGGCCTCCCCCGAGGGCGAGGAAACCAACAACCAGGGACTTTCCGAACGCCGTTTCCAAGTCGGCAAAAAGTGGTTCGCTGACAAGTTCAACGCCTATCTGAAAGATTACGCGAAACGCAACAATATCAAAATGAAGGATCTGCAAAAGCCTGTCTTTGAATACGTAAACAACGCCAAAGGTGAAGACTGGGACGGTTTCGAAGCGGCTATCGAGAAATCAAGCATCGCTCAGAAGAACCAGATTCTCAACGTGGTGCGCTCCCAGTCGAGCAACGAAATGCGCGAACAGAAGATCCGTGAGATGACGGACATCTACCCCGAAATCGCCGATGCCATCCTGCCTCCGTTACGCCGTGCCGAGATCCAAATGATTTGCAAGAAACACGACACCTACACGGACGCCGAGCTCATCCGCTTGGTGCTGGCTGACCCGGAGAACTTCTCCGTCAACGAACAACTCTACGCCGCTTCTGTGTCCACCGACATGAGCGTCAAAGAGCGTATTTACAAGGCTCTGATTAACAACAAGAAGACCGAGAATGACTGGCGTGCTTACAACAACATCGGTGCTTTAAAGCTCAACGATTACTACCAGAATGGCAGCGAGGCTGATCTGGAGGCCGCACTGAACTACCTGCAAAAGGCCGCCGCCCTCTCCCCGAACAACGGTGTCATCTTGAACAACATGGCCATCGCCGATTACCTGAGCGGTGACCTTGCCGCCGCGCAAGCTAACTTCGAGGCCTCTGCCAACGCTTCTGTGCAGCCTGTGAACCAGAACTATAACAATGGCGCACTCAGCATCCTCAACGGCGACTATTCCAAAGCCGCTCAGCTGATGAATGGCCAGAACTGCGACTACAACACCGCGCTCGTGCAGCTGCTGCAAAAGGACTACAACGCTGCCAAGGCAACCCTCGACTGCATCACCGATGTGGATGCCAAGACCGCTTACCTGAAAGCCGTGCTTTCCGCCCGCATGAAAGCCGAAGAGGGCGTTTACAGCAACCTTGCCACTGCCATCGAACTGGATGCCTCCTACAAGAAAACAGCCAAGCGCGACGCCGAGTTCAAACGCTACCGCCACTCCGACCGCTTCAAACAGTTGGTGAAATGAGGAAGCTGCTGTTCATTCTTTGCGCTGTGACGCTCTGTTCGGCTTGTCATCAGAAACAGACGAAAGAGCCCGAACCCGAACCTGAACAACAGGCCGCTTATCAGGAAGCCACTATTTTGGACGGTGTGTATCAATTTCATTTTCAAGGCTTTGACCTTTGGACGTTGCAAGACAAGCAGCGGAAGATGCCCGCGAGTCTCTTCCCAGACGCTAAGAAGGCTGACTTGGAAGAGTGCATGCCTGAGGGCGAGGCTGATGCCGCCATCAATGGTTTTCTCATTCGCAAAAACGGCCAATACATCCTGTTCGATTCTGGCCTTGGCATCGAAAATGGCGGTGTGCTGGCCGACAAGCTGACGCTTCTCCACATCAACCCCGAGGATATTTCCGCCGTCTGCATCACGCACTGCCATCCCGACCACATCGGCGGCATGGTGGCCGACGGGAAAGCGTTTTTCCCGAACGCGGA
>Ga0265299_10003910_pt1 | contig 14328 bp, 9 predicted proteins | sample AusTroGonzalo_MG_4_FD_193485 | JGI IMG/M metagenome (GOLD analysis project Ga0265299, IMG submission 193485) | Bovine rumen microbial communities from tropical cattle in Woodstock, Queensland, Australia - Gonzalo_02 | ecosystem: Host-associated > Mammals > Digestive system > Stomach > Rumen ... | reverse complement strand
CGATTTGGATAACGACTCGCTTAGCAGGGTGGACTTCACCGGTTTCAAGAGTCACATGAGTGTAAATTCCGGATTTTCGTGTTGCAAGGCGCTTCCCAAGTTCGCCCGGTTCTTCCTTTCCTTGTTCGGCGCCAAGCCGTGCAACGTGTACGACGTGGCCCTCGGTGCCCTGTACGAGGAATCCGGGTTCGATACATACAGTCGCGAGGAGTGCGACAGCATGTACGTCAACTCCATACTGAAGCCGGTAAAGAGCAACTTGTTGCGCGGTATTCTCGCCGGCATGATAATGCCCCTGGTGGGCAACAAGCTTAGATGGAACAATTCGAGCGAGCAGACCTCGGTCGCTACGCTCCAGCCGCTGTGGTAGAATGCGAAAATCCGATAAACTGTGGGTAGTTGTCGGATTTTCGAGGTTCTTGATGGATAACGGCAGTGAACTGATTGCTAAAATTGCTGAACGGCTTGCCAAGGATGGCGTGGTGGATGGGGATATCCGTATCGTATATCGCGCCGTGAACAACCTGGCCGACAAGTTCGCCCCCGACCAGTACGTGGAACTCGGCGTCAAGCTGGCGGAACCCAAGAATGTTGGATTGCTGTCCAAGATCGCCAAGGGCGAAGTCGACGACGAGGCCGTGGAGGCGCTGAAGTCCATGCTCGATACGCCGGCCGACAACAAAGTTCTTGACAACGAAAGCGTTACCGACGATAATGATGATAGTGAGCCGGAGGACGCGGATGGCGAGACTCCTGAAGAGGAAAGCAACACCCCAAACATAGACGCCATGTCCAATACGTATATAGCCGACGCCATACGCCGTTGTTTCCGTAATGACTTGAAGGAAGGCGATCGTCTGGCCAAGTACGTCGACATGGTCATCAACAAGTACGACAACTGGAAGGACTATATCAAGGATACCTGTAACGGTGGCAAGAATACCGCAGTCGTAGAGCGCAAGGTACTTCCGAAGATGGTGGACAACTTCAACAAGAAGTATCCGAACAATCCTATCGACAAGTCGTTGTTATCGCGCCGTGTCGTCGACGACAATACGGTCGATGCCGACGGGGCTACGATGGTTGTTCCCGACGGGTTCAATAAGACTCCGGAGAAGCTTCCGAATAGCGCATTCTCCATGGAGACCGGTTTCTTCACGGTGAATTACGCGAGCGATCTCGTTCAGACGCTCCTCCATACTCGTGACGACTCCCAGCGCAGTCATATACTTGAAAGGATACTGCTCAAGGCCAAGGGGACGCCGGCGGCAAAGTACCTGGTATCCGGGTTCCGCAAGAGCAAGAATCTTCTCGACATGCTCACCTTTGTCGCGAAATCCACCGGCGGTACGCCGATGGTGCGCAAGGTGTTGAAGGTGTCCGCCGACGGGCTTGTCGGCGATTCCGAACTGGCCGACGTCAAGGTGGAACCAGTAGGATCGCTTGATTCGGTTTCCAAGGTCGAGTCGGTATCCTCGTGGGAGGAACCCTTGGTCGAGGCGTTCTGGGGAAAGAAGGACGAGGATGTTTCTTCCGATGTCACTTTGCCCCGCGCATATCTGGCCCAGTTCTACGAGGTCGTGACGCCCGATAGCGAAGAAGGTATCCGCATGTACGGCAAGCTGCTCTCCAGGGAGGACCTGTCCGACATCAAGGAAAAACTGGGAGATGCCGCGTTCGACGATATAAAGTCGTCCAACAAGAACATCCGCGAATTGCTTGTGAAGGCTTACTTGAGGGCTACAAACGGAGTTCCGCCGTTCTACGTGCTGGTTGGAAACACGAAACTCCACGAGCGTCTCCGTGTGTCGGAGGAGACTTATCCAGGCGACACTGTCTGCGTAAAGACCGTGTCCGGCCCGAACAAGGCGTTCGCGTACATGATCCCGGAAGACGTGGCCGACGCGATTTTCGAGGTAGGCTAGATGGACAAGTACACTATACTGAAGAACCTGGAAGGTTACCGGGCCATGATGGAGGCCAATGCGGCATTCTTCGTGAAGAAGGTTGACGCCGGACGGAAGGCTAAGGCGAAATCGCTACAGCATTATTTCAAGGGCGTATCCAGGGATCGGTCCGGCAACGCTGTCATAGAGTTCGGCGTACCCTCGCAGAGCAATCCGGACAAGCAGTATCGCTGCTTTATCGATATCATACCTACCGGGGCTTCGCTGTTCAACCTGTCCAAGCTGAGCAAGCGATTGGAAGAGAAGGTCAAGATTCTTAAGGAAGCTGACGTGAAGTGTTTCTGCTCGTGTCCGGATTTCAACTGGTCTGGCATGAAGTACAACATGAAGCACATGCACGACAGCATGTCGGAAGGCCATCACGCCGACGACGAACGGGATGACCACGGCGAGGATATCAACCCGAAGGTTAGGGATCCGCACCACCGCAACACTCTTTGCAAGCATCTTGTCGCCGCGTTGTGTGGCGTGCTCACCAATGCCCCGACGATAATGAAGCAAGTACGCGAGACGCCGGCTGAGGAACCGAAGGAGGATCACGAAGTTGAGCCCAAGCCGGAAGAGACACCGGTAGAACACGAACAGCCGGAGGAAACTCCGGACGTTGTCGGGCACAAGGATACCGACGAGGAGATGGGCGAGTTCCGCGATAAGCAAGATGCCGCGAAGGCGGACGAGGTCAAGGAAGAGGCTATCGAGTCGTTCGGCGAGACAGCCCCCGTGCGTACCGAGGAAACCCAGCAGGCGTTGGACGCACTCGCGGACAACATCGAACCCGGCGAGGCCAGCGACGATGCCGAGGAAGACCCCGGAGTGGGACTAGTCGGAACCGGTAAGGACGAGCCTATAAGCCACGTCTACGCTTACGAGGACATGGAGCCATGGACTCACGTCGACGAGCCGATCGATCATCAAGTAGAGCTGCAATCATAATTGCGTAGAATGTCTCTACCGGTATATCCTCGATATATCTGATTTGGTCATTGAATTCTATTTCCATGAGAAAAAGAGGCGCCGGTTTCCCGACGCCTCCTCCGTTTTGTGCTAGATGGAGGACTTCACCATGGTGCCGGACATCTTGGCGGTAGCCGCCTCGGTACCCGTAACCTTGGATAGTGCGTCAAGGTGCGACATCGAGTCGAGCGCGTCGTGGATGCCGACCAGTACCTTGCGGGAGGAAATCCTTCCGCCGTTCTGGTCGATCTCGTCCATGAGGTCTTCGAGATGCCGTTCCAGGGCGCAACGCGTCCTTTCCAGCGTGTCCTTGTTTTCCATCATGCTTCCTCCGTGGCGTGGAGCTTCTTCAGAAGAGCGGTCGCGTCCTCGGCGGTGAACGTGAAGCCGAAGTATGAAACCTTCGGTACGTTCTCGAACGCCTCGGTAAATGCCGCCTTGAGCATGTCGTAATCGACCTTGCCCTCGGCGACTATACCGGCCATTTCGGCCCAGGGCTTCACCTTGGATACGAGCACTTCGGGATTGGCCTTCAGCGAACCGAGCGCGGCGAAACCGAGGAACCGGTCGCCCAGCTTCGGGATGAGTGCCACCTGGTCGGCCATGAAGCCGATGAACGCGTCTACCGCCTTGTCCAGACCTATCTTCATACGCTACCTACCTTATCCGTTGGTTGACGTGGAAGTTGTGGCCGGAGTGGAAGTACCGCCCTGCACGGGGAAAGACGGCGGGAACGGGCTGACGAACGCGGGACCCCAGCCTGGGGCCACGTTGCCATTGGGGATCATCGGCTGGACCAGCTTGTTCACCGTGTTAGCGACGCAGTTGATCTGCTGCACGAGGATCTGCTCGCGCAGTGGTTCAGCCACTTCGATCGCGGAGACGCGGGACTTGAGGTCGTAGACTTCCTTGGAGAGAGCCTTGACCTCGCCGTCGGCGTAGCGTTCCGCCTTCAGCTGAGCGATCTCGGTGTCCTTGGTCGAGAGCTGGTAGGCGGCGCTGGCCGTCGGGTTCTGGTTGCCGAAGATACCGCCGAGATTGCCGCCGCCGAGGATGCCGGAGGCGAGGGTGGTACCGATGATGCCGAGCGTGAGCCCGGCGTTGCCTACACCCTTGCTGGTGTAGCTGTCGTTTTCGTAAGTTGCCATTCAGGTAACCTTCCTTAGTGGACATTGGTGGAGAACCGCGAAAAAGGTCTCTTTTTCGCGATGGGCGGACGGCCACTATTTCGCCCGTCCACCAAGTCGTTTATAGAAGTTACTTATAAAAATTTCTGTAAGTCGTTGAGTATCAACGACTTACGAGTGGTTTACGAGGGTGAAAGTTGCCTAAATTCGCTTGAAAACGCCATAAACGTAATGATGTAATTTTCTTAAAAATATTTTCCTATATTAACGGTATGATTAACGCCATACAGCATTCTATAATCTGCGAGACGCTAACCATATGGGCGGCCGAGTATGCCGCGGGGTTTCCGTCGGTTCACGATGTCATCTACGACATAATCATGTCGGTGGCCATGGAGTTCGACACATGTGCGGCGGCCGTCGAGCAGGCGGTCATGCTGGTCGAGGGAGGCGCCGGCGAGGCGATGGATGTCTGCGAGGAGATCGGCGCCGAACTGGTGGACGTGGAACCGGCCATAGGACTTTCCGGTATAGTGCCAGTTCTGAAAATACGGAACGACGAACTCGGGTCTAAACTGTTCCGCCATAGATTGCCGCACTGGGGCATGCTTGACTACCTGGGTCTGCATAGAGGATGCCGCTTGCGCATGAGGAAACGTCTGGGCGAGCTTCCGGAGCTGTCCGAATGCCTCGATACGGGCCGTACTATCGACAAGTATTCCGAATCCAAGGGAATCGAGCCGGTTCAACGGGATGATGCGGAAACCGAATGGTTCAGTCGACCGTCAGTCTGCCCGTACTGCGGTTGCAATCTTGGATATAGGATCGGTGATGGCGACGAGGCTACCGAGGATTGGATATGCCATAATCCGGAATGCAAGTCGCAAGTAGGGGTCAAGTTGATGCGTTTCGTCTCCGTAGGAGGCATGGGCATACCGGGGATGACTGAACGTATTGTCGACCAGCTCCTTGTTGCTGGTAAGATCGAATCGGTCGTTGACTTGTACACGCTGAAGGTTTCTGACTTCGTGGAGGCGTGTCATTTAACCCATACGGACGCATACGTACTTTATCGGTCTATCGATCGGTCTAGGATGAAACCGCTTCATATGCTGTTGGACGGCCTCGGTATCGAAGGTATAGGACGAGAGGATACTCCGTTGCTCGCCGTATGCGTATCGGACGCCGGTGGGTTATCGGCGTTGGCTACTGATGTGGCGAAGTTCTTCTCGGAGTTTGGTGTGTCGGCGGCGTATCGCGGGCTCGGTTCGGGAATAATGCGTTCGTTTGCCGATTACGCGGGCAAGAACATCGAATATTTGGGTAGGTTGGCTGCGATGGGCGTAGCCCAGCTGGCCATGCCTGTATTGGACCAGAAGGACAAGGAATTTGCCAAGTCAGTTCCCGTCTATGGAGACAAAGATGCCGTTAAACCGCCCAAGAAGAAACGGTTCAACTACGGAACCATGAAAAATAGTGAAGACAATAAGAAGCCTCGCCGTATGAAACGGCGGAAACCCCGGAAGAAACCGGGGGAATCCGATGGTGAACCACCTTGTTAAAGATTATTGGATGGCGAATTTTGTGTCTACGTAGTAATTATATTGTCCAAATGACGATGTGCAATACTCTATTCTTATAATTGGTGCAAAGAATTGGTGTTCATTTGTCCCGGACATGTTTATTGTTGTATTGTATACTGCAACTTTCCAAGGGTCGTTTAAGCTATTCTCTATCTTTCGAATTCTGGGTACGCTATATACATAATAGGTACCATCATAATAATGAGAGAAATATACGTTTTTGATATAGTCTAACCCCGCTACTGTGCCCGGACATGCGATGGTAACTAGTATTTGTAATGATGCAAATGTACCGGTTACTGATATTCCTCGATATTGGCCGCTATTGATCTGTAAAGCTGTAACGTTTGGCTTGGATGCACCCCATCTAGTGTTGTCCCAACCCGAACCACTATACGATCTAGGATATAAAAATATGCTGTAATTTTCGCTATATGGGTAAGAACCTATTGTACGGTTTAGTCCAAGATAATCCGTATAGCTGGAACAATTCGATTGCACTTTGATACTGGAACCATCATACCAAACGCCATAGTACCAACTACTATTAACCGTCTGTGATCCCATGGTAGTCATCATCTTGAAATAGGAACGCTGACCAGTATTACCTCCATGTTTCCAATCTTCGATTACCCATCCATTTGTATCTGGCATGTAAAGTTTAGACCCGTTCTGTGGTCCTACGGTAAATATATGTCCCTCGTTATCAAATGGCAACACTGCATTGCTATTTAGCGTTATCATACTCAGAACCTACACATTACGTGAAATAGATAGTGTTTGCTGCCGAACCTAGCTGGCCACATACGATATGGGTGTTGTCCACCGTATCGGCATTTCCACACGTATTGGCATAACCCGCCGCGATAGGCTCCCAGTCGGCGGTCTTCCAATTGTTGCCTTGCACGCGAAGCATCTGGATGAACGCATCTTGATACGACCATTTCAGGATAGTACCATGTGTACCCGCTGCGGATTTACTGAAGAACAGCGTAAATTCAGTACCGTTTTGGTTGTACACTATTTTAGCACCCGGCTGCATGTTGATCCAATAATTCTTGCAGTCAGTAGCAGTTGAGTCATTCGATATGTATTCGTTAGTGCTGGAATTACTCGGCGCAGTCCTTCTGACCGATGGTACGAATTTCACTGAATCCTCTGGATAGAATATGTAGTCATACGTCGTAGTTGAATCATGACCGACATCCCACGTCCAGTTCATGGTCGAACCTAGCTGCTGTACATAAGTGTTTATGTAGTCGAAGCTGATTAGCGTTGAGTTGGTCCCGCTATCGCTTGTGCCGTTAGTTGACAGTAGACCGATATAGACATACATTTTGTCGTTTGCTGTCGTAGTAAGTAATACCGGGCGTGTTCTGCCATCCCAGTTTGTGTTTGACAGGATGGTTATATGCGCATAACGGCTGGTACTATGACAGCTGACCGATACTAGCATCAGCAATGACGATCCTGAGTTTCCACTTACTGGAGAAGTTGAATTCGTACTTGGGGTAAGATACGACTGTTCTATCTGTACGAGGCATTTCATCATCGTGTCAGTAGTTTGCAAGTCAGTATAACCCAGTTTTGCTCGTTTGGTCGACGTGTTTCGGGTTCCGGCATCTACTGCTGAATTGGTTACCAATGAACCGGAACACGGAAGAACTCGACCCAATGCATCCAAGTACACCGGTGTCGTGGAGGAGCCCACTCCACTTCCTACGGTACCTGGGTTGTAAGCTACCGTTCCGCCTTGCATGTTTACTGGGGTGCCGACTGAACTATTAAAATCTCCTACTTCATAGCTGAACCCGCGATACCCAGACGTCGAGTCGTACGGTTCACCGGTGCCACTGGTGCAACAGTCAACGACCTCTATGTGGATCCTACTTTCATATCCGGACTTTCTTACGCCGAGATATATAACAGATGAACTGGCTTCATAGTATATCCCCTGTAAGAAGATCGTGGATGGCGTGCTGCTACCTCGAATACTCCTCGTGTAGAAAGCGTTCCAGGTACCTTCATTACCACGACACTTGATGACCATGTCGCACGTACCTAATATATCATTGCCGGTGGAGTCTGACTTTGCACTACCAGTAATCCTAAATCGAATAGTTCCCCAACCATTACTGTTTAAAGTAACTTTTGCGAAAAATACTTCATTTGCTGCAGGGTAAAACGACCTAAATCCGATACCTTCTGCATGGATCGTCACGCCAGCCACAGATTGGTTACGGTTACCGAAGAAGTAATCGGTCAATTTATTGGTAGAATCGGCGGAATTGGTATCACCGTTTTTGTAGTTGAACCAGTTTCTCCATTTTGCTCCTGAATCCGGCACGTTAGTGAAATTTATCTCATTTCCGTTCATATAGTAAGCGTTCGGTTTGCTTACCCACGCGGCAGTACCGTCAGCCGACCAGCCAAGGAACTGTCCACTAGACCCACCACTCGGGACGTGCTTGTTTCCAGATGATGTCGGATGGGTGTACTTGTTGAACGTAGTAGTGCCATCAGTGACAGAAGTGGACGTTACCGTAATCCCAACCGTACTAGCGGTCGGCGCTATCCATTTTGCCGTGCCGGCGGAATCATAGCCGAGGATATTTCCGCTAGACCCACCGCTTGGAATATGCTTGTTGCCCGCGGTAGTCGGGTGAACGTACTTGTTGAATGTCGTCGTCCCGTCACTTACCGAAGTACTTGTCACAGTCAGCGTCTTGCCGCTGTTCTTGATGAGTTTTCCCGTCGCTCCGTCAAATACGGGTATTTGCCCGTCGACAGCCGACGCGGGTCCGATCACCACTCCGTCAAGGTTTCCCTGGACAAAGTCCCAGTTGCCCGCGATGGTGGCATAGTTCGACGACGTTGCCGCCGCAGTGCTATCGGTATTGCATATAAGCATGTCGCCCACTTCCACCGCGACACCATCTATATAACCATTCGAATTTGCCGCTGAATCATGCGTGACCTTGTAGGTATGTCCCTTACTGGCCGCCGGGGTATATCCGCCCGGAGATGTCGAGCCTAGTGCGATCGTCCCCTTGTACTGCATCGCGTCGGCGGTCGCCATGCCGTCGATGACTGCTTGCTTCACGAACGCGGTAGTGGCGATCTGGGTAGTGTTGGTTCCGTCGGCGGCGGTCGGGGCCGTCGGCGTACCAGTGAACGCGGGCGAGGCCAGGTCGGCCTTCGTGGCAAACTTATTTTTCACCTTGGTCCAGAGTCGGCTGAGGGTAGACCCGAAGCGGGTCACGTTGACGGTATTATCTGATGTAGGCAGTGCCATACTAGAGGTCTCCGAGTTCGGTTATGATGCTGTCCTCCTGGGAGGAGGTCATGTAGGTTATCGTTGCCTGGGCCCCGATAAGGGCGAGCACTTCAGCCGGGGTCTTCTCGACCATGGCCGAACTGCCGTTCCCCACCAAGAAACTATTACTTGTTACGCTAGATTTACCGGTTCCGCCGTTTCCGACGCCCAAAGTGCCATCAACCGGGATGGTCGTGTCGCCCGACCAGTCCCTGGTGGTCGTCGTAGAGGCCGTCCCGAGGGTCACGTATGTTTTACGGGCAGTCGTCAGCTTGCCAGCCGAGGTAGCGGAACCGGAGAGCGTGGCCGTAATGGTGTTTGTGCTCGGGTTCAGCGTGATATCGGTGTCGTAGACGGCCTCGGTAGCGCTACCGGAGGTCGGGCTGGCCGATGCGGTCGCCAGTATCTTGTAGTTGACATTGTCAGTCTTGGCAGTGGCCTTGACCTTGGTGTCGGAGTTGGGGTTGCTGACCCACTTTGCGGTGCCAGCAGAATCCCATGCCAAGTACTGGCCGGAAGAACCGCCGGACGGGATATGCTTGTTACCTTCGGTCGTCGGATGGGTATATACCGTCACTTCAGTGCCGGCAACATTTATGTTGCCGTTCGTGGAACTTGCAGTGATATCACCCCTAGCTAAATCAGCACTTACTAAATTGGTTCCATCATAATACAGCATCGGGTGCGATGACGCAAGGGAAAGTTGATATGCGGTGGAATATGATATACCAAGATAAATATAGTACTTGCCCGTAGCTAGAGTTTGCGTGATTGCTTTTTCGGTGGGAGACCAGGTCCCATCACCATTCAATGTACATTCTATGTATACCGGCTTAAATGTGGTAAATGCCGGGTTAGACGTTGTGCCATAGTTGGTAGAATAACGAATATCAATGTTTGGGAATGAAATATACGTCGCATATCCGCTTGATACAACGGTATTAGCCGCCACCGTGTTATTAGCGTTATAATACAGAACCGTGGTTGGGTAACTAAATTTTCCGGCAGTATTTATTGTTTTGCTAGTACCGGTACCCGACCCAGACGAAATTAGCATAGAGTATTTTCCGGCAGAATCTAGACATACTATTGCATAAGGATTGCACCCGGTTGCCCCCGCCGTAAATTTGCCTGCATTGGTATAGGTACGGTCGTAAGTATTGCCGGAATCGTAGTCTGCCCACCTCCAGTAGGTCCCATCATATGTAAGAATACATACCGCATTCATGGGTAGATGAGTAGTGGTATTACTATCATTTCTGCGAATATATACGTTTCCAAGGCCATTTATATTGAGGTACGTACTCGACGAGCCACCCGTTATTGGCCACTTTAGTGCTATCTTCATACCGACAAATAGAGACGATATGTTACTTACTGTTCCTTTTATAACAGGAGTAACGACAGCTGTCCACTTTGAGGAGTCAAACGAAGTTCCTGAGGTGTGCGCCGTGTTGCAGAAGTATGCCTTTCCACCAGAAATAACATTGTCGTTGACCGCATACGCATGATTAGCTTGCCAAGCGGGATAGTCGGTTGTACCGGCAACATAGTACACTTCATTTTTAGCAATATTATTTCCATTTGCATCGTTAGTTGCTTTATCTGAATTTGAAATTACACATTGCCTAATTGAATTAGTACTGTCTAACAATACTATATCACTTACTGAACTTGCATTATAAAGAACAAAAAACGGTTCTGTTCTGTAAGCACAATATTCCATTAACGGGTAAGTCGTCCCTACAGATTTATAAGCGATTCCTGCCCATTCAACTCCATCATATTTAAATTTTACCGCCTTGAATCCTACCATTGAACCGATGGACGAACCATCATACTCCCGGTTAGTATCCATTGACCAAGATACACTTAATGTGGTACTTGAACCCTGGGCAAATTTAAATCTGCATATATATGAATTATCATCATACCCTCCAGTTCTAGAGAATGATATAGTGCCAAATATATTTTCCGTTGTGGCAACATTTACTCCGTCACACGTTTTGCATAAGCCTACTATATGTGTGGTATCATATAAACTGGGACCTATAACAAAATTTACCTTCCCATCTAGACTATCCTTGACCAGCTTCTCGCTCGGATAATTAGTGTCCGTTGTAGTAGAGGACCATCCAGTGACTTTATTGGATGTATCTTCTTTGCCAGCCAGGGCAGTCTTGATTCCGCCGCTCGTCACCGCATTGGTGGAATTTGCTGTTGGCGTGGTATCCATCGTGGTAGCAGTAGCGCTAATCTTTCCGTCCGTTTCGGAAATCGCCGATATATACTTGCCGGCACCACCGACGGACGATACATCAAGCGCCTGTATGGCGGTAGTAATGTCCCCGGATTTGGCAAATGCTTCGAACGTTCCCTTGGGAGTAAGGGCGGTAGTCGTAGTAGACCCGTCGAACGACACTGATGTCCTGGCAACCTTGCTGGAATCGGAACTATCCGTTACAACGAGCTTGTCTCCGCTAGCGATAGTTATGTCAGTGGTCTGCAGCGTGCCGCCATTCTGTATATTCCCGTGGGTATGGGAAGATGGTGTACGAGCAGACGTATACGGATCGGAAGATGGCAACGCAAGTGTATGTGTACCATCATAGGCTTGCGCTGTAGTGGATAGCGTAAGTGTGGAATGGCTATGCTTCTTGCTGACCGCGTCAGCAACATCAGTTCCTTTTATTGTAGAGGTCTGAACCTTGGCATTGTCAGCGTCGCGGATGACGACATAATCATTGCCGGCGGCAGCGGCGGCAGTGTCTGTTAACGTACCGGTGTTAGAAATATTTCCGTGAGTATGGTTGGAAGCTGCCTTGCCATTAATAGCAGTTTCAAGTGCCGACCCAGATTTTGCTGCCGATGCGGTAGCGGCATCGCCTGAGATATTGGCGGCAATCGTGTTGGTACTAGGATTCAGCGTAATATCGGCATCATATACAGCTTCAGTTGCTGAACCCGATGTAGGGCTGGCGGATGCGGTGGCCAGAATCTTGTAATTGACATTGTCAGTCTTGGCTGTAGCCTTGACCTTGGTGTCGGAGTTGGGGTTGCTGACCCACTTTGCGGTGCCAGCAGAATCCCATGCCAAGTACTGGCCGGAAGAACCGCCGGACGGGATATGCTTGTTACCTTCGGTCGTCGGGTGGGTATATACCGTCACGTCAGTGCCGTTAATTTTCACACTGCCGTTAGTGGTTGATGCCTCGGTTTTCGTGGCGCCTTCGGCAATGCCGTCAAACTTGGTCTTTGCAGTACCGCTAGAGAATGCCGTGGCAGTGGCCGCGTTGCCCGTACAGGATGTGGAACTGCCGCTGATGTTCACGCCCGTTTCCGAGGATAGGAGGCCCTTTGTCCACGTCCAAATCGTAGACAGCTTGCGGAAGCCCCTCGTCACGCCGTTGCTCTCGGATGGCGAGGCCAGCTCGAACACGACTCTGTCATCGCCGGAGGTTTCGTCGGAGATTTCGGACTTGCCCGTCGTGATGTTGTACTCTGCGGCCTTCAGCGTCGTTTTACCCGTTCCGCCATTACCCGGATCAAGCGTTCCGGTAGTCTTGATGTTGGTGACATCTGCGGAGCCATCAAAAGACGTGTCGGTGCTTGTATTGGAGAGCGATACAGCTAATTTGCGAGCCGTCACCAACGACCTTGACTTTTGTACTATTCCGGTGCCGTCATTTTCTACTTGGACAGGTAGTTTTTGCTTGGCCACATGGTTTGCGTTTGATTTCCAAACAGTACCAGGCAAAATGCCGAGGCTGTAGAGAGCAATCCTACCGCCCGACCCGCTCGTCGGTTTTTTGGTGACCCAATAAGTGAATCTTATTGCGACACGTCGACCAGACAATTGTGAAGAATAACCACCAAGAATATCGCCAATTGGAATCGAATTCCACCCACCATCGCCTGATACGTTGTAGTCGCCCAACGTGGTCCAAACACCGTCATTTGCAATAAAATGTGGACCAGTTTGAACTTCAACGACGCAGTGTGCAACCTCGGGAGATGACGACCTATTTACATAAAGCAAAATTCGTTTAACTTGTCCATAGCACCAGGTGTCTGAATACTCCGTAGCTCCAAACGGCAAAAGCGCAATCGTCACTCGTCCCCTTTGGAGGGGCAGAACGTTGTCATCTGTAGTTGTTGGCCCAGCGGGAAGGGTCACTCCAGATGTCAAATTGCAGAATTGCTTTTTTTGAGAATCCGTCAAACTAACAACGGTCCAAGTTTCACCACCATCCGTAGTCTGCTCGTATTTTATATTTTCTGGTGGCGGATTTGCTATAAGGTTTTGAGGATACATCCCCATTTCTATTGGAGAAAGGTCTGTGTGAAAATCACCTCCCCACGCAACGTCCGATTCCTTTACTTCCTCGAATGTTCCCTTCTTTGACAAAAAATTTTTTGTGGTAGAGCCATCAAACGCGACACTAGCACGTTTGACCTTGTTGCTATCCGAAGAATCCGAGATTATAATCTTATCGCCATTGGCTATGGTTACTTCGGACGGGGCGTTCGGGGCCTTCTCATCAAGGCTATCCTTGACTAGCTTCTCGCTAGGATAATGAGTGTCTGTTGTAGTAGATGACCATGCAGTGACCTTATTGGATGTATCTTCTTTGCCATCCAATGCAGTCTTGATTCCGCCGCTTGTTACCGCATTGGTGGAACTTGCCGTCGGCGTGGTATCCATCGTGGTAGCCGTGGCGGAAATCTTGCCGTCCGTCTCGGAAATCGCGGAAATGTACTTTCCACTACCGCCAACAGAAGATACATCGAGCGCATTTATTGCTGACGTTATGTCCCCAGACTTAGCAAAAGCTTCGAATGTACCTTTAGGCGTCAGCGCGGTTGTCGTGGTGGTTCCGTCGAACGAAACGGATGCACGCGCGACTTTGTCTGAATCAGAACTGTCCGTAACAACCAGCTGGTCTCCGGATGCTATGGTAATGTCGTTGGTTTGTAACGTACCGCCATTCTGTATATTGCCGTGGGTGTGTGACGATGGAGTACGCGCGGACGTATATGGGTCGGATGACGGAAGTGCGATGGTATGAGTGCCATCGTACGCTTGCGCTGTAGTAGAAAGTGTTATATTACTATGCGAATGCTTCTTGCTTACGGCGTCAGCAACGTCCGTCCCCTTGATGGTGGAAGTCTGTACCTTAGCGTTGTCGGCATCTCGAATCACTACATAGTCGTTACCGGCGGCAGCGGCGGCCGTGTCGGTCAGTGTACCCGTGTTCGAGATGTTGCCATGAGTATGCGACGCCGGAGTAACACCGGAAATCGTGACTTCGGTAATCCCGGTAACCTGGCCGAGCGAATTCGTGGTAATCTGCGGAACCTTGGTAGCCGTTCCTTTCGAC
>Ga0265299_10003906_pt1 | contig 14333 bp, 31 predicted proteins | sample AusTroGonzalo_MG_4_FD_193485 | JGI IMG/M metagenome (GOLD analysis project Ga0265299, IMG submission 193485) | Bovine rumen microbial communities from tropical cattle in Woodstock, Queensland, Australia - Gonzalo_02 | ecosystem: Host-associated > Mammals > Digestive system > Stomach > Rumen ... | reverse complement strand
AGTTTAAGAATAAATGTCCTGCATGTGGAAGTGGTCTTTATTGGGATATTTTCTATGCCGGTAATGAATATTCCAATTGGGGTCATACCCGTTACAATGGTAATAATGAAGGTGGTTCGGCTGAAGGCCATATCTTCTGTACAAATCCCAGATGTGACAAAGACTTCAGTTGTCAAGGTTACGAGCATGGTTATGATGGAATGAGATTAAAAGTGACTAAAGCACGTAAAAAATCCAGTAAAACTGATGCTTATAAACTCCGTAAAGGTAAGTATGTCTATGGTACAAAGACTGTGAAAGTAAAACAGAATAATAACAGTAATACTAAAACTCGTAAGACTATTGGTAAAATCTCCAATAAAATTAAACAGAAAGCATTATCCATTGTCGGTAACAAGACGGGTTATTCTGCTATGAGAGCAATCTGTAGTTGGATGGATAAGAATGTTCATTATGTAGGTTATGGTGGGTTTCAAAGGTCACCGGAATATGTATTGACACATGGTGGTAACTGTTGCGACCAAACCAGATTAATCTTCCAATTATTTGATGGTGCTGGAGTCTGTGAATACTATGACTTATATTATGTGAACTTATCCTGTCCATCGTATGGGCATGTTTATGGTCGTATAAGGTCCAAGAAAACTAAAAACTGGATTAATGTTGACCCTGCAAGTGATGATTTTGGTTGCTATGGATATGTCTGCGATTCATGTAGTAGGACATCACCAGTAGACAGTAAATATCCAAACAAACCATTCTGAAGACTTATGTTAGAACGAGAAATAAACCAACACAAAGGATGTCCTAATATTGGACATTGCAGTAAAGATGAGAAACATTGTTGCTACCTAATCAAAGGTAGTAACACTTGTTATCTTGAAATGAGTGAGAGTGAGGACTTCTTATGAATATTGATAATCGCCGTTTAAGAGAAGTGCAATTAGAACTAAAAGCATACCATGATTTATTAGCGAATGCAGATACCATATCTGACAGTCTGATTTATCAAGGTAAAATCGAAGCATTAGAAAAAGAAGAAGCCAACATACTGGCAAGATATGATGTGATAACATGACAGATTATGTGTTTACTTATCCTACTATTGTAGGGAAAGCAAAGGAAATCAAGAAAACTGTTGAAAAAGAATACAAACTGCCATATTCAACACCGGTTTATTACATCGCCAAAGCGATACTCAAACCAAAACAGAATATCAAAAAGATAACTGTCAATAAAGCCGAAAAGAACAGTGGAGACTATTTCAGTAGACAAATCTACCACAGCACCTACATCGACATGGCCGAAAGACTATGCAAATACGTAGAGAAAAACCACCAATTACCAAATACCATACTAGACAATCATGGTAAAAAAATGAGAGTATCCGATTATGTTTATATGTTCGCAAGGATACTCGTTTATTACAACACTAACGGCAAATATCCAAAGTATGCTAATGTCAACAGTAAAGCATTCACCAAACCAACAGAAACCGGCAACGAAGTATACGATTACTTCGTAAAAACATTCGGAAAAATCACATGTATTGATGATGCATTAGATTACATTGATAGAAAAGGATACGGATATTACTATGATGATGTCTACTCAAATAAGGAAACAATTAACCGAATGAAGCAAGGCAAAGGAGTAAACTGCACCGATTCATGTCATGTATTCTACAACCTCGGATTAGCATTCGTTAAACAAGGCAAATATAAAAAAGTAGAATGTCTACATGTAAGATGTCAAGGCGGTGACGGCCATGTAAGATTAAGATTCACATTACCTAACGGTGAAAAATTCTACCGAGACCCCGCTTGTACTCTCTCTGATGGTGGAGTATGTAACTGGTGTATGAACGGAACACTATTAGCAATTGACCCATCATGGTTCATGGCAAACCTCAACAGGTGATACGTATGGATAATCGTGAAAGAAAAGTATTATTAGAAACCAAACTCCGAAACCTAAAAAGAAAATATGCACGTATCGTACAACACTCAAGTCTCGTACAAGAAGCATTAGAACTAAAAAAAGAAATAGACGAAATTGACACTCAAATTACCAAACTACAATGAAATAGATTCCTAAAACCATCTGTCCAGTAGTGGAAAACACGAAAGACAAGATGTAAAACTAAAACCAAATTTAAAAAATTAATGTAAATTTAAAACTACACTAAATGAATTCCTACATTATAAATATGAATATATTTTTTTTTATGGATCTATCGAGTAGATGGTAATTCACTATGGCCAGGGCAACATTTGTCCTGGTCTATTTTTTTTTAAAAATTTTGTTTATTCGTACCATCACGAACATTATAAAAGAAGTGTTTTTTAACCAGGACAATCATATATCAATATGAGAGTAAGGAATGCAATATTATGGAGAAACTTATGCTCAATGAACTGCTCCATAAAATATTACTCTTCAAATGCTCTCACACAAAACCAATAATATACATTTAATATATGTGATAAACATGAATAATAAAGATTATGCACAAGACTATGTGACAACACGGGGATTAAAGGAATCCAGCACTTACAAGATATGGACCATACTCGAACATTACAGCAACTATCAAGGTGAAACATTACAGGACCTACTTGATGAAGCCGACAATGAAGAAGAAGTAGGTATACGATGGAAACGCCGAACCTTGAAACAAAGATTAGTAAACTACATGAATTATTGTAAATCTGAAATGCTGTTAAGTTCTGCTAAAACATATTTTAATACTGTCAAAGCATTCTACACTCACCATGAAATCGAAATAGGCCAGTTACCAAAATGGAATACAAAGAATGCCAATGTACCAGAACCCATCACTTCAAAGGATATGTTGGATAAGGAAATCATACGTGAAGCTTTGAAAGTTGCTAATCCAGTAATGCGATGTATCATATTATCTGAAGCAAGTTCTGGTATGACACGCTCCGATGTACTATCATTGACTGTTGGTGATTTCATCGAAGCCACATACCCATACCATCACAGCAGGAATGTTCAAGTAGCAATCAAACTTATGCTAGAATCAGATGTTGACATGATACCAACCATCCGACTAAGACGATCTAAAACAAACAAGTACTTCATCACATTCCTGTCACCGGAAGCAACAATTGAAATCTGCAAGTATCTCCGATTACGTGACAAGAGAAACCACAAATATCACCGACCTTTACTATCTGATGTAGACCAATTGTTCAAAATAAGTCGGAAAGTTTACATTGATAAATTTGGTGAAATCAACACTCAATTAAATGGGGGTAAAGCCGGAACATACAACAGATTAAGAGGCCATAATCTACGGAAATTCCACGCAACATCACTTGAAAGATATGGAATGTCACGTGACTTAGTGAATGTACTCCAGGGCAAAAGTAATAATAATGTTGATGATGTCTACTTCATCGAAGACGAGGACCACCTGCGTGATGAATATTTGAAAGCAATGGAAGGCGTACTAATCTACACCGACGTCAAAGAAGTTAACAAATACAGTATCGAATACCAACAATTAGAAGTAGAGAATAAAGAATATAAACAGAAACTTGACATAATATTAGATAGAATAGCAAAATTAGAAAAAGGAGACTAAAACAATGACTAAACAAAATATTGTTGAACTTGTTAAAGAACATTACCCTGGTAATGAGCGTATGCTTGAATGGGCAATTGCAATGGATAATCAACCGAAGGATTGGTCTAATTTTCTCATGGCGATTGTGATATTGTTAATTCCAGTGTTAGTGTTAGTTTTAAGATTAAAAAGTGAAGGAAAAATTTAGGAGATTAAACAATGACTGAAAAAATATGTAGAAATTGCAGATATTATAACGATTTTTCACATAATTGCTCAACTGATGGAAGATATGTAAGTGAAGAAGATTTTTGTGAAGGATACTGGGGATATGACGATGACTGAAAAAGATTTAACGGTTAGAGAATTATACGAAATGTTAGAACCATTACTTGATGAATACGGAGATTTAGAAATAAGAGTAAGATATGACACAGGATATGCAGCAACAACAATCAAAGATAAAAAACCTGAAGTTCATGAGCAACCTATGAGAGAGTATAGTTATGTTACATTAGAAGGATATTAAGACCAGTAGATATTAAACTATCTACTGTTTATAAATACTCATCTTCGTCAATATCTGACTTTGCAATTCCCTTGCTTTATCAGTACCCCCACGAAGGCTACGGCTCTGCAAACTATAAGTCTTCACATTGGTTTTAATGTTTACAATTAATGGCGCTACTTCAACACTCATAATATCACGATAAAAGACAATGTTCTCAACAGCAGAGTTATATATTTTAATATGGTCTTCATGTAACTCTACAACAGTAGGTATTCCACCTATTCTCCATTCTGATTTTTTATTTATTTCTTTACTTTTTTTCATTGTGTCGAATAATCCCATTGTTATCTACCTCGGTTAATACTATGTGTGTATCTTTGATTTTATACATTTTACTAATTTTTAACTGGAAATTTACGTGTTTACCCCATATGTTTTTGCAAATTTGACTATACAGTTACATAAGAAATAAGACATTATATTGAATAATATTCAAAAATAAGCAAGGAAAACATTTATATATTCAATTAGACATAGTATAATTACCGATAGATACCATGACCCAACACCAAGAAGATCATCATGAAAAAAATCTATTGTAAAACCAAATGTTAAATATTGGAAATAACAAAAAATTAAGTGTAACATTTGTGAAATAAGATAGGTCATTGGAGTGGCAGCTCCTCGCTATCTCAAATCACTGGTTATTAAAAAACAAGTTACCTACAAGGATAAAATGACTTTTATAACCAATCTATATTTATGTTCAAAATCCTATTTAAATATTTTTAAATGGGTCTCAAAGGAATTGAGGGGTTATTAGACATAGCGAGAGCTATAAAAAAGTTATTACTTGTTTTTTTCATGGAAAATGGTTCACATATAAAAGGATAAAAGATTAACATTATAATTCAAGTTTTTCAACAATTATAGTGTTATCTTTTTTAATTGTCCATTTCAAAGTATCATTTGCAGATATACTCAATGCTTCTGCAATTTCAGATGGAATAACCGATTTTAATGTTGTGTTATTCTTATTTGCATAGTTTACTTTACTGGTGTATTTCATGATGTTATATTTGTCAATGGTTGCTATTATAGTTATGGTAACTATTGTAGTTACATTTATATATTAGCAAATCCAATATTAACTTGAAGACCATTGTAATGGCAGTTACAATATCTTCATGAAAAACCTACAAGGTGAAACAGATGACAGATATAAAAGATGTATTAATCGAAAACGAAGAGCTAAAAGCTCGAAACGAATTTTTAGAAAGCGAACTGCTACACTACAAAAGCAGAAACATCGCATTAGCACAAAGATGTAGAAGACTAACCGTGGAAAACCATGACTTATCATTAGAGATTAAGGACATGAAATTCACAAGGAAATACTTGACATCTGAAGAAGCAGGTAAAGCATTTGCACAGGAATTATTAGGAGGCAAATAAATATGCTTCCAACACTCTATTTTTTATCAGTTCGTTACTGGGGTAACGGTGACTGGGCAATCTTCGAAAGACACAGAGGCCAAGAAAAAGGCTGCTTCCTAACTGATGAACAATTACTCAGTTGGGCAAGGTCAAAAGAAGAAGCCGTTGAAATCGCAGAAAACTTCAAACCTTTAGAAGGTGAAGTTGCAGAGATTGAGGTGGAATCATGAATTCCACTAACCCTACTTTTACAGATGAACCAAGAGTCAACATACCAAAAGAAAGGTATGACAAACTCTTAGAGTATGAAAAAATCTGCAAAGACCTTTTTGTATTGTTCAGAGGTGAACAAGAATGATTACCGCCGGTTTAACTGCTCAAGAATGGTATGAAATGAACGTCTACACCGAATGCCCATACGACCACAGGTGCAGTGAATGTTGGTTTGATTGCGGAGATGATGACTAATGTACATAGAAGTATCACGTGAACACTGGACAACAGGAAAAAGGAAAAAAACATACTTTGCCTGGAGTCAACCTTTCGACATCAGCGATGACCTATGGATCCAACTCCAAAAATTCGCTGAAGAAGATGACTTCAGTTACACTGCACATTATGACTGGGAAAACGGTATGATTCGTGTACAAAGAAGTGATGCATTAGATGAAGTATTCAAAACATACTGCCGTGCTCCTACTGATTGGAAACTATTCCATGAAGTAATAGAGTATGAATCAGGAGCCATTAAAATGACTCCAATGCAATTCAAATACGAATACTTCGTAGAAGTATTGAAATTTGATGCACAGAATCAAAGGGCTTACATCAAGCATTTCCCTACCAACAAACAGATTGATGAAGGAATATTCTTTGAAACTAAAGAATACTGGGTAAATGTTAGTGACCGTTGTGTCTTTGAAGGCATTAAACCTGAAGATGTTGTCTGCATTAGGAAGCTCCTTGATGATTCATATCTTGCAGTGTATGTATCTGAAAGTGCACCAACTGAAGAAGAACGAAAACAAAGAGCAAGAGAACAGAGGAAAGCTCTAAATGATTTAATGGGTGGTTACTAAATGAATGATGGATTTTACTGTGATTTTGATGAAGACTACTTATGTTGTGAATGTGGATTATGTTTAAATGATGAGGAGGAGTACTAATGGCTGCAAGACTTGCAAAACAAACCGATAAAGGCTTATCCGACAAGGCATTAGGTTGGGTGTTAAAACATCCAACCCTAACCTTCATAATCTTATTTGTATTATTAGCGATGATGTTTGGAGTATTATTCAACATCATCTATGGTATGGCAACTATCGAATCAGGAGTAATGAGAAACTTCCTGAACAACAGTTTATAATGGTGACAGGTAAGGGCATATTGTACAATGTGATTTTTTTCTTCATTCAATCAAAAAATTACGATTTCCCTATTCCTAACCCTTAAGTATGCTCTTACCTTTATCACATACAATCTAAAGGTGATTTATTATGACAAAATGCTTATTTGACTTATCTGCGGAAGAACTAATCCGCAACAAAGATGTAATTCAATTCCGTTTAACCGAATTGGAAATCGAATACAAAAAACAAGAAGCAGAATTCTTATTGAATACTGATTTCAAAGAATTAAAACTAACCAATGACAAAATGAGAACCGCATATGTGGACAATCTATTGATGGACTTGAAAAAAGACATCAAACTCCACAAAAACTCATTGAACATTGTTAACGATTTAATTAGATTGAGAATGCAGGAGGTGAAAACAGGATGAAATTCATAGTATCCACATTCAACCCAAACAAAATGGTAATTCCTGACAATTTCGACATGGAAAAAAGAGAATTAACCGAAGAGGAATTCCACGCATTATGCTTAGATGCATATTCCTGCGTAGGCTACGAAGATGTAGCAGTAATGTTGAATGTGGCATTTAACAAAGAGCCAGTAAAAGCTCGAATAGGTGACACCATACTACTCGCCGATTTAAACAAAGGAGTTCTCGAATACAGTTGTATTCGTATCTGTTCCCCACAGACTTCTTTGATAAGGGAAGATGAACTGATAATAGATGAAGAGATGATATAAGATGGCATTAAGAAAAAAAGACCTCAAAGAAGAAGAGTTACCATTCCCAGTTGAAGTGGTAACTGAAGATGAAATTAAGACTGACGATCAAGTTGAAACTGTAACTGATGTTGCCCCTGTTGAACCACAGGAACACTTACCTGATTATGCGATATTGAATCCTGAGATTGCAATGTCCACCAAGGTACAGGTTGCTACCAATGTAGCCGACACCCTTGCACCATTGGTAAGAAGTCAAGGCCTTGTAGTCAAAGGGTTAAACAGGTCAAATAAGGAAGCTGAATATGTGACTGTTGAAGGATGGGAGGTATTAGGCACATTCCTTGGAATTGTTCCTGTCACTACCATTATTAAGGAAGTTAAGAATAAGCAGGATAGAACTGTTGGTTATGTTGCCCGTGCAACATTATATCAGAATCCAATCATTGAGAATGATGAGATTGTAGGTGGTCGTGTAATTGCACGTGCCGAAGCACAGGCAGACAAATCCGGCTTCCAAAAAGACCTATTCGCAATAGCCAGTATGGCACAGACAAGAGCATTAGGTAAAGCATACCGTATGGGTCTCAGTTGGATTATGAAAATGGCTGGATTTGAAGGCACACCGGCAGAAGAAATGCCTAAATTCGAAAGAGGCATGAATAAGGATTTTTAAAAGAGTGTCCATACTGTGAGGGTTTCCCATGTACAGAATGCAGATTCTGTACTAAATTCTCACATAACGGGCACAGAATAATCAAACATACAAAAATAAAAGAAATGGGATGATAAACTATGGCATTAAAAACAAAAAACGATAATCAAATAAGCTTCGATGATTTAGACTTTGAAGCAGAATACGAAGAAGAAGTAACCTACACCACTATCAGCGGTAAAGAATATGCTGAAGTGCAAGACTGGGATGGAATGAAAACCTACGAACTAGACATCGGTGACGAAATGGAAGGAATTCCTGAAATCACAATCTTTGAAAACAAAGACAAAAAATATGACAGCCTCCGTCTACGTGTATTAGATGATGGTGAGTACCTTGACTGCTACGCTAACATACCTAAACCTGACAAACTTGGTTATGTCAGTAACATCAGGAAAGGGTTTGATTTCTACAGGTCATGTTTTGACTTCATATACTCAATTCTTAAACTTCGTGATGAAAGAAACGTAGTTAACAAAGATGGTGAAGAAGTCAACAAATTCAGTAAAGTCAACATCATAAACTTCGCTAAATATGTTGATGGAATGTCACGTGTAGGTGTCCGTATAACAGAAGGCAACGAAGATTCAGATTATAACAGTTGGATAATCTACAAAATGGAGTAAATATGAGCGATACCACCGCAACACAAATACGAAAGGCTATTAAACCAATATACAAACCAATCCTTGAAGAAGACATGTATAAAAGTTTAATAAGCCAATTCTACCACCACAGTGCTGATGAATTCGAAGTCGAAAAAATACTCACCGAATTATACAACAGCATTGACGATCATGAAATCACATTAGGTGAAATCATAAGCCTAAAAGATAAAATGTATCTTGGTGAAGTAGAACCGAATAGTGGTGTTGATGGTATCAGCAAACTCTTAACTGCTAACTATGATAAGAAAACTGCTATAAATGTTACTGAGGAGTTAAAGAATATTTTAACTCCTTATGACAGTAAAAATATTTTATCATTGCCATTGTCTGACACTAAATATGTGAAGTTGGACAATGCAAAGTGTGAAGTTGTGATTCAATCTATTAGTTTTAACCGTAAAGGAAAAGACACAACCGATAACTTAAGAGTATTATCCTGCTACCCATATCGTATAATTATACATGATAACCCCATAAGCGATGCAGGAAGAACATTCACTATATACTGGATGACTAAAAATGGTGCAACTTTCACCACCGACACAATGTTAATCCCTGAAATAGAAACCTACCTTGAAAACCATGCCTACGTATTATCACCTAAACAATTACGTGGAACTGTGGCAGCGATAATTCAAATAAGTGTTGACAATAACATTGCAGTAATCAAAAATGAAATTGAAACACCAGGATTCTATTGGAATAGTGAAACAGAACAAATCGACGTTATCGATTACAAGTATGAATCACCAACAATTGATGAAATCAAAAAAAGCCTTGATTTAATCGAAGACATTAAATCATTCTTTACAGGTCAAGAAGCCAAATTAGCAACAACCCTAAAACATGCATTGATTGCTCCTTTCGGATTTGCTAAAAAACAAATGAACCTACCATTAGAACAGTTAATCCCTTACCTTTACCATTATGGTAAAGCCGGTTCAGGTAAAACCACCATTGCCAGAATAGGCACATACTTCTGGGGTGAACCCTCCTCTGAAAATGATATTGGTGGAAGTGAATTCGATACCATTGCAAGACTTGGAGCACAAGTCAGTAAATCAACATTCCTGTTAATAGTCAATGAACCGGATACAGTATTCAAAAGACCAACACTAACCGAAACCATGAAAACATGTGTTGAACGTACTAATGCAAGACGAAGATTTGAAGGAAAAACATTCCAAACAATCCTATCACTTGCAACAGTACAATTCACATCCAACCATGCTTTACCAAACGATGAAGGATTAGCAAGAAGATTTTTACAGATATTATACAGTCATTCTGAAAAGAAAACTGATGATGAAAAAGAAGCTTTCATGAAAAAGTATCGTATAGATCAACCTGCCGTATGTAAGTTTCATGATTTGAAACCTTTAGCGAATTTTTGCTTGGATTATATACGGGGTAATCCTGAAGTGTTAAGGTTGGGTTGGAAAGAGTTGGCTAATAAGATTATTATTCAAGCATATATCAGGTGTCAACGTAATGTGCCGGAATGGTTATTGGATTATGTTGAATCTGTTACTTTGGATGACTTGGATGATGAGGAAACCGAAGAGTTAAGGATGTTTTTTGTTGATGAGATTAACAGCAAGACAGGTAAGGTTTATGCTGATGAGTATGAGTCACCTGAAGATATTACTGGTGGAGTGAAAGGTTATGATGCTTTTCATAAGCGTGTGTTTGATGTGATTAATGAGCGTCAGATTCCGTATATGGTGATGCATCATGCCGGTAATGGACATGATTATGTGTGTTTCACTATGGGGTTGAAAAAGGCATTGCATAATGCGAATCAGGCTTGTTATAATGTTAAGAGTATTGCTGAATTATTGGGTTGGGATTATAAGACTGTTAAATTACCGAAACCAACAAAGGTTATGGTTATTCGGTTTGATAAGTTTTTGAAGTTTTTATATCCTAATTATGATGAAATGGAGGATTTTTAAGATGGTAACCTGAGGGTAACTTTTGGTAACCTACACCCTAAAGTTACTAAATTGTAAATTTTTATCGGATGGAGAATGCTTTAAATCGTGATTTGAAGTGGTTTCTGTTAAGTTACCAATTACGATTTTTGTGGTAACTTTTTCGTGAAAACGATACTCACCTATACGATAAAAATTATTGGATATTGTTAAGTTACCAAGTTACCAAGTTACCGGAAATAGGTAAGTTACCAAGTTACCAAGTTACCAAAGGTGGAAAATTATGAAAATAAAATGCAGTCACTTTGATAGTAAAAACATGACATTCACATGCAGTACATGTAAACACTACAATAACTGCACATTACTCCAACCAACCAATAAAAACCACTCATTACTATTAAAAGAAATACAATATTGGTTGAATGAATTAAGCAAAGCTAAACAAAACATAATGGAGTATGAGAAGATATTTGATGACATTAACCACCATAAATACAGCATTCCTGTTAATGTATATGGAAGTATCAAGTATGTTCCATGTCAGAATGTATTTGGTGTTTTCATCAGGAAGCCTGAGCATGTGAATTATGGTTGGAATTATGGTCGGTTATTGGATAAGAAGGAAGAGTTGATTGAACATATACGGTTGTTGAATCGTAAGGAGTTGAATATGCGTAGGATTTTAGAGAGAGGTGTAAGTGATGGAGGTTAGTAGTGCTAATTTTATGAAGTTGTCTTTGCAGGAAGTTGCTGATTTCCTGTTGGATCATGATAGTAATGGTGCTGTTTGTAAAGGGATAGTTGATGGTCAAATGTATAGTTTACGAGTGGAGTTGTTTAGAGATGGAGAATAATGAGGTTTTTAGTAAATTGAGGAACTACAATAGTAGACTGACTACTATTATAGGTGAATTGGAAGTGTTGGAGGATTTTGAAGGGGCGGATTATTCTGATGTTGTGTCTGATATTGGTTATAGTGTTGTGATGTTGGAGAATCGTAGGGAGTCACTTCAAAGGAGAGGACGTAGGTTATAGGTATGCAACTGACACTAATGGAAACACATTGTAACACTTGTAAACATTACAGTCCAGGAGGGTTTGGTGGATACATAGTTTCCAGTAACAATATGACTTATGTTCCTGGTGACCATCCGGGTTGTAATTTACATGATACAATAGTGTTGTCTTATAGTAAGGCATGTGGTGATTATGAGAGCAACTGAATTTAAAAAAGAAGTTGACAATGCAATAGACCTACTTGAAAGGTTCAATGAATTAGATGGAACTGATGTTATTATTACTAAAAGTAGTGGTAAAACATTAGTTTTGTTTATGAGAGACCAAGAGATTTTACATCATTTTAAGGTGGAAAAATGAGTTGTATGTTTTGTGAGTATTACAAAGGTATTCAGGATTATTGCAGTAAAGGTTGGTTTGTCAATGGTGGTGAACAATCTATTAACTGTGATGATTTTGAATTGAATGAGGAAATGAGGAGGAAGAGAGATGAATAAAGGTTGTTGTGGAATGTTCGATGGAGTTGAAATAGAATGACAATCATTGAAAGAACATCTGCGGAAGTAGACCAAGAAGCACGTGATTTATACGATGCCTGCAAACCATTACTCGACAAAGGCATGACCTTATACCAAGCAGTACGTATAGTCAAACGAATTCGTGGTAGTAGTAACTTCGGCAGTAATGCGTGGTATAAAAGGTTCAGGGATTACGCATTATCGCAGGGTTATCAACCGAAGAGGTGAGAAGAGTTTTGTATATTTTTAATGTTATCTATATGATATTGTTTTTATCGTTGATTGGGGTTTATATGCATTATTATATTTATGAGAGGTGAAAGGAAAATGATACAAGATGGAATAGATATGAGGTACCTTAGGCATTGTAGTGATTATATGCCAGTACAATTACCACGGCCTCGGAGAAGAAGACCAAGATTATTAACAGGTGATGGTGAATATCTCGAAATTATCACAGTGGAGACCGAAGTATGAGTATAGATCCAACTCTCCAATATTGTAGATGTGGTTGTTCCTGGACTCCAGGAACAATCCATAAAATCATAATGTTATTGTTTGGGAGTTACACACGGAGGTGTCCGCAGTGTGGTGCGGTGATGAGGTTTAGGTTATGTAATCATGTGGTGAAAGTGGATACGGAATCGATTAAGAATAGAAGTGAGGTATGGCGAAATGGATAAACAATTTAAATTTACAAGGAAAAAAACTATCTGCTACATTGTGGAAGATGATGCTCCTTTTGAAAGTTTTCCTGTGAGAATATGTAGTAGTCGGAGGTTGGCAGAGCATTATGTTCGTGTTTTAAGTCCTAAATGGGAAGAGTGTTTTGGTTTTGGTTTAAGGGTTACTGAATTTCCTTTGTATGTGGATATGGAGGAAGATTTGGAGTTTGAAACTGTTTGTAGTAATGAGGTGAATTTATGACTGAAAAAAAATATACGAATCAAGATATATGGAATATGGGTGCAGAGAATACTGCAAACCTACTAAACAAACTAACAAAAGAAAATCAGAAACTAAAAGATGATAAAAATCAACATTTACTGGACTTATTATGTTATACTCCAACATTAATTGCTCCAACACCTATTGGAATACCATATGATAATATTTATCATAGAACTTCAAGACAATTGGAAAAACATTTAAAAGACAATGGTTTTCCTGTAGATACTGTTTCGAGGTCAAGTGTTGGTGATTTAAGTTTTTATCATGTTGAATTTAATTTATCTGATGATGAATGGGATTATGAGAAAACAAATGACTTACTGATGAGGAAATTATTAGGAATTAGAAATGTAGGTCTTGTTGATTTTCATAAGCAAGGTGGGATGATTCATGAGGTTATTCTTGTTAGTGTAAAAGAATTGAATGATAAATATTTGAAAGATGGTAATTTAGTGTTTGATGGTGATTTAGAATGACTGAAAAACGATTTACTCTCCTTGTTGATGGAGATGAAATATATTGTACTGATAATCAAGGATATGGGTTTAATTATCCTATGTATGATGTTCCATCTGCGAAAGATATGATAAAACTATTGAATAAGTTATCTGATGAGAATGAGCAGTTAAAAACAAGATTGGATTTTTGTAGTTCTGTGAATAAGGAAACAAATAAACAAATTAAATTAGTGGAAGGAGAGAATGAGCAGTTAAAAAAAGATTTGGAGTATAAAGAAAGAGTAATCAAACAATATCAACAAAGTCAAGAAGAAAATATGAAATATTGTGAAGGTGATGTGGAATGACTAAAATCAGATTAGATGCTAAATATGATTTTGAAGAATATTTAAGGTCATATTGTATGCCAACAAGGAGTTTAGAAAAAGATTATCCAGTTGTAGTATCGGTAA
>Ga0265299_10003904_pt1 | contig 14338 bp, 7 predicted proteins | sample AusTroGonzalo_MG_4_FD_193485 | JGI IMG/M metagenome (GOLD analysis project Ga0265299, IMG submission 193485) | Bovine rumen microbial communities from tropical cattle in Woodstock, Queensland, Australia - Gonzalo_02 | ecosystem: Host-associated > Mammals > Digestive system > Stomach > Rumen ... | reverse complement strand
TCAGCACGGTCACCAAACAAATCGATGTCAACGGGAATACTCTCAACTACTCCTTCCCGGCTCATTCCTTTACGTTGATCAGGATACCTGTAGCCGAAGAATAATCGACAAACATGAAGAATAAATGCTGCTTTTGTATTCTTCTGGGGCTGGCGCTCTCCATCGCAGGGAGCGCCGCTCCGTCTGACAAGATCCCTGCGATGCAGTTCGTCAGCTTCAAACAGGTGAAAGTAGAGGATCCGTTCTGGAGCCCGAAATTCGATCTCTGGCAACACACCACCGCGGTTGATGTTCTGGATAAATTTGAAGGGAAACATATCAAAGAAGAAGGAAATCATAATACATTTTTCAACTTTGATCAGGTAGCCCGTGGTGATAAAGGTACAGGCGGACATTTTGGTCCTCCTTGGTTTGATGGCCTGATTTATGAATCCATCCGTGGTATCGCCGACTACCTGGCACAAAATCCGGATCCGGAAATGGAAAAGCGCCTGGACGGCTACATCGAACGGATCGAAGCTGCGCAAAAAGCGGATCCTAATGGGTACATCGATACATATACAGATTTGAATGAACCCGATCATCGCTGGGGCGAGAATGGAGGTTTTCTGCGCTGGCAGCACGATGTTTACAATGCGGGAATGCTGATCGAAGTGGGTGTTCATTACTACCAGGCAACTGGAAAAACAAAACTGCTGACAGTCGCGACCCGTTTGGCCAACTATATGTACGACTATATGGGACCCAGCGATGATCCACAGAATCCAAAGAAAAATGTAGTACCCTCCCACTCTGGTCCCGAAGAAGCCATGGTAAAACTCTACTGGCTATACCGGGATCATCCCGAACTTAAAAATCAATTAGAAGTCCCTGTTTGTGAAGATCACTATCTCCAGCTTGTCACACGCTGGATGGAAAATCGCGGACACCACTGTGGTTTCCCGAATTGGGAAGAATGGGGTAACGAAAGAGCTGAAAAATGGATCAAGGAATGCCGTTATGAGGATCCTCGTTTTGGCGATGAATCCCGTCCCTGCTGGGGCGACTACGCTCAAGACCGCATCCCCGTTTTTGAGCAACAAACCATCGAAGGTCATGCGGTACGCGCTACCTTAATGGCTACAGGATTATCCACATTAGCTCTGGTCAATCATCAGCCTGAATATATTGAAACTGCCAAGCGCCTGTGGGATAATATGGCAGGCAAAAGAATGTTTATCACCGGTGGCGTAGGTGCTATCCATTATGATGAAAAATTCGGTCCTGACTACTACCTGCCATCTGACGCATATCTGGAAACCTGTGCAGCCATTGGTGCCGCTTTCTTCAGCCAGCGCATGACAGAAATCACCGGCAACGCAATGTATATGGATGAAGTGGAACGCGTTCTTTTCAACAGTTTGATGACAGCCGTTTCGCTTTCCGGCACCAATTATACCTACCAGAACCCGTTAAATGCAGTGAACCATAACCGATGGGAATGGCATGGATGTCCCTGCTGCCCGCCAATGTTTCTGAAAATCACTTCTGCAATCCCCGGATACATTTATGCACAAAAGAACAAGGATTTATTTGTGAATCTGTTCATCAGCAGTCAGGCGGATATCCCTGTTAGTCAAAACAACTGTGTAACACTTAAACAGGAAACCTCCTATCCTTGGAACGGTAAAGTGACAATCAATGTCATGCCTCAAAAGAAATCACGCTTCACGCTTAAGATCCGGATTCCCGGCTGGGCACGAGGTATAGAAAATCCTTATGGACTTTATACATCCAATTTGGAACAACCTGTCACACTCAAACTCAACGGGAAACCTTATCCGATACAGATAAAAGACGGATATGCTTGCATTCATAGAAGCTGGAAAAACACAGATCAAATCGAACTGGAACTTCCTGTCCAACCGCGCATCATCTATGCTCATCCGGAAGTTAAAAATTTGAACGGGAAAGTCGCTTTAGCGGCCGGTCCTGTTATTTATGCCTTTGAAAACTGTGATAACAGTAACTTTGACAAAATAATTCTGAATTCCAAAACTCCACTGGAAATGAAGTACATGAAAGATCTTCTAGGCGGAGTCAATCAGATCCAATGTCAAGGAAACATCCCCGCGACCGCCATTCCTTATTACGCGATAGCCAATCGCCAAAGGAATAGCAGCCATAAAGTTTGGGTTCCTCAAGAATAAAAATGAACCATTGGCGAAAATTCCCCGGTTTTCATCGGGGAATTTTTTTATTTCCAATCACTCATTGGAATCAGAGGCTTCTTCTCCTTGAATTCAGATACTCCAAAATCCACCCTCAGTGAACCTTTTCTTTGCTCTGTCATCTTAATAGCCAATTTTTTGAAATCGGTATTAGGCGAATTTTTTGTTAATGGGAATGATTGTCCCGGCAAATACGCTGCCGGTAAGACTTGAAATTTTGCAGATTCCACGCCTGTCAAAGAAAGATATAACTTCTTTTCTTTTAAACTGAGGATCGCTTCCCTTCCGGAATCAGAAATCTTGATATCCGCTTTTGTGTGCATATTCCACCAAACAACGGAGGGAGCCTTTGTTTCAAAATCATCCTGAACAGAAATAACTCTTGATGTTCTGTCCATCGCTATGCCCCTTGTATAATGAACGACATCCCGCGAATAACAATTTTCTAAATCCACGATAAATGCGCTGTGATCCGCGGTCGAAATCTTTCGCTGAACATAAGCTGTACCCTGTGGATCCTGATCTGGTCTCATATCCGGGTTAAACACCAAGGCGTTTTTCCCTTCAGCACGCATCCGGTAAAAGTGCCAGCGGCCTGGCTCTTTAGGTGGTTCCGGCTTGTCAAAATAATCAGGCCGGGTCCTCTTGAAATATCCGGGATATCCATACTCATCTCCACCTAAACAGCCATAAGCCCAAACCTCGCCCAAGGCTTGTATTTCAAAAGTTCCAGCGTCCAAATGGGCATGATTCACCTTATTGTCTCCGGCGTGTATCGCGATAAAAAGCGCGTTCGGATCAGAATTTCTTTCCAGAAGAGAGGAAATCTCTATTCCATAAATATGATTATCCAACGGTATCTTCACCTCTTTCTCTCTGCCCTCTCGAACCAATTCACCGTCATAGCAGAGAAGATCGAACCATTCCATTCTGCCTCGATCCTGCATCAGCAAGTCATACTGTAACTTTGCCAGCAATGGATCATTGAAATGCTTGGCAAACCAGAAAAATGTGTAGTACTTATTATTTTTGATAGGATCATCCCCCACATTCAATGTCACAACCGGACCGGTCATCAGTATCGGGAAATAGCCGCTTTTCTTTAATCCGGGGGTCTCCGCTAATCCATAAGTCGTTCCCAGCATTCTTTGAACACCTTCTAATGAATACAATGTTGAAATCAAACCATATTCCCAATACGCCAATCCCTCCACACTCTGACCATCCGGCTCAAATGAGGTGATATAATAAGGCAAACACTCCAACGCGTAAGCGGCCAGCGTACTAAGTCTCTGCGGATCTCTCTCTAAAAATGTCAGCGCTCCTAACGCGATATTTCCATTGCAAATACCATTCCAGTTATGATTTTCATGACACCACCATTGAAGAGGAACCGTTCCGTCGAATTGAGCCAGAGTTGGTGTAAAAACATATTTATCCACCGTCTTGAAAATAAAATCCTTCTGTTCATCTGAAAGAAAATCATACAGGCCATCATAAACTAATGCTGCACAAAAGAGACCCATTGCCGTATCCAGGTAATGACGGTCTTTATAAGGAGGTTTTATGGCAATCCCCCAATCTTCGTAAGTACATAAATTCTCATAGAGCTTAAAGGCGTATTGTGCGTATTTCTCCTCTCCTGTCACCCAATACGTCAGCAGCAGCGTCGTCATATATCCAGAAGTTACATGAGTTCCGATCCTCCGGACATCCGCTGTATCCAATATCCCCTCAGGTATAGGTTGACGCATCACCCATTCCGCGCCTCCTTTGATAGACTCCCAACTGTATTGAATGAGGGGATCCTTGCTTTGAGCAAATTCTTTTAAACGCTCAATATCTTTCTCAGAAGCCAGCATTCTGGGATGGATATTCTCAAAACCTCCCTTTTTAAAATCAGACAGGATTCGTTTCGCTGAGATTTTCTCAAATTTTACTTCCGACATAAGTTTTTCAGCTTGAGCAACTTCTTCTTTTGATTGTGCGTTTGTGTCAACCACATAAGCCAAACTGAATGCCAGTATCCAACTCCAAATCAAACTCTTCATATTAAAAAATCCCGTTCATGCCTCTAAAATGGCGAAAAGATTCTAACAAAAGAATCGTTACAGTTAAATTCTTATCGCTCTTTCTCTTCTTATATTTTAAAGTTTGTGCTGCCGGATAATCAAAACCGGTTACTAAAATTATGGATAATTCTTTGTATATTTTTCAATTACTTCGCTCTTTTGTCGTTCCTGGCGGGATATTGTGGCTTCTTTTAGTAATAATAGGTATCCATCTCCTCTGGAATAAAAAGAAGTATTACGGGAGTATTTGTTTGATAGTTGCTTTACTCTTCACCCTATTAACAATGAACAGTTTTCTGCGCATTTTTCGGATGCTTCGCCCGCTAGTCTCCCCTTGCGGGATATTGTGGCTTTTTTTAGTAGTAATGGGTATACATCTTCTTTGGAGTAAAAAGAAATACTACGGAAGTCTTTGTTTGATAACCGCTTTATTTTTCAGTTTAGTCGGTGGGGAACCTTTGCCAGATTATTTAATGAGCACCTTAGAAAAACCCTATCAAAATATTCGTCTAGAAGATCTTCCAAAATGTGACGCAGTCATATTACTCGGAGGAGGACAGTATAGTTCAAAATATCCTCCTTTTTATGTAGAATTCAACGAAGCCGGAGACCGTGTTCTGCACGCATTTGAGGCTATGCGTCAAGGCAAAGCAGAAAATATCGTTTTAAGCAGTGGTTTTAATTGTATTGGAGACGGACAAAAAAATCCTTGGAGTGACTATCTAACAAATTGGATCAGCAATTGGGACATCTTCAAAGGGAACATTTCCTCTTTAGGTGGTCGCTTGAATACCTATGATGAGGCTCAAGGTGTAAAGGAATTAGCACAGGAAAAAGGCTGGAAAAAAATTATGCTGGTCACATCTGCTTATCACATGAAGCGCTCCGCGGAAATTTTCAGAAGAATGGATTTAGAAGTCGTTGAATATCCGGTGGATTTTTACGTTGCCGGTGTCGACATCCCGAAGAATCAGCCTTATTACACTCTGATACCTGAATCACAAGGGTTAAAATACTCCGAAATCTGGATAAAGGAAATCATAGGCAATCTTCTTTATAAGCTGTATTGACCCAGGCCTTTGTGAGAAACAGTCAAACTTATTCATTGTCCCCAAACAAACTAAGTCTTATAATCAACGCAGAGAGCTTTTGAGTTCATTGAGTAATTTATAATATGAAAAAACTGATATTGAGTTTGATTCTTGTATCCTTAGCTGCCGCCATTCAGGCACAAGTTCCTGTTGTTCCTCCACAAGAAGAACTGGATCGTCCTTTCGGCAGTTATGATGAAACCGCATTTCAATCTCCGTCAAAGGTTTATTATCCAGAAACATGGTTCCATTTTATCGGGGGGAATGTAGCTACAAACGGCATTACTGCGGATTTGGAAGCAATAGCCGCAGCCGGATTCTCTGGTATCCATCTGTTCCACGGTCAATTTGGCGGAGCCTGGCCGGGAGTGGAAACTCAGATCCCTTGCCTCAGTTCTTCATGGAATGACGCTGTTCAATACACAGCCAAAGAATGCAAACGCCTTGGATTACGTTTTACCATGCAAAACTGTCCGGGCTGGGCTATGTCCGGCGGCCCTTGGATCCAGCCGCAGAACGCCATGCGTCACTTAGTATGGAGCAGAACGGATGCTAAAGGCGGAACGATCGATATAAAACTCGATCAGCCACAGCCATCTAATGAGGATTGGAGAAACTATCAGGATATTACGGTTTTGGCTTTTCCCACTCCGTTGGATGACACCGGCACTTTCCTAACGCCGGAATCTGCAAAAAGTAATGACTCTATAGACTGGAAAGGTTTCTTGTCCGACAGTGTCAGAGCACAAAATATCCCGGCTGCTTCAGAAGAGAACCCTCATTGGGTAGAAATAACTTTTGCCGCTCCTGTCAAGATCAGGACTTTGGAATTCCCCAGCGTAAACAGTTTGCTACACGCCAGATGCTATGAACCGGGAGTTTCTCTCAAACTTCAGGCGATCCTTCCGGACGGCAGTGCCAAAGATGTTTTGAACACAGAATTGCCCCAGGCCAGCTGGCAGGATGACAAACCGGTCTCCTTTGCCTGTTCTGAAGTCGAAGGGGTAAAAACTTATAAATTCTCCTTTGTTAATAAATATAATATCTCTCTGAATCCTATCCGGTTATATTCCGGAGCCAAAAAAAACAACTGGGAATCTGAAGCCGGCTGGACATTAAGAAGTATCGAACGCACCGGAGATCAAGCCAAACAAGCTCCGGAAGCCTATATTCCGTTTGATTCTATCCGTGATCTTACGGCTTACATGGACAGTGAAGGCAACCTGAAATGGGAATCTCCCGGAGGTAAATGGACGATCCTGCGAATTGGTCATGTCAACACAGGAATGAAAAATGGTCCTGCCCCGGCAGAAGGAACCGGCTGGGAATGCAACAAACTTTCAGAATCCGGCGCTATGGCTCATTATGCTGGGTACATTGGCAAACTCTCCGGAGAAAACGGACCCTTGGCCGGCGGTCTGCTCAATGGTATGTTGATGGACAGTTGGGAATGCAAAACACAAACCTGGACTCCCAACATGGAAAATGAATTTGAAAGAGTAAGCAATTATTCTCTGAGGAAATGGCTTCCGGCGGTATTCGGTTATGTCATTGATGATCAGGAAACAACATATCGCTTCCTCTATGACTGGCGCAGAACGATCGGAGATCTTTTTGTCAATCAGTTCTATGGACGCATGGCAAAAATGGCAAAAGAAAACAATCTTTCGATCACTTACGAAACTGCGGCTGGCGATATCTTCCCAGCGGATATTCTGGAGTATTATAAATATGCGGACGTGCCTATGTGCGAATTCTGGCAGCCGTTCTCCGAAGGTTATGTAGGCTCCCTGAATTTCAAACCAATCAAGCCAACAGCCTCCGCGGCCCGTATGTATGGCAAGCCTCGTGTTTCCGCGGAAGCGTTTACCTCTTTTTCTCTTACTTGGGATGAGCATTGGGAAATGCTCAAGGAAGTCGCTAATATCAACTGGGTTGAAGGTGTCAGCCACTTGGTATTCCACACCTATACACACAATCCAAGAACAGACTTCCTGCCGCCGGGAACTTCTTTCGGATCCGGGATCGGTACTCCTTTCCTGCGCGGACAGACCTGGTGGAAACATGTACCGGAATTCACCACTTATCTGGCTCGCTGCAACTATATGCTGGAAAGAGGGAAACCCGTCTCCGACGTGCTCTGGTATCTGGGCGATGAAATCAATCATAAACCGGATCAGGAAGTTGCATTTCCTGCTGGATATAAATACGATTACTGCAACCCGGATGTATTGCTGAATCGTCTTTCGGTCCAGGACGGATTTCTGACCACACCGGAAGGTATCCATTACCGTCTGTTATGGATACCGGATTCCACTCGGATGCAGCCTGAAACTCTGGAGAAGTTATATTCACTGATCCATGATGGCGCCAATGTTTTGGCCAATCCGCCTAAAGGCCTTGTTACACTCTCCGGCGGAGAAGAATCACAAAAGCGCTTCAATGCCGCTGTAAACAGGATCTGGGGCAGAGACCGCGCAAAAGGCGAACGTGATATCGGCAAAGGTCATATCCTGTCCGGTGTCAAATTGATCGCGGCGCTAAAACACTATAGAGTAGCACCCGATGTCATTGGCGACGCTCTCTGGGTACATCGCCAGATCGAAGGCGCGGACTGGTACTTTATCTGTGCACCCAAAGGAACAAACTTCAATGGAACCATGTATTTCCGCACACAGGGACTTGTTTCCTTATGGGATCCTCTGACAGGCAATAGACAGCCGATATCCAGCACGCCCAATGGTGACTACACTTCTGTTGATTTGGATCTGCCTCAGGCAGGATGCTGTTTCCTGGTATTTACACCGAATGATGATAACACGACAGTCATCAATGATGATTCACCGGAAACTATTCAGGCTCTGGAGAATGAATGGACTCTCACCTTCCCGGAAGGCTGGGATGCGCCGGCTTCCGTCAAGATCGCCGCATTATCTCCCTGGAAAGATCTGGATGTATCGAAAGAAGCAAAGGCTTTTTCCGGAACCGTTTCCTATACAACATCTTTTGATGTGGAAACGATAGATCCATCCACAGAATACACACTGGATCTGGGCAAGGTGGAAATAATCGCTGTTGTCAAATTAAACGGACAGACACTCCGCACGTTATGGACTTCACCCTACAAGTTGGATGTATCCAATGCTCTGCGTGCTGGAACTAATGAACTTACTGTAGAAGTGACCAGCACCTGGTTCAACCGTCTGGTTTATGATGCCAATCAACCGGAAGCAGACAGAAAAACCTGGACGATCAGCGGTCCTTCCAAAGATTCACAACTTCGGGAAAGCGGCCTTCTGGGACCTGTTGTCCTGAGAATGAAATAGGCATCACGAAATACATTTTCTGAAATGGAAGCCATAAAGAGAGAGATATAGTCTCTCTCTTATTTTTGACTGCAATAAGGGTACAATAAGTGAAACTTTAACACTCTATAGAAAAATAGAACAGGAATTGATATAAGAAGGAAATTGGTTGCGGGGAGTGGACTTGAACCACTGACCTTCAGGTTATGAGCCTGACGAGCTACCGACTGCTCCACCCCGCGTCCAAGGCGGTCACACTATATTCCAGAAACCAGATCATTGCAAGCCGTTTTTCTGATTCTCAGCCGATTTTCATGATTTCCCATTCAACATATTGTATGTCCAATATTAAAAAGGGAACACAATGTGTTCCCCTTTTTGATGCTATGGAATAGGTTTTATTCCAGAGTCACAACAACTTCTGTGCCCGGTTCAATGGTCAGGGTCCATTCCCCGTCTTTGGACTTTAATGTACCCTTGTTTGTCTTGGGAGTACCAGCACACTTGAAGTGCAATGTTCCAATTCCCTCATCTGAAGAAACTTTGATCGTCTTGGCATCCCGATAGACATGAACTTTGCCATGCGGAGTCGGGACATTTCCTTCCATCCATTCCAGACCACCCAAAACCGGAGTCACACTATACTCCTCATATCCTTTCTTGGTGGGTTTCACACCCAGATAATACTTGCCCAGCAAATAGATAGGACTGGCACCCCAGGCATGACAAAGACTCTTGCCGTAAGGACGACCGTACATCTCCAAATGCTGTCTGCCTTCTTGTTCCGGGTTGTACTTCTCCCAGAAGCTGGTAGCGTCCAGCTTGATCATTCCGCCCCAATAGTCTTTCATTTCCTTCAATACCGTTTCCTGTTCACCCATCGCGCAGAACGCTTCCAGTTCATAGAAACGCATATAAGGTGTGGAAATCTTCATGACTTGGTCATTGAGCAACACGTTTTTCTTGACCAGCTGCTGCTTTTCAGGGTTGATGTAGTTGAAGAAAATCGCGAACATATTGGCGTAACGAGTCACCATGTCACTCTGTTTTCCATTCACAACATTGTTGATAAAGGCGCCCTTCTCCTCATTCCAAAAAGTTGGGATCAGCTTGGCACGCAATTCGGAAGCTAACGCGGAATAACGATCATGATCGGCCTTATTCCCCATCAGATCCGCACACAACACCATTGTTTCCAAACTCTTGCAGAAAAGGATCTGTTCAAAGCTGATCTCTCCGCTCTTATCCATCGGGAAATCTGTCCAATCAATAAAAACCCAATCGCCCGGCTGTCCCTCGACCATTCCATTATCGTTGCGGCGGTTCAGCACAAACTCCATCAAAGTCTGCATCCGGGGATAAATCTGTTTCAGGAAAGAATCATCACCCGTGTACATATAGTAATCATAAATACCCAGGAACCAATAGAACGTATAGTCCAGGATTGTATTGATATGACAATAAACGGGATCCTTTGTTCTTAACAGCCAAGTCGTGCGTTTGACTGTGTCTTTATCAAAAAAGAGGTAGTAATTCATCAAGTAGCTTTGCAAAGCATCACCACTCCATGCCCAGCGATCACGTTTGATACCATCAATAAAAGTCTCGCGTGTAGTTAGATGCAAAGTATATGCACCTACATCCCACATTTTGTTCACTTCCTCATCATTGCAGCGGAAAGAACCTTTATACTCTTCCGGGAGATACTCATACAACATACTGATCTTGTCATACTTGACCCCTTTATCCGGAACCAAATAAATATAACGGAAAGCCTTTGATCCGCTCATTGTGAAAATCTTCTCATTCGGAGCAACATGATGAGTGATCTCATTCGTCACATTTTTCCCATCTACTGTGATCCAATCCGATGTTTCCGCTTGCTGCCAGTCTTGCGCTTCTTCAAGACTTTCACCATAACCTATCCTGATAGAACCTTTTCCCTTCAGACCATGAAAACGCAGATATCCAAACGTCTCTCTGCCAAAATCAAAAAGCTCCCCCCCCCCTACAGTCTTACGAGAAACCGCTTCTTTGGGTTCAGTATTGAGTTTGAAATCCGAGGGCTTTTGCTCAATGGAATCGAAGTTCCAACAATCCGCTGAAACATACTCAAAATCATAATTTTTCTCCGGAAGGCGTTTCTTTTCGGAACTGCAAACTAACCAGGAGGAATCCGTCGCGAAAGCATTGCCTTTAATAAACAGCGTCGGTGGCGTTTTCTGATTGAAAACCTGGATGATCAAGCTATGCTCACCCGCGGGAATATCCACTTTCTGAGGTGCACCAAATAAGCGCTGCCCGTCCATCACCACGTTATACAGACCTTCTGTGGCTATTTCGATGGTCTCCGGCTCAGTCAGTTTTGCGCTTTTTCTAAATTCAACAATAGGATAAGCACTATCTATCCTCCACAGATAAGGCGGATAGAATGAGCCACGCTCTGTACGGCGATTGTTCATTTCATTCCCCAGCCATATTTCATAATCGCCAGGATACCAGATCCATGTACCTTTTGACTCAGCAGATGTGTCCGCCGCACAAATATTTGTCGCGTTCAAAATCATGGCAGACGCGCTTAACGCCACCACATAAGAAATCAACCTCTTCATCAGTTTTAACCTCATGCGCGTATTCTAACAAAACTCCTTTATCGCGAAAATAAAAAAGCTTCATACAGGTAAATTTATAAACAAAAAAGAGCCATCCTGTATAGAATGACTCTTTCATATTATCCTCTCTCTGAGAGATAACTTACATTAAGACGGATTCCTGGTACCGGCTCCACCATACTGGTCATTAGGAACACACCAGAGGAGACTGGGTGCATAACTGCCTTCTTCCACAAAACCTTTCTTTGAAATAAAGGCGGATGAACCAGAGAAATTTCCAACAATACCGCCACCGCTGTGCCAGTCATTGATACCTTCACCACTGGAAGGACTTGGGAAACTGGAAGCATCATTATACACACTTGTTGTACGACCATCAGCATCCAATTTGGCATCCGGCTCCCAGAATACATAAGCTGTAGGTCTAAAAGAGGACAACTTAAAAGATTCACTGCGTCCGCCAAAGTCACAAACAGCACCGTTCATCACATAAGTGGACAGCTGATTCGGACGATCAAAGAACTTCGGATCATTGGCCGGCTTATCTTTCGGACATTGATAAACTTTCTGAGATTTGGTGTATTGCCAATAGAGTCCCGCGCTGTAATTCGTTTTAGCAAGATTCAGAGCTGCGTCCGAAGTCAGTGACCTACGAGTATCCGCTCTCTTTGAACCATTTGCGCCATATTTATAACAAAACAGCCAGCCATCGGGCTGTGCTTCTGCAGCCGTTCCCCAGTTGGGCCATGGCATACGATCGTTACTATCATTGGAATACATAATCATGGCCAGTAATATTTGTTTATAATTACTGACACACGTTGTTCTTTGAGCTTTTTCCTTTGCTTTGGAAAGAGCTGGAAGAATCATTCCTGCCAAAATTGCGATAATAGCAATTACCACCAACAGTTCAATCAGTGTAAATGCTTTATTTCCTTTGTTTATGCGTCTATTCATCATAAGTTAGTGCATCTAAGCTGGGAGTAATACTAACTCTGTCCTCTGGTAAAGTCAACCTCTGATCTTCTTTTTTTATAATTTTCTTCTTTTCTTTGTTATAGAAATGAAATTTGTTAGCATTCTCCCTGTTGTGTTATGATAAGAAAAAACATATTTCTGCTCATCCTGATTACATTTTTATCCTTTGATGGAGAAATTATTGCCCAAGGTTGGAGACAGTGGCGTGGCCCCGATATGAACGGTTCCACAACAACGACCAATCTGCCTGTTGAATGGTCTGATAAAACTAACATTGTTTGGAATATTTCACTGCCTGGCGACAACTATTCCATACCAGCCATCTACAATACTAACATATTTGTCACAAGTTCCGGATCCTATGGACGGATTTTACTTCTTGATATCGCCATGAAAAACGGCACAACTGTTTGGGAAAATGAAATTGTCCGGATAGAAGATCAAGAGAATAAATCACTTCTGGATTCCATCACATCCATTCCCCCTATCGTGAATCCTCGATGCGTCTGGGCATTCTTTAGGACCGGAGATATTGCTGCTTTCAACCATGATGGAGATACTCTTTGGAGCAAAAATTTAAATAAAGAATCGCATATTTCCCAAAAGCTCTCTTTTGAACATTCCTGTTTTTTATTATATGACGAAAAACTCTATCTTATTGCGGAAACGGAGAAAGAACATCAACTTCTGTTGATATGTTTCGATGCGGAAGAAGGTCATTTTCAATGGATAAAGGAAGTATCAACAGTAAAATCAGCGGGTGAATGTTCTCTTCTTTCCTATGCTAACATGTCCACACAACAGATGATTCTTTCTTATTCAGACGGAACGATTGCGCTTTCCCCCAAAGACGGCAGTCTCATCTGGAAATATGATTGGACATTTTCCGATAACTCTCTCATTCCGGCTATACCCTCCACAGAGCAGGAAATCCTGATTATTCCCATTATCGCGGAAAAACGAATCATCGCCATTAAACCGGAAGTCATCAAAAACAATCTGGAAAAAGAGGATATCCTTTGGGAAATAAAAACAGATTCTCTTTCAAAGCAAGTTTTACCGGTCTATTACGAAGAAAAACTGTACTATCTGGAAGATCCAGCTACACTGATTTGCAGAGACGCAAAAACAGGAAAACAACTCTGGTCTGGACAGTTCGATCTATCTGAGACATTTGATTCTCCTCTGCTGGCCGCAGATCATAAAATCTACTGTATCAGCAATAATGGAACTGTCTTTATTACAGGAACAGGCGAATACTTTGAAATAATCGCCTGTCTTAAAATGGATGAGCCCCATCATAAAACATCGCCCATCGCATCCAATCAGCGACTCTTTATCCGCAATGACTCTAAATTTTATTGCATCAAAAACCGTCGCTGGATACGTTTTATGGACAACGTCTTTTTGGATTGATCTTATATCACCATTGACCTGGAACCATCTGAGCTTTTTGATCATCGCCTATGGCGGCAACATCAAAATACTGGGCTTGCGGATGACTGAATAACCAAGCAGAAACTGAACTGGCAGGATTCATCATATAAGATTCCGTTAAAGTTATCCCAACTCGCTGATAAACTTCCAACAACTTGAAGATCAACTCCTTTTGTGAATGTTCCGGACTGCTGGGATATCCGGGAGCAGAACGGATCCCTCTCTCCGGATCATTCGAGCATCCCCAAGCTTCACGAGCTTTCTGATGCACATACTCCGCAAAAGCCTCCGCAAAACGATCTCCTATTGTCTTTGTTAAAATAGAGTTGTAATCATCGCCTTCCTCATGGAATTGCTGAGCTAGTTCCCCAATTCCTGTTCCTGCTGTGACCGCTAAGGCTCCGATCCAATCCGAGGCACCGCCTTTAGGCAGAATAAAATCCGATAAAGCCAGATTGTGTTCTCCTTCAGGTTGGGGTATCTGCTGGCGCCATGTCGGCAATACATACTTATCACAAATCACAATGCTGTCACCCTGACTATACGCCGGAAAGAACCCCAGCACACCTTTAGGATGAATCCTGTTTTCAGAAACCATCTTTTTAACTAAGAGCTGCGCGTCATTGAACAATT
>Ga0265299_10003902_pt1 | contig 14340 bp, 9 predicted proteins | sample AusTroGonzalo_MG_4_FD_193485 | JGI IMG/M metagenome (GOLD analysis project Ga0265299, IMG submission 193485) | Bovine rumen microbial communities from tropical cattle in Woodstock, Queensland, Australia - Gonzalo_02 | ecosystem: Host-associated > Mammals > Digestive system > Stomach > Rumen ... | reverse complement strand
ATATCTCCCTGAAAAAGGCTTCCGTCCTGCATCACGGTTCCGATCCTGCGGCGCAGGGAACGCAGATCCAGCTTGGACATATCCTGCCGGTCGTAATAGATGGCCCCCTTCTGCGGCGTTTCAAACCCCAGCAGCAGGCGCATCAGCGTGGATTTGCCGCAGCCGGTGGTTCCGACGATCGCGACATATTCCCCGGCGCGGATTTTCAGGTTCATCCCGTTTACGACCCAGGGCATGGTTTCGGAATAGCGGAAATAAACGCCGGACAGCTCAATGGAGCCGGACAGCTTTGTAACCATGGCCTTGTTTTCGGAGGATTCCGGAACGGTTTTCAGAATCGGCTCCGCCATTTCCATAATGGGCCTGATTCTTGCCACGGTGAGAGCGATGCCGCTGAGTGTCGTGAAGGCGCCCATGACCATGCCGTAGGCCGAATTGAAGGCAATATATTCGGAAGCGGAAACGTTTGACTTCACAGCGAGATAATACAGCAGCATCGTTCCGGCCAGGGACACCGCTGTGGTCAGCACGCCGGAGATCTTCAGGAAAAGCGGCGGATTATAGTTCAGCTCGGCAACGCCGGAATAGGAATGGGCCCATTTGGCGAAGGCACGCTTTTCTGCGCCGGACAGGCGGATCTTCTGTACACCGGTGACCAGCTGATAACTGAGGCCGCTGTTTTTCGCGCCCAGCTCCATGGCCTGGCGGGTGATCCTGATCTGGCGCAGGGAGGCGATGACGCTGATGCCCACGGTGGCCGTGATGATGAGCAGGCTGGGGCCGACCAGCGCCGGGGCATAGCGGAAAATCTGTGTGATATACAGCAGGGAAGTAATGGACGTGAGCCCGGTGGAGAACACGCTGCCCAGCAGCAGGCTGCACAGCTGGTTGACGGAGTTCATACGGCTGGAAAGTTCACCGGAGGTATATTCCCGGAAGAACCGCGGCGGAAGATTGATCAGCCTGGACAGCACCGCGGCTTCCACCGGCACCGACGTTTTGGTTTCCAGGCGCGTCATGGCCAGCGACCGCACCGCGGAAATCAGCAGGGACGAAACCGTGGCGCAGACGATGAAAACGCTGATGCCAAGCAGCATGGACAGGTTTCCGTTCTGCAGCACAAAACCGGTCAGCAGCCGCGTGAGCCGGGGCATCACCATGCCGATCAGGGTGGCGAGCAGCGTCAGGGCGCCGATCATGACCAGATCCGACACGGTGAGGCAGTTCTTCAGATAGACGAAGAGATCCCGGATTCCGAGGGGCTTCTGGGGCAGGGGACGATAGAAGCATACCGCGTCCGGCTCAAAAAGATCCTCTGTTTTCCGGCTGACCGACATCCGCTTTCCCGTGGCGGGATCGCGGTACCGGTATCCCGCAAAGGGAGCGGGAAGCAGCGCGACCGCCCTGCCGTCCTCCTTGCGGAAGGCCAGAATCGGGCCCATGGCATCCCTGTACCAGCCCTTTTCGAGCTTGATCATCCGGCGCATAATCCCGTGGGGACGCAGGCAGAATTCCATCTGCTCGTCAAAATCCTTCACATTCGCAGGGATTTCCGCAGGTTTATGGTGGAAATACTTCAGGATTTCGTCAATCGCCGCCTTTGACACCAGGCGTTCGTCGTTGACGGCGTCCGCGCCGGTGCGTCCGAGCACGACGGAAGCCATATGGAAAATGGAGTCTTCAAAGACCTGCTGATCGTTCTGCTTTCTTTCCCGAATCTGCTTGTTAAACCATCCGAGTGCCATTTTATCTCACCTCCCCGCCGTTAATCGTTGGAAATCAGTTCAGTGTAAACGCCGCCTTTGGCATACAGCTCATCGTGGGTGCCCCGCTCCACGACATGCCCCTTGTCCAGAACGATGATTTCATCACAGTCCCGGATCGTGGAAAGTCGGTGGGCGATGACGATGCAGGTAAGGCCGCGCTCCTTGACGGATTTCACCAGTTCATATTCCGTTTTCGCGTCCAGGGCGCTGGTGGCTTCATCCATAATGATAATGGAAGGATCCTGGGCCAGCACCCGGGCGATTTCCAGCCGCTGGCGCTGGCCGCCGGAAAGATCCTTGCCGCCCTCGGTGAGCTTCCCGTAGAATCCCCCGTCGCGGGCGATGATGTCGTCGTAGATCTGGGCGTCGTGGGCGGCATAGATCATTTCAAAATCCTTGATGGTGTTATCCCACATCTTGATATTGTCGGCGATCGTATCCTCAAAGAGCATGATATCCTGGTCCACCACGGCAACGGAACCGGTGAAGACGCTGCGGTCGATGGCACTGATGGGCTTTCCGTCAAAGAGGATTTCCCCGCTCCAGGGCTGATACAGCCCGGAGATGAGCTTTGACAGGGTGGACTTGCCGCAGCCGGAAGGGCCGACAAACGCCACGCGGCTGCCCTGTTTCAGATGCATGGAAAAATGCTCGATCAGGGGCTTTTCCAGGCGGGAGTAGCCGAAGGACACATCCCGCAGCTCCACCTCGCCGGTCAGCTTCTCGTAGGTTTCGCCGTCTGTCAGGGGGGCGTCGGTACAGTTCGGATCGGATGGGTACTGCATCACGTCCTCCACCCGCTCCATATCCGTGCGCATTTCCTGGATGCTCTGGGTGGCGGAGACCAGCGTCATCGCGGGAGCCATGAAGGAACTCAGGAAGCCCTGGAAGGAAATAATCATACCAAGGGTGAACTGACCCTGCATGCCCAGCCACACGCCCAGCACCAGCACAGCGGAGGAGGCCAGAGCACTGAGCAGGGAAGGAATCAGGCCCAGGAACTCGTTCATTCTGGCGAATTTCGTTTTGGAGCTGTTCACGGAAGCCTGGTATCCGGCCCATTTCTGGAAAAAGCCGTTTTCCGCACCGCTGGACTTAATCGTTTCCACCATCTGGATGCCGGAGACTGTCGTGGCCGCCAGCTTTCCGTTGTCGCGCATCTGGACGCGCGTCAGGTTCACGCGCTTTTTGGAAATGTACTGGGAAACCAGCAGATTCAGGATGATGGTCACGATGCCCACGAGGGTGAGGGTGACGCTGTAGCGCAGCATGACCACCAGATAGAAGATCATCATGATCGTGTTCAGCAGCAGCGGGGCAAAGGTTTTCACCAGCGTTCCGGCGATGGACGCGTTGGTGCCCTGGCGCTGCAGAATATCACCCGACATGCGCTGGGAGAAAAAGGCCATCGGCATCCGCAGCACCTTCCACATATAGGTGCTGCTGCCTTCCAGGTCCATTTTGCCGTTGATTTTCAGGCTGTTGATGGCTTCGACCCAGGCCGCCGCGATCTGGGCGACGGCCATCAGCGCCATCAATCCCAGGAAGGGCATCAGAAGCTCCCGGTTTTCACCGGTGAGCAGACGGTCCATAAAGAACCGGGAGAACACCGGGTTGATGATGCCGAAGAGGTAGCCGATCACCGCGGAGAGCATGACAAAGACGACGGCGGGACCGGCGCCGGTCAGGCGCTTGCGGGCAAAGGCGAACGTGCTCTTCCGCTTTCCGCTGGGTTCAAAGTTTTCACCCGGGGCCATCTGCAGGCAGATGCCGGTGAAGGAGTGATCAAACTCCTCCATGGGGACTTTGACCTCGCCCCGTGCAGGATCGTTGATCCAGGCATACTTTGCGCTGAAGCCGTTCAGCACCACAAAGTGGTTGAAATTCCAGTGGATAATGCAGGGATAGGTCACCTTTGTCCTGAGGGCGCTGACTTCACAGCGAAAGGCTTTTGCCGTAAAGCCGTGATTCCGGGCCGCCACCAGGATGTTCTTTGCCCGGGACCCGTCGCGGGAGACGCCACAGTCCAGGCGCACCTGTTCCAGCGGAACCCACTTTCCGTAGTACGCCATGACCATTGCCAGGGACGCCGCGCCGCATTCCAGGGTTTCCATCTGCATGACAACCGGGACCTTCACGTGCCCGGAGGTCACCGGCTGCCTGATTTTACGATTTCCCATCTTCATATCCCTCATTAATTAAACAGCAGCTGCATGATCTGCGTCTGCCGATAGCTGACCTTCACCGGATAGGAACCGTTGGCGAGCGTCGTATCCGCCAGGGCGAACAGCCGCCCGTCGTCGCCGCGGCCGACGCTGGTGACCGTGGCGTTCGCCTCGCCGATGGTCACGTTCATTCCGGGCTGGACATTCCGGGCCAGATCGTCATCTTCGAAGACAATGGTCATAACCCCGTTCTCCACGTGGGCGTTTCCGTCCACAAAACTGCCGATGTAGGTGAAGGAACCCCAGACCAGGGCCCCGACCAGCAGGACGATCACCGCGATCAGCACAATCCAGGCGGAGGGGTTGGTCACACGAAGGTAGCTGTTCAGCTGTTCAGGCGACTGGATACGGTCGAGACTCGACTGCCTGTAAACGGATTTGTTTTCCACGTTCATCCTCCCGTTTCTATATAAACATATTCGGACACAACATACAACACATAGTATAACAGAAAAAGACCCGTTTGTCCCGGGAGGGCACATTTTGTGCCTTGTGCTTCGGGGCCGCGCATGATAGGATAAGTATGGGTTCCAACATTTTTCGCCGGATGCTGCCATCCGCTCCTTTCGCTGCGTATACACTATCGAGAGAACCGCCGGAAGACGGCGGGAAGGGCGGAAGCTTCCCACGGGGGAAAAACGGATCCGCCGCGGGCCAACCCACAGAATGAAGAAAGAAAACAGGAGGGGGAACACTATGTCTAGGGAAAGCGCTGTTCGGTTTTTGAAAGAAATGGTAACGAATGAGCAGGCAAAGAAACTGCTGCAGGCCAAAGCGCCGAAAAACGCGGAAGAATCCTTAAAAGCCTATGTGGAAATCGCGGCGGAGCTTGGCCAGGAGATTTCTGAGGAAGATTTTGCCGCCGCCCGGGAAGAGCTGGAGGCGGAGATCAGCCGGAAATCGCAGAACGCATCGGAAGAGATGATGGAACTGGACGATGATGATGTTGAGGATGTGGCCGGCGGTACCAGAGGACATCCGCTTGAATGGTGCATGAGCGATTTCTTCTGCGTTGCGTTCAGCTATTTCCCCTGCGAATGGGCGGAGATTGCGATCTGCAGCAACACTGAGCACTGAGAGAGCCTTCCGGGTTCGGGCGTGAAAAGAAAGGCACGGGGGAATGATGGTTCGTATCATTCCCCCGTGTTCTTTTTTTGATTTCAGTTCATCTTATTTCTGATACGGATAGTCAATGGGACCGGTTGTCATGGTGTAGTTCATAGCCAGTATTGCTGCTTTCGCTGGATGACCTCATTCCGAAGAAACAGTTTATTTTTCTCATCCTGCCGGATGGGGTGCAGTTTGCCCCGTCTGGTCAGATCATCGATGTTCTGCCGGCTGCAGCCAAGAATACGGCCGGCTTCGCCGGTATTGACGATCCTGTGCCGGACAAAGGTGATGAAATCTTCCAGGGAGAGAGGGACGCTGTCACCGTTTTCATAGAGCTCCCGATCTGACAGCACCGCCCGTTCACTCCACATGATACCATAACCGTCGGGCTGAACTTCGACTGAACAAAAACGGTCTTCATTTATCAAGTAAGGCTGACACTCAGGATGCGTTTCCGCAGCCGCCTCTGTCCGGACGATCCGTACTTCACCATTCCGAAAGAAGACAAGCAGCCGGAAATCCAGAAGCGGAACAACATCTTCGACTTTTGTTTTCCAGCGGCTGATCAGCAGCGCAGGCAGTTCATCGGTGCTGATCTCCTCCAGATAGCAGTCGTCCTGGGCGCACCGTCCCATGGACAGCATCAGCAGCTGAAACTCGTCGTATTCCCGGAGTTCGTTTTCCTTCAGCACCTGGCCGATATTCTGCCGGTCCTGCGGGATGATGCGCTGCCGGACCCAGATCCGACTCCAATAGCTGCTAACAGAGCGCTGGCCGCGATTGACAAACGATGCAAGCAGCAGTGGTGTTTCCCATGGATCAGCATCATCCGGAAGCTCAATGTAAAACGTCTTCTGGCGCTCATAGTAGATCAGATACCCAAGGATGTCATCCCGCGGCAGATTTTCATCCCTGATTGCGAAGACTCTCATATGCCTGCCACCTCTTCCAGATCATTTCCCAGATCCGATCCAGCCATTGCTGATCGAGCGCATCCGACAGCCCCTCCAGGAGGATTGGACGATCCCTCTCCGTGAGCGGATGCAGGGAAGGAAAACAACCACGGGGGATCAGCCGGAGATTCTCCCGGGCGGACCGTGAACCCACAAAACATTGCACAGGTTTATCAGCCATCACATCTTCCCGAAGCATGGCCTCTGTACTTTCACAGCGACTGAGCAGGGATAGTCCGTGATCGAACAGAGGAGCCAGCCGAATTGTCTTCTGCCTTGGATTTCGGAGAACTTCCATATTCGCACCATGCCGGTCACGGTTGAGAATCAGATAATCCACTGCCAACATCTCATAGATTGCCTTTTCCCAACCCAAACGGACGCAGAAATCCATAGGGCTTTCATCCGGGAAATGCTCAGCCTGGTAAAAAGCATCCAACGCGATCTTGCTTTCACCGCGCTGCTTAAAATCCTCGGACGCGCAGAGCCAGGTCTCGTACTCTTTCTGATCGATCAGGACTCTGGCGTGGATCAGCTGATAGGACAGATGCTCGATCCCCAGAACGGAGAGAAGCCGATCCACGATGATTTCATTGACACATTCATGCCCGATGATACCCGCCCAGGCATCGTAGTTGGACAGCTTGTAATAGGTTTTTCCGCCAGCGTTCTCATCATACGCCTTGAGAAAGGATCCGGCAGTGCCGGATGAGTTTCGTGCTTTAGCCCAGCTAAGGTATGTCATATCCTGCAGCTGGCGGATGATCTGTTCCAAATTCATCACCTCCTGCAATCTTATCTTACGATACTACTTGTCATATGTCAAGTATTTATCTGATAATGAGTCATGCTTTGGAGAAGTGATGCCGATATGCTCTTCAGAGATCTGCTTGTGCGTGTCAGCGTACGGCGGGAGAGGACTGATTCGGGGACGCCGGGATGATGATTGTTACGAGCGTTCCGCTTTCTTTACTGCTTTGGATCAATCGTCGAAAAATCAAATTAGAAGGGGAAAAAGAAAAATCCGCCAGGTTTTCAACATTTTGTTGCTCCTGACGGATCTTCCGCACACCCGGCGGGATTCGAACCCACGGCCTGCCGCTTAGGAGTTCGAATCATACGCTTTTGTTTGATGCCGTCTGAGACTATCTGAGCCTTGCAGTGTAAGGTCTACAGACGATTTACTGTTCGTCTGAGTTCACAGTTTTCAGCCTAAAATCGTCCGAAAATAGTGTATCATGTTTGCAAGATGTTTGCAAATCTAACAAAAGCGCTAGAACTTTGAAACCCATCTACCGCTTTTTGATGGAAGATCCTTCTTTTGTTCCATCACTCTAGTATTCACAGAATCAGCAGGACAAAGAAGAAAGGCCTGGAATAAACTCATCATCTTACCTTTTTCCGCAATCGTCAAGGAGAGGTTTCAGCTTGTCAAGTTCTTTGACTAAAAATATGATTTGACGATCTGGAACAACCTCTTGTATTTGCGGATAACAATGGTATTATGATATCATAAATCTGTATTGCAGGGGTTCAAAATCGATTGAGAGCCTGCTGTACCGGGAGCCACCCGTCTGGAGGAAACATTTCTCTTCATCGAGGCATTTGATAACGAATTCAGCATCCGGGATCTCCTGAAAAAGCAAAGGAGAAAAAGGACCATGACACAGCAGAACGCATACTCTCGCTTCGAGGCAAAGGAATGGAACGCCGCCGGGGCGACCCAGTTTTATGGGAGAGAAAGAAAGCGCAGCTACATTGTGGAGGTGACCCTCTCAGAGGAGATCCGGGGAGATTTGCTCCAGCAGGCCGTGGACAAGGCATTGAAACGCCTGCCTTATTACTGCTCCACTTTTGTCCGTAAAAAGGGTCTGTATTATTATGCCGATAACGATCTGCCCTTCCTGGTGGCAGAAAGTGAAAGTCCCCGCGTAATCGGCGGAGAAATCACGAATTATCATATGCTGGACGTGACCTATTGGAAGGACAGGATATCCTTTGCCATGTTCCATGGCTTGTGCGACGGCCTGGGTCTCAATCGCTTCATCGAGGCAGTACTTTATCGCTACTTTTGTTTCAAGGACGGCAGGGTATACAGCAACGAGGGGATCTATACCGAGCGGATTCCCTATGATCCTGCCGAGGAGATCGATATCCATACCGTGAGGCGAAAAGCCAATATCAAAGAGCTGAAAGCGATTACAGGCAAGGAAAAACGCTTTCGCCTGCCGGAACTGCTGGATAATAAAGTGGAAAAAATGTATTCACTTCCCCTGCGGGTAAAAACCGGGGATTTCCTGGGCTGGTGCAAGGCGAACGCCGCTTCTCCAGCTGCCGGGGCCGCCGCGATCATGACCCAGGCGATTGCCCGGGAGAACGATATCCGGGAAGGCGTCATCATGACCGTCCTGCCCACTTCCTTGCGGAAAGCCCTCCATGCTGAAAAAACCTTCAAAAACTGCTATGGTGCTCTCTTCCTTCCAACCACACCGGGTGAGGCGCGCAGCCTTTCCACCGGCGAGCTGGCCGCCAGGCTCCGCGGCATCATGAAGGAGCAGATGAACGGCGAGTTTCCGAAGCTGGTATGCGCCGGCATGAATACGGTCATCCACCTGGGAGCGAAAATGCCCACTTACAAGCTAAAAAACAAGGTGATGGCCATGGGCGAAAACAATCCCCAGGACACTTTCTTTGTAGACTATGTGGGTGGGCTGCGCTGTAACGACTATGCCGACCGGATCACCCGTGTGCGATATCTGAACGCGCCCCCTGCCAACGGCGCGTCCTTTGTTCTGATGAGCGAGACAGCCGGGTATTTCTACATCAATTTGACTCAGACGACTGAATCGGATCGCTATTACCAGGCATTTGCATCCATCCTGGAGGAACTGGGTATTCCCTGTGAAAAGCTGCCCTTTGAATCCTACCTGAATCCCGTGATCGAGCTTCCGCCTGAACAGCACCGATAATCGAAAGGCAAAAACTGGATACTCCTTCATGAATGTCCGTTGGTCCCGGCAGAGCACGCTTTGGCATCGTTCCTGTGAAGATTAAAGACAGGTTGAACAGGAGGTTTATATGACAAACAGATTCCATTTCAGATTGCTGCTTCAGGTGCTGCTGGCAGCGCTTGTGCTGAATGTTATTGTACCAGGAGTATCCGCCGCGAACGCGGAAGAAAAACCGGGCAGCAAAAGACCGACTGTCCTGCTGATCCTCGATGGCTATGGCCTGCGTGAGCAGACGGAACACAATGCCATCGCGCTGGCAGATACGCCGGTAATGGATCGGCTGATGAAGGAATACCCCTTCGCGCAGGGTAATGCCAGCGGCCTGGCCGTTGGTCTCCCAGACGGACAGATGGGCAGTTCCGAGGTGGGTCATCTGAATATAGGTGCCGGCCGGATCGTGTACCAGGATCTGGTCCGGATCACGAAGGAAATCGAGAGCGGCAGTTTCTTTGAAAACGAAGCACTCCTGAAGGCGATGGACAACGCAAAGGAGAATGGGACGAGCCTGCATATCTTCGGTCTGCTCTCCGATGGCGGCGTGCACAGCCACAATTCCCATCTGTATGCCCTGCTGGAGCTGGCAAAGCGCCGGGGCCTGGACAAGGTATACGTGCACTGTTTCACAGACGGAAGGGATACGTCCCCGGAATCCGGGAAAGATTATATCCAGGCGCTGCAGGATGAGATGGACAGGATCGGCTGCGGCAGGATCGCCACGGTGGCCGGCCGCTATTATGCCATGGACAGGGACAACCATTGGGACCGCATTGAAAAGGCGTACCGGGCCATTACCCTCGGTGAAGGGGAAACGGCGGGCTCCGCTATGGAGGCAGTAACGCAGTCCTATGCAAAGGGAGAAACCGATGAGTTTATCCTGCCCACGGTGGTGATGGAAAACAGCGCGCCGACGGCTGTCGTTGGCGACGGGGATTCCGTGATTTTCTGTAATTTCCGCTCGGACCGCGCCAGGGAGATGACCCGTGTTTTCTGCTGCGAAGCGTTTGACGGTTTTGACAGGGGTCCCCGGAAGCAGGTGACCTATGTCTGCTTTACGGACTATGACGCGACGATTCCGAACAAGGAAGTCGCCTTTGAAAAGGAAGAGATGGTCAATACTTTCGGTGAGTGGCTGGCCGCCAACGGCCTGAAACAGGCCAGGATCGCCGAGACGGAGAAATACGCCCACGTGACCTCCTTCTTCAATGGCGGAAAGGACGCGCCCAATGAGGGAGAGGACCGCTTCCTGATCCCGTCCCCGCAGGTGGCAACCTATGACCTGCAGCCGGAGATGAGCGCGCAGGCGGTATGTGATACCCTGATTGAGAAGATCCGTTCCGGCGAGTATGATGTGATCATTGCGAACTTCGCCAACTCGGATATGGTAGGCCATACCGGTGTGGAAAAGGCAGCCGTGGAAGCCGTTGAATACCTCGACAAGTGCATCGGACAGGTAGTGGAAACGATCAAAGAGGTGGACGGCCAGCTCTTGATCTGTGCCGATCACGGCAACGCCGAAGTGATGGTGAATGAAGAGACAGGAGAACCCTGGACGGCCCACACCTCCAATCCCGTTCCTTTTATTCTGGTGAATTACGATCCGGCATATATGCTGAGGGAGGGCGGCCGCCTGGCTGACATCGCTCCCACGCTGATCGAGATGATGGGAATGGAAAAGCCAGCGGAGATGACGGGAGAGTCGCTGCTGATTCCCGTATCCGCACCGGAGGAAAACAAGCCGTAAACCGCTGGGAACCCGTAAGCCGAACCCATCCGCAAAGCGGCTTTGCGTGAACTGCATTATTACGGAATATCACAGGGAAAGGTGTGCTTGCAGGAAATGGAAAAACCTTCTTTGCTTTCCTCGCGGCTGTGCCGGACATATCCAGGACGCCCGGCTATTGTGGGAAACGGAAAAAGCTGCACCTATGAAGAGATGCACAGAGGGATTGCCTCCCTGAGCAAAAAGCTGCGGGAGATGGGTGTGGCAAAGAACACCCGTGTCGCATTATGGGGTTACAACTCTGCCAACTGGCTGATTGCCTTTTTCGCCATTGTCCGGGCAGGCGGCGTTGCCGTCCTGCTGAACTACAGTATAGACCGCGGAAGCGCGGCGGAATTGCTGACCATGACGGAAACCGCCTTCCTTCTGTGCGGCGACAACGCGGAAACAAAAAAGGATCCGGACGCCATAGGGCGGCTGGCCGCTGTAGCAGGAATCCCGGCAGATCACTGCCTGGATATCCGCGCGTCCGTGCCCGTCCCGGACAGCGCCCGTGCGGAAGCCGAAGAGGAGGATGCCCGGAGCGAAGCGGAGGCGGAGGAAACCGCCTTCATTATCTTCACATCCGGCACGACATCAAAGCCCAAGGCGGTGCAAATCTCCCAGAAGGCGCTGACCTTTGATGTCGATGCCTTCAACGGCAATATTGACGGATACGGCGGCCGCGGGATCTGTGTGGCGGTTCCCCTGTTCCATATTCTGGGCCTGCTGATGAGCTACGCGTTCCTGTGCCAGGGTGCGACCGTATGCCTGCCGGCGAACTACAAGCCGGAGACCCTGGTCCGGGAAATTGACGCGAACCGCGTTTCCTCCATGGCGGCGGTCGGCGCGGTGTACCTGGCCCTGGCGGAAGCGGAAGGCTTTGAGGAAAATGTAGTGCCCCATCTGCATCTGTGCATGATCGCCGGCGGCATGTCCACACCGGTGCAGATGATGCGGCTGGAGCTACAGTATTCCAATGCCACCTTCATTAACATGTACGGCCAGAGCGAAGCCGCGCCGCTGACCATGGTGCGCCCAGGCGATCTGGTGGAGCAGCGGGCGCAGACGGTCGGTCAGCCGATCGAAGGGCTGGAAATCCGTATCCAGGACGGAAAAGGCGCGTTCCTGCCCCCGGGGGAGATCGGGGAAGTCGTTGCCCGGGGCACCAACCTGATGAACGGCTACGACCGGTTGCCAAAGGATAAACAGCCGGTGGATGAGAACGGCTGGCTGCATACAGGGGACCTGGGCTATCTGGATGAGGACGGTTTCCTGCGCCTGGCCGGACGCATCAAGGATGTGATCATCCGGGGTGGCGAAAACATATCTCCCTCCGAGATTGAACAGGCCCTGACCCGGCTGGCGAATATCCGCGAGGCAAAGGTCATGGGCGCGCCGCATCCCATCTACGGAGAAAGCGTGGAAGCCTGCGTTACCCTGACAGACAGGGACGCCCCCTTTGACCCGGAAGCGCTGAAAAACCAGCTGAGATCCCAGATTGCCCGGTTCAAACTGCCGTCCCATATCTTCCTGTACGACCATTTCCCCCTGAATGTGAACGGAAAGCTGGACCAGCGGGCGCTCCGGGCGGACATGCTCACCAGGCTTCTGCGCCTGTCAGTGGATGAAGCACTGGCCGGAGGCGTAACAGTGTTTGATGTGGTGATCAAAAACAGCAGCTACGCGATTGTTCCGGTTTCGGGTATGGTCAGTGAGCTGGCAGCGGCACTCGGCTACAGCCGCCGGGGAATCATGTCCATCCGCCTGGCCGTGGAGGAAATGCTGACTGAACGGATTATGGACGCCTATTCAGCCGCCGGGGAAATCCAGGTCAGGATTACCCTGATGCCTGAGTGGCTGCGGGTGGCCTTCAGCGACCACGGCGCGGAGTATTTTATTGACAAGCGGAAGGATACTTCCATGAGCGCGAAGATCATCCTGAGGGCTGTCAGCGACTTCCATACCGATTATTCGGAGGGCAGGCCCGTGTACTGCATGGATTTTCTATACGAAAATGAAGTGAATATTCAGGAATTCCTGATGAAAGATAAGAAGGAGGAAAACAAAAATGTCTGAACCCCGTCCCGAATTCAAAAAGAAAGAACTGGCACTGTCTGCCAGCCCCTATGTGTATCTGCCCGTTGACGTCCCCGTTTACACGGTGGAAGTTTGCCACCGGGAAGAGATCAACGGAGACCTGCTGCAGCAAGCCCTGGATCGGACGGTTCAGCGGATGCCCTATCTGACGGACACCCTGGTGGTGGAAGAAACCGGCAAGGTCTGGTACGCGGAAAACCCGCTGCCCATGCTGGCGGCGCATACGGCGGAACTCCGGCGGGTCGGCGGCAGGGAAACAAATTACCATATGTTGGATCTGACCTGGGATGAGAACAAAACCTGGTTCTCCATGTTCCACGGTTTCTGCGACGGGCAGGGGATCAGCGCCTTCCTGGAAACCGTGCTGTATTACTACTACTGCCTGAAGGACGGAAAAACCTACGATCCCAACGGAATCCGCACGGATGCCAGCCCCATGGACGAGGGTGAATTACAGGAACCCTTATCCCACCCTTATGCGATCGATCCGGGTTTTGCCATGCCAGAAAAAAAGGAACAGCCGGCGCCATACCACCTGCCGGAGTTTTCTCCCACGCGGGACACCAGTTTCCGGGTGTACAGCCTGCGGGTCTCCTCCGGAGAGATGATGGATTTCGTGCGCAAAAACGGAACATCGCCCTCCGTGATGTTCTCTATGCTGATGGGTGAAGCGATTCTCCGGGTGCATCCGGAGGCGGACGCGCCGGTAATGGTCAATGTTCCTGTTTCCCTCCGGAAAATGCTGGGATGCGAGGAGACCTTCAAGAACTGCTCCGGCCGGATCATCCTTCCGGTCCACGGAACACCCATGGATGCCATGCCTTTTGCGGAGCGGGCGGCCGCGCTGCGAGGCCTGCTGAAGATGCAGATGAATCCCAATATTCACCGGATGACGTATAACTACCTGGGGAACCTGTACCGGCAGCGGATGGAGAACGCCGTAAGCTATGCAGAGGAAATCAAAAAACCCGCAGGGTTCATGAACATCAGCCACGATACCTTCTATACGGATTATATCGGATCCTTCCATCAGACGGAATACGAAGGCCAGATTACGGATGTGCATTTCCTGTGCAAACCCCCGATGGGCAGCGTACCCCACATGAACATCATCGAGCATGACGGGCAGTTCCGGATGGAAATCCTGGCCTGCTGTGACTTTACCGCGTATGCGGAGGCGATGGCGGAAGCCATGAAGGGCTTCGGCCTGTCCGTGACAGCCATGCCGGAATGGAGCTTCCTGACGCCGCTGACCAACTGGCGGGACGGTATGCAGATAACTGCATAGCCAAAATTCGACTGAAAGAGACGGAATAAAAGATAACAGCATTCTGCTTATGCCTCTTCTGTCTTGTGTTTTGTATACAGTATTTCCGAAATGCATTAAATCACTCTATTGGGGTGATGACCCTTTTC
>Ga0265299_10003899_pt1 | contig 14345 bp, 12 predicted proteins | sample AusTroGonzalo_MG_4_FD_193485 | JGI IMG/M metagenome (GOLD analysis project Ga0265299, IMG submission 193485) | Bovine rumen microbial communities from tropical cattle in Woodstock, Queensland, Australia - Gonzalo_02 | ecosystem: Host-associated > Mammals > Digestive system > Stomach > Rumen ... | reverse complement strand
CATCATCAAATACAATATCTATTATTCGCCCGAGCCTTTTGCCATCATATTCATTTATTATTTCACAAGTTTTTAGTGTACTAAAAGATATATCCATTTTCACCTCACTATATTGTATGCACACCTAGCCACAATAAGTATAAAAATCGATGCAAAAGTTCAATATATATTTATATGGCAAACAAAGTTATAGTATGCGGAATGGACACCAGCACATTACCCAAAGTTACAAACAGCGAAAACATAGCACTATTAAAAGAAGTACGGAACAAAATACCAGGCGCGAAACAAGAATTTATTTATAACAATATGCGTCTGGTGCTTTCTATTGTTCAAAGATTTAAAATTAATCAATCAATGATAGATGACGTTTTCCAAGTCGGTATACTTGGTCTCATTAAAGCGATGAATGGTTTTAACACAAATATCAATGTTCAATTTTCAACATATGCAGTTCCAATGATAATTGGAGAGATAAAGCGATATCTCAGAGAACGCACAAGTATTCGAGTGACTCGCAGTCTAAGAGATATAGCATATCACTCATTACAAACAAAAGAACAACTACTAAAAGAAGGCGTCGAACCCACGAACGAAGAAATAGCAAAAAAACTGGGCATAGATGTATCTCTGGTCGATGATGCTATGAATGCAATATCTGATCCAGTTAGTCTCTTTGACACTATTTACGAAAGCAAAGATGGAACAATCTCACTGATTGAGCAACTAGAAGATAAACAAAGTTATGAAGAAAATTGGATAGAAAGCACGTTGCTTCAAAAAGGAATTAACAACCTATCAAAAAAAGAAAGAGACATATTAATTTTAAGATACTATGTAGGAAAAACTCAAATAGAAATAAGTCAAGACATAGGTATTAGCCAAGCACAAGTGTCACGGCTAGAAAAAACTGCACTAGAAAGTTTACGCGAATTGTTTTAGAAATGTGTGTATTTTATTTATTTTTTACTTTTTTGTGCTGCATTTTGCATTTTTTAATTTGCAATAATACAAAAAGCAGGACTACTCTCCTGCTTTTTATTATTCACTCAAAAATTTCTTTATCAGTTCCTCTGCTTCTTTTTTATAATCACCTTTTTCATTTAACCAAATAATGCCTTTTTCTTTTCTAAACCATGTCATCTGTCTCTTAGCAAATTTACAAATCTCTTTATACAGATTTTCTTTATATTCATCATACGTTTTATAAACGCCACTTATGTAATAATATATATGTCTATATTCTAGCCCCAGAGATATCAAAAACTCAGGAGTGGCACCATTTGCCAGTAGTCCCTTCACTTCATTTATCATGCCTTCTGACTCACGTTTTTCCAACCTATCCCATATTCTCTTTTTAAGCACTTCGCGATCCCAAGACAAACCAAGCTTCAAAACTTTATATTTTGGTTTATTTTGCGTCTTTACACTCTGTCCATTAATCAGTTTGCCAAGAACCGTCACCAGCCTTCTTTTAGGAACATTATTAAAATCAAGTTCTATATTCTTGTCCCGTTTTAATATTTCTGTTTTTAGTTCATCAAAACTCATCGCTTCTAGTTTCCTCTTAGCATCTTGACCTAATGTTCCGTCATTAAAAACATAACCATCCGTAACAGAACGCACATACAGCCCTGTACCACCAACTAAAAATGGAACTTTCCCACGCGCCAAAATATCATCTATGGCATTATAAGCCAATTTTTGAAAATCATAAACAGAAAATGCATCATTTGGTTCAACCACATCTAGTAAATGATGTTTGCAAATTTTCCGCTCTTCCGCAGTTACTTTGCCCGAACCTAGATCCAATCCTCTAAACACCTGCCTAGAATCCGCAGATACGATTTCACCATTGAATTCTGGTGCCAGTGCCAAACCAAGCGAACTTTTACCAGACGCATTAGTTCCCATAATAGCTATCAATTTTTCCATATTACCTCAAAAAATAAAATCCCCAACGCTTAGTTGGGGATAATGTGGTGCGGACGAAGAGACTTGAACTCCCACGCCGTGAAGCACTAGATCCTAAGTCTAGCGCGTCTGCCAATTCCGCCACGTCCGCTGGTGATCCATCCGGGAGTCGAACCCGGGACAACTTGATTAAAAGTCAAGTGCTCTACCTACTGAGCTAATGGATCATAAATTTTGGCTGGGGTGGAAGGATTTGAACCCTCGAATGTGGGAGTCAGAGTCCCATGCCTTACCACTTGGCGACACCCCAATACTTTAGGGCACAAATTTCCTAGTAATTTTAATATATTTTAGATTCAATGTCAAGAATTTTAATAAAATATGTTTATATTTCACGTATAAAATAAAATATAACTTATACATCGAAACATTTTACATTATTATTTGTAGTATAATAATGGCTGGGGTGGCAGGATTTGAACCTACGAATGCGAGAGTCAAAGTCTCGTGCCTTACCGCTTGGCTACACCCCAATAGGTAAATGGTGTGCCAGGAGGGATTCGAACCCCCGACCCTCGCCTTAGAAGGGCGATGCTCTATCCAACTGAGCTACTAGCACATATCTAAAATAAGTGGGGTGAGTAGTGGGACTCGAACCCACGACAACCAGATCCACAATCTGGCGCTCTACCAACTGAACTATACCCACCATAACTGCGTATGGAGCGGGTGATGAGAATCGAACTCACACGGCCAGCTTGGAAGGCTGGAACTCTACCATTGAGCTACACCCGCAATATCATGAACTAAACCACATGTAAGTAAGTGAACATACAAACGTTCCACCTAACTAAACTAATGCTTAAAAAGAATACCACATTTAAATTTTATTGTCAATAAAATTTTATAAAATTATAAGAATTGTTTGACTATAATAATATAATATGATAGCATTATCATAAAGGAGAGAAATATATATATGTTTGGATTATTTAAGAAAAAAGTTGATTGTAAATCTTGTGGCACAGGAAATGAGGCATCAGCCAGTTTCTGCAAAAAATGCGGAGCCCCTTTGATAGACAAGCAAGTACAACACACCTCACCCACTCCATCTGTTGATAATACAATCAAAAACTCCCGCGCAATGATAGTAAAAGATATTTTTTCAATAGCGGGACGAGGCACAGTAGTTACAGGATTTTCAGAGAACACACTAAGTATTAATATGACATTTTTAAATAAACGCACACAGAAACAATATAAAGCTAAAGCAATAGAAGTATTTAGAAAAATTGTACAGGCAGTAGAAAAAGGAAAAGCCTGTGGCCTACTTTTTGAAGAAGCAACAAGAGCAGATTTTGAAGAAGGCGACGAACTTATAATTATGTAAATAACAATAAAAATCCAGATCGAATCTGGATTTTATTTTGTCTACAATTTGTTAAAATATTACAAATTTTGTTTGTTTTTATTATTTTTTAGTTGTTTTTGCGTTTTATAAAATACATTTTGCATTTTTTTATCAATAAGTGCTATGCACTCATTTCTCGCGAAATTCGTTTTTTCATCCTGTCCAATATCTTTTTTTCGAGTCTAGATATATATGATTGAGATATGTTTAATGAGTCTGCCACTTCCTTTTGCGTCATCTCCTCTTCTCCATTTAAGCCGAATCTCATATTAACAATATCCCGTTCCCTAATACTTAACTCCCCTATTGCTTGTTTTAGCAAACTATTTTCTAATTCATTTTCAACCCCTTTAAACAGGACATCTTCTCCAGTACCAACCACGTCAGCCAACAACAATTCATTTCCTTCACTATCTGTGTTTATCGGATTATCAAGTGAAAGGTCTTTTTTCGTCTTTTGATTTTTTCTTAAGTACATTAATATCTCATTTTCTATACATCTAGAGGCGTAAGTCGCAACTTTAATATTTTTTTCTTTATTAAATGAGCCCACCGCTTTTATTAATCCTACTGTTCCAATAGAAATAAGATCATCAATACTCACACCTGTATTTTCAAATTTTTGAGCAGTATATACCACGAGCCGTAAATTGTGTTCAATTAGTTTTATTTTTGCATCTTCATCACCACTAATTAGTTTATCCACACATTCTTCTTCGTCAATTGTGTCTAATTTATCCGGTAAAGCAATACCCGAATTAATAAACGCAACCAAATTATTATCATTTTCTTTTTTACCAAACAATGCCCACATCAAAAATTTTATTATAGCCTTCATAATAATCCCTCCCATTTTATATTATACTTGGATGCAATAGACAATCATAACACGGCTCTAGTTTAATATTACTAAGTCCTATTAATACATTTTTTTCTAATACTACTTCGCCATCACTAAGTACCATTTTAAAGCTTGACGGTCGAGCCACAAGCATTCGCTGATTATATCCAGATACCGTAGAATAATATATGTAATGTGCATCGTATGCGACGCTACGAGAATCCTTTAAATCTGGAAACAAACGAAAGAAAATACTTTTATTTACAACTATAACTGGTAAAGATTCTTTTTCATCATATAAATGATTTCCAGAATCTAAAAAGCCTGACAAATTTAACTTTATATTTTCATTTTCTGCGATGACATCATACAAAAACGATTTAACTTCTTTCCTTCTATTTATATATTTACTTATCTCAATTATTATTCGTACATATATCCAAATAATTAAGATAAGTAAGCCAACTGGCACTTTATAGCTATATGTAAGAGTGATCATGCTAGTAATATTTGCATTGAACAATCCCAGTACCCCAATACACGCTCCACCCAACAAGAATGTATAGGACAAAAATGCTAGATACGCAATTCCAATTTGTTTTATACATTTATATTTTGCCAATTCAAACACCATAAATCCCCCTAGCAACAACTTAAATGCCACCATAATAGCTGGTAACACATTTAAAAATGGCGATATTAGTGCAAAAACTGTTCCAATACAACTGCCTATTATTATTCGCCACTTACTTGACCTCAAATGCAATGATCTGGCCACTAAATACAGAATCAGCATATCTACCACAAAATTATCTATTATTACATATTCAACATATATACTCATACAATCATGATACATCTACCAAATTATTTTCTAGCATAAAAAAAAGCGATAAATCAACAGATTTTCGCTTTTTATATACATTTATGCAACTTGTTATTTAATTTGCTTATATTTGGGCTTTTTTACATTCTAATAAAACCACTTATATTTTCCGGCCCCACCCATTTTCATCATCATTCTCATCGGCATCTTCATCGTATTCATCATCATCGTATTCATCGTCATCGTATTCATCGTCATCGTATTCATCGTCGTCTACATATGTATATCTTGCATATTCCTTATCATCCATATAACCATCGTCTGGTAAAATCATATCTGGATTTTCCTTTAAATACTCACGCAAATCATTCACTAATAATGTCGCATAGAAACATTGATCGTCGCGTGTACCATCAGTCCACTCAAACAAAACTTTTATATATTCTATTCTTTCATCTTGAACATCTCTTTGTGTAACAAACAACATAGATTTGAAATAATTATCATCTTCTTTAATTTTGTCATATAAAACTTCTGGATACATGGTAAGCCCTGCATCTGAAATTATCTCCATCACTGCCATACGATCTAGCACCTCGAGACCTGGAACTGTTAACATTAGATATTCTAAGATCTTTTCTTTTGCTTCCATCGTGCAATTATTAACGGTTATGAGATTTTGATCCACAAGAAATTGTAATACATCAACCGAATCCTGCAAATCTACCAAAGTTTTCATTTCGCCAGTTATTTCTAAGAATTTATCCAGAAAATTATAGTCTGGATTTTTGGTGTCCGGTTTAAGGTTTATGCCCATATTTATAAAATAGACAGCATCTTGATAAAAACCTTGATCTAAACAATAACTTAAGCAAAGTTCAAAAAATTGTTCTGCATGCTTTCTAGCTTTATCAAAATCTTGGTCACCATAATAATCCAAATATTTTTTCAATTCGACCTTTATATTACCCCTCATTTCCATTGCTCCTGGAAATGAACTTAATATTTGATCATAACTAACTTGTTGTTTACTCATACATTCATTATATACCTTTATTTTTCATTTTTCAATACAAAAAATAAAAAGACCATAGAAAAATTCTATGGCCGATCTATTATTTACGTATTTTTCTTAAAAATGGTGGAATATCATCATCAAAATCATCTTCTGTCCCCAGTTTACCATCTGGGCCTGGATTTATTGTGTCTATTCTGCTATTAAATGCTGGGTATGCTGGTTTAGGAGATGCCTTCAAAATAGGATCCTTTACCTGAGGCTTTGGCTCTGGTTTTGGCTCACTCATTTCTTCCTGTGGTCTTGGTACAAATCCGTTTGTATCAAAACTCATTGGACTACTTGGTTTCTTAAACTCCAAATCATCACTAAACAATGAAATACCCTTAGGCTTAGCGTCTTCCTCTTTTTGTGGAGCGTATGCCTTTCCTGTCAAGAAATCTCCAAATTTCGTTTTATTCAAACCACCTATACCAGCCACAGCCTGCGGTTTAGGTTGCTCAGAGTGTTCTTTTAATACATTTTCGAAATCTGAATTTGTAAATCCAGTAGCGATTACCGTAACCACTATTCTATTATTATAATTTTCATCAATATTAGCACCAAATATGGTATTTGCACTAGGATCTACCACTTCTTTAACCAATCTAACTGCCTCATTTACTTCAGACAATGACAAGTCAAAACCACCTGTCACATTAATAATCACAGCAGTTGCCCCCTCGATAGTAGTATCAAGCAATGGACTCGCAACCGCTTGACGCACAGCATCGAGATTGCGATTCTCTCCTTTGCCTTCACCAATACCCATATGTGCCAGTCCTCTATTTTTCATAACTGTTCGCACATCGGCAAAATCAAGGTTAATAATAGAAGGTGTAGCAATCAAGTCAGATATACCCTGTATACCTTGACGTAACACATCATCCGCATATTTAAAAGCATCAACGATTGGTGTGCCAGCTGGTACAACTTGCAATAGTTTATCATTAGGTATTACTACGAGTGTATCCACACATTTAGAAAGGTTCGAAATGCCCAATTCGGCATTTTCCATACGCTTTCTACCTTCAAATTCAAATGGCTTTGTAACCACAGCAATAGTCAATATACCCATCTCTTTTGCTATAGCAGCAACAACTGGTGCCGCTCCGGTGCCAGTACCACCGCCCATGCCAGCAGTAATAAACAACAGATCAGTATTTTTCAACTTCTCTGCAATTTCAGCTTTACTTTCTTCAGCAGCCTTACGTCCTATCTCAGGATCTGCACCTGCACCTAGACCTCTCGTAAGTTTCTCACCAATCTGAATCTGTTGAGATGCTTTACTCATCATTAATGCTTGTTTATCTGTATTTACGGCGATAAACTGCGCACTCTTGATATTAGCGGTAATCATTCTATCTACTGCAGAATTTCCGCCTCCACCAACTCCAACAACCTTAATTTGACAAACTGGCGTAATATTACTATAATCCATAATTTCTCCTTTTTGCTTTCTTCTGCTCCTAGTGTATATATCTACAAACTACGACAAAACCTGCGTGCCATATGTTTGATTCTCTAATGCTAGATTTAACAACCCAAGTACTGATGACAAATGTGGTCTATCTAATGTTGGCAAATCAGGCGCTTTAATTATTACTTTTTTACCTATATTTTTAGACAAGAAATCTTTTGCACCTTTTATATAACACAACCCACCGCCAGTAAGATACACTGGCAAATGTGCAGGTATATCATATTCGCACACATCGAGACATTTATTAATATATTTTGCTATCAGTTCTATTCTGGCTTTGACAATCTCGTTTGTAACCCTAGCTGAAAATGGCGATATGTAATCTTTACCAGATAATTCATAAAAATCAGTATCACTAGCATCTAATGATAACACCACCTTACGTTTCAAACTATCTGCTTGTGAATAAGGTATCTTTAAGCACTTATATAAGTCGCCAGAAATTTGTCCTCCACCCATTGAAAACGAACTCATAAACAACAGACCATCTCCACGAGTTAATGTCACAGTGGTCGTAATATGACCGACGTCAACGAGAATCGCATATCTATCACGAATCTCCGGATCAAACAAATACAATGACTCAGCCAATGGAGCACAAACATACTCAGCCTTTCGAATACCCAATTCCATTAACATTTTTTCGACAAAATCTAGAAAATTATTTTCTGCAAACACATAAGAAACCAAACCAGCCAGCCTAGTAGAATACATTCCTCGTGGCTCTATAATGCGTCTATTATCATCTAGAGTGAAATAAATAGGTGTATTGTTTATTACTGTATGTGTAGGATGATTTTTGAAAGTATTACCCACATAAAACAGCCTTTCCACATCATTATCAGAAATTTTGCGTTTTGAATTAAAATTCAAGAAACAGTCCTTACACACGACTGCACAAAACTCTCCAGGGACACCGACATAAATTTCTGTCACCTTTTCATGTGCCATAGATTCAGCATTAGAAATCGCGAGACCAACTGCCATCTTAACGCTAGCGGGTTCTAAAAATTCACCTTTAGAAAAACCGGCATATTCTACTTCTGAACTGCCCTTAATATTAAAAGAATTGTTACTACCGTACTGGCCAATATAACAAGAAACCTTCGAACTACCAAAATCTAAAACAGCAACATCTCTCCTTGACACAGCGACACTCCACCTCTTATATATTTTGTCCCATTTAGTATATAAAAAAACGTAAATGATGTCAAACAAAAAAAGCCATGAAAATTATTTTATTATAAAAAAACAACTTTCTCAGGCTTTTATGTGTTTGATATAATTACTTTTTTGAAATTTCACCGCCACGCGACACTTCAATATATTCAAAATTTGGCGACTCAGACGATTTAATTTCATTGTACACTCGCATTACTTTCAAAGCTTTGTCATGCAAATCATTTATACCGACAATTCTTATATACCCATTTCCATAATTCGAGCGAGCTTTGAGTGTGATAACAACATCAAAACTTTCGTTCGTAGTCACACTCAAGTTTGAAAACATTGTAAATGAATCGCGATTACCATGCAGTGCATTAAACAAATTCATCAACACACTCTGCAGTGTTTCATTTTCAATAAAATCGCCCATTTGACACTCATCAACTTTCAGCCCATCCATGCTGAGAGTTGGGCAATCTTTCTCTCCATTTATTTCATATAGAGATGAATAGTTTGACACACGTAACACCTTCAAATATCGATCCAATACGTAATACATGCCATCACCACCATACACTAATACGACTGGCGTTCGCTCTGCTATGTGCAACGTAATACTATTAGGAAATACTCGTTCTATCTTCACGACTTGTGCATAACCGATATTCTTTTCTATGTTTTCTTCGTACTTTTTTACCGAACTAAATAATATGCTAGAACCCATTTGCACTTTCGCACTATCAATAATCTGATTGTCTGAAACCAGTTCAGCATCCAATACATAACGTTTATTTTTAAACTCCACACGCACACTTTTCACAGTAAACAAAGTGGATGCTAATATCACCAAAATTAGTGCTACTGATAGTATTACACTTAATATTATCAAACGTTTCTTCCTAGTGAGCATAAATCCCCCTTCACATTTGTTTTCTTATTATCTCCGCCCCAATGCTTGCCAATTTATTTTCCAATCTATCATAACCGCGGTCAATATATTCTACGCCTTTCACAATGCTTTTACCTCGAGCATTCAGGCTAGCGATAGTCAATCCTGCCCCTGCTCGCAGATCTCTTGCAATAACCTCACTGCCATTGAGGTCTTCCACCCCCTCAATCACAGCACTACGGCCTTTTATTAGTATCTTTGCACCCATTTTATTTAATTCATATGCATGGCTAAACCTATTTTCAAAAAGGTTCTCTGTCAGCACAGACACTCCTTTGCAAGTCGCTAAAAACGCCATCAACGGAGCCTGTAGATCCGTTGGGAAACCTGGATAAGGTTGAGTATCCACACGAGGTATAGATGCCAAGCGAAAACTATTCTGCACATATATATTATCACAATCGAAAGTGATTTGGCAACCTAATTCACGCATTTTTACAATAAGTGCAAAAATATGTTCAGCATTTGCATTTTTTAATGTAATTTTTCCTCCAGTAATCGCAGTAGCCAATATCATTGTGCCAGCCTCAATTCTATCTGAAATACATAAATAATTACCACCTGTTAAATGCTTTACACCAGTTATTTTAATTACGCTAGTACCAGCACCACGGACCTTTCCACCCATTTTGTTAATGAATGATGCTAAGTCTACAATTTCTGGCTCTTTTGCTGCATTATATATAGTAGTAGTGCCTTTTAAAAATACCGAAGCCATCAATATATTTTCTGTTGCACCAACAGACGCAAAATCCAAATGCACTACACCACTCTTCATATGACTTCCATCACAATAAAGAACTCCTCTATCTTCATGCACAATAACATTTAGTGCTTTTAATCCAGCAAGATGTAGGTCTATCGGCCTTGCCCCTATATCACACCCGCCCGGATACGGCACAGTTGCCATTTTATGCTTTGCAAGTAATGGCCCTAGCATAAAGATAGATGACCTGATCTCATGAGCCAAATTACATGGAATTTCACATCTAGAAATTGTAGAATTGTTAATACTTAATACATCATCCACAAAAGAAACTTTTGCGCCCATCGACATTAGTATTTCTGCCATTTTTTGCACATCAACCAATTTTGGCACATTCAATATATTAACTTCATCATCACACAAAATTGAACCAGCAATTATGGGCAAAACGGCATTTTTAGCGGAATCAATCTTCACTTCACCAAATAGCCTATGTTTGCCACATATTTCAAAAATATCCATAAAAAAGCCCCATTGTACATAGCAATATATGATAAAAATCTCCACAAAGTCACATATTATTACATTTTTCCATCAAACGAATAAACACATCCTCAAAATTTTTAAAAAATATAAATAAATTTTATCGCAATGGTTGACAAAAGTATTTTTATAAAATATAATAAAACTAGATATTTCGGTAGGTAAGGCTACCACAAGGGATATGGGTTACTGCCGGGTACGAAAGGAGACTTTTTCACCCAGGTTTGAGCAAGTTTTCTCGAAACAAAACAAGGGAAAATTTAATGTAACTTCACTGCCCTGTGATGCTGACACTTGTACGGAGCAATCTCGCACATTAATCCCGAAGTATTCGGGATTTTTTTATTGGAGGCAAATATGGAAGAAATGACACTAAAAGAAATAATTGACTCGCAAAATTATGATGCGTTAGAAAAATATACGAGCGCTTTAGATAAAGACGCCCTTTTTAGCGAACTTTCCACACTAGATAAAGACACGCTAGTACATATATTTGCCAAATTGCCGGAGGAAATCTCAGCCGAGCAATTCTTGCTCTTCCCTACGGATATTCAGCAATATTTGGTTGACAATATACCCGATATCGATTTTGAACCATTTTCTGAGGAACTACTTGCTATTGAGGATGTTGAAAATGAAATTGATAAGGATGTCTTTAATGATATTCTAATACGTGGTGAATCTGACGCCACTCACGATAAGTTGCTCGAAATCATTGATGGTATTGAAAATAAGAAGTTTGCTACGCTAAAGCCAATTCTTGCAGAACTTGCCCCTGTCGATATTGCCGAAATCATCAACGATGTAGATGAAGAAAAAGTCTGTTTAATATTTCGTTTACTTCCAAAAGATCTTGCAAGTGAAGTATTTGTCGAAATGGATAGCGACACGCAAAAGATACTTATTTCAGCATTTACTGATCGTGAACTTTCAAACATCATAAACGACCTGTTTGCAGATGATACAGCAGATATTGTAGAAGAGATGCCATCAAATGTTGTACGTCGAATTCTCAAAGTTGCAGACACAGAAACTCGAGACTCACTAAACAAATTACTTTGCTACCCAAAAGATAGTGCTGGTACCATTATGACGCCTGAGTGCATCACTTTGCGTCCATATATGACAGTAGACGAGGCATTGAAAAAAATTCGCAGACAAGCCCTAGACAAGGAAACTATTTACACCTGTTATGTGACCGACAAAGACAAAGTCCTTCTTGGTATTGTATCAGCAAAAGACATCATTTTACACGAGCCTGAAGATAAAATTGGCGATTTTATGGAGGAAAACTTTATCTTCACACAGACCAGCACTGACAAAGAGGAAGTTGCGGGCTTATTATCGAAGTACGACCTCTTGTCTATACCGGTAGTAGATAGTGAAAACCGCATAGTCGGAATTGTAACTGTTGATGATGCTATTGATGTCATCACAGAGGAAGCGAGTGAAGATATTAGTAAGATTGCAGCCATTGTTCCAACTACAAAACCATATTTACAAACTAGCACATTCGCCGTCTTCAAGTCTCGCTTGCCATGGCTTTTAATTCTGCTCATTTCCGCCACATTTACGGGGCTAATTATAAACACTTTCGAAGGACAACTAAATGCCTTATCACCCCTACTTTTTGCCTGTGTGCCAATGTTAATGGATTCAGGTGGTAATGCAGGCAGTCAAGCATCTGTTACAATCATTCGCTCACTCGCGCTAGACGAAGTTGAATTCAAAGACATATTACGGGTAATTTGGAAAGAAATTCGTGTCGCTATAATGCTAGCCCTCGCACTATCTGTAGCGTGTTTTGTAAAACTACAATTAATTGACCGACTAATATTTGGATTTGACTATACCGTTAGCATCTGCATAGTAATATCTATCGCTTTATTTTGCACCATATGCATAGCAAAAATCGTTGGTGCATGTCTACCGCTTTTTGCCAAAAAATTTCATCTCGATCCAGCGGTTGTGGCCAGTCCATTTATCACAACTATAGTTGATGCAATATCTCTAATGGTATTTTGCGGTCTTTCAATTGCGATACTAGGATAAAAACATAACAAAAACATCCATCAGCACTTTACTGATGGATGTTTTACTATTACTATTATGTTCTTCACTAAACTAAATCTGTAGATTTTAGCCCGTCATACGATTAATCGCCCACCTAAGGTGTTTTTCTAAGCGATTCTAAATCCACATAGCCTAGATGTGGCACTTTTTTATCCGTATATATATCGACGTAATAGCCATTTATATCTACATTTAGCGGTTTAATCCATTCACTAGAATAATCCCAATCGACATTTTTCTTGCCATGTTCCACTTTAAAACATATCGCTTGAATTGCCACAACCAGATGTTTGTTATCAGGGGCATATTTTTTGTTTACAATTCCTACTTGGCCTAGTATTTTATCACCTGTAGTCAAAAGTTCTCTTGGGTCATATTCTCCCAAAATACTTTTTCGATTTTCATTCTTCACTTCCTTTATTTGAACTACCAACACAACGGCAAAAATGACACCAATAAAGGCTCCTATTAGTATCAGAGGCAAATACGATGGTTTTGTGGAAGACACAATATTGGGTGTGCGTGCATCATAATATACTATTATCCTTTCCTCCACCATATAATGCGTATCCTCACAAGTCATATCTGCGTTATACAACTCACCGTCAATAGTATATTCTACTGACACTTTTTGATATGTAATGCGTTTGGTATTGCCATTCTCATCCTCTTTATCTCGATAATATTCATACACATCAATTACGCGTGCTTCTACTTGCTTCTGATTACTTTTCAGACTAATTTCTAGTCCCGTGGACACTACCACCAATATAGCCATTAAAGCGACAACAATAGAAAAAATAATTATTGGCACGCGCTTTGACATTTGTGGTTCTCTATATAACTCTATTTCCATAATTAACTTCCCAAACATATTCTACATTTTATTTACAACCATGTCAACTATATTTCGACACACAAAACCTAATTTTTCGTCCTATAACGCAACAAAAAATCCACCATTTGACAGGTGGATTTTTATTTTTAATTATTTTTATTAGATTTATTTTTGCCTTCTGCAACACCTTTTGCAATGCTTTCTGCCGCTTTAGATACTGAAGGTGTAATTTGTTCAATACCCCCCCCTATACTTTGTCAAGCAAATTTTAACGTTTTTAAATACTTTATTTATACATTGAGACCTTGTTAAATATTTAGCAATTTACTTAAAATCATTTTTAATATTTATAGTTTTATGCTACAATTTTTCTGGAGGATATTATTATGGGTATATGGTTTTGGTTCGTTTTAGCATTTATAGGTTTTATCTTTGTTACTTTAATTCGCAAGTGGTACGACCAAGCAATGCTCTACACTATCGCCATTGGTTGTGCTATTAATGCAAACATTTATAATGCTGTCACCGCTCCAATGTATA
>Ga0265299_10003897_pt1 | contig 14355 bp, 10 predicted proteins | sample AusTroGonzalo_MG_4_FD_193485 | JGI IMG/M metagenome (GOLD analysis project Ga0265299, IMG submission 193485) | Bovine rumen microbial communities from tropical cattle in Woodstock, Queensland, Australia - Gonzalo_02 | ecosystem: Host-associated > Mammals > Digestive system > Stomach > Rumen ... | reverse complement strand
CCACAGATTCACGGAGCTTCTCTGCATCTTCGCCGACCAACACATTAGAACCAATAGTTACCGTCTCCTGATGTTCCGTATAGTTGTTGAGCGTGATACAAGGCACGCTGTTGAATGTTGCTTCTTCGGCCACATTGCCAGAATCGGTGATAACGCCTTTCGCATGAGCCGTCAACCACCCGAACTCCAGATAGCTTAACGGATTGACTACCAACAGTTTCTCACCCGTCTCTTCAACAGCCTTACGGGCTTCTTCGCGAAGAGGTGCGATGATAGGCATATCGCCAGCAGCAGCCACCATCGCGCGGATCATCTTTGAGAGATTCTCCTTGTTGGCCATCAAGGCGCGGCGGTTGAGTGTGAACACAAGATACTGGCCAGCCTCCAGATTGGGCAGAGAGACCGGTTTCTGGAGTCTGTCGTAATTGTATCGCAGCGTATCCATGAGGATGTTTCCCACAAGATAGGTCTGTGAGTTCTCCGACTGCTCCCGGGTAGCGATGCCCGTGCTGCGGACGCCGGCCGTGAAGAGATCATCGCTGAGGGCATCGATGACCAGACGGTTGATCTCTTTGGGCATGTTGATATCGAACGAACGGGTGCCGGCAACGAGATGCGCCAGACGGATGCCCCGTTTCTTTGTGACGATAGCGGCAGCCATCGTCGAGGCAAGGTCGTCGACCACGATCACCACATCGACAGGATGCTCATCGAGGAAGCTGTCGAAGGCGGCCATCACCCGACTGGTGATCTCGTTGAGACTCGTACTGTCGACATTCAGATAATACTGTGGCCGCGGCATCTGCAGATCCTCGAACAGCGAGTCTTCGAGAGTAGGATCATCAGCCCGTCCCGCATAGACAAGCATACACGCGGCATCAGGATGCCTCTCGATGGCCCGCACCAACGGTGAGACCTTCACGAAATTGGGTCTTGCACCAGCAATAATACATATCGTCTTAGCCATATCATTTGATTTTATGATGCAAAGATAGCAAATATCTTTAACATTGGTACGATTTGAGGGAAAAAAGTCCGCATTCAGGGAACAATCGATTCGGAACGGCGACGAAAGCGAAGAGTTAAAAAAAGACAAGGCACAGCACTTTTTCAGGTCTCACACTTCGCTCCTTCAGTTCTTTTTCGTACCTTTGCACTCAGAAACACGGGTCGTGCCGCATAGATCGGGATACTCTACATTAAAAAAATCATCGGGACCGTTTCCCTTGCCAATGGCGGGCCACAGTCATCCTCTACGGGAGTGCCCAGTGGGAGAGCAGCAATGCCGGTGGATTACAACAGCAGGGAGCCCCCATATCGTGTGAAACAGGAGTTTTCACCAAATCATCGGCACGTACCCGCTTTTTATTTTGTATAAACGAAACTTGGATATTATGTTTTCGGGAATCATAGAGGAGTTTGCCACCATCGTGGCTATAAAGAAGGATCGCGAGAATATCGACTTCACCCTGAGATGCTCTTTCGTCGACGAGTTGCGCATAGACCAAAGCGTCGCCCATAATGGCGTGTGCCTCACCGTAGTCCGTATTGAAGACGGCACCTATACCGTGACAGCCATGAAGGAAACCCTCGACCGCACGAACCTCGGCTTCCTGAAGGTCGGCGACAAGGTGAACATCGAGCGCTCCATGCTCATGAACGGACGCCTCGACGGTCATATCGTACAGGGTCATGTCGACGAGACGGCCAGATGTGTGGCCATGGAAGATGCAGGTGGCAGCACTTACTTCACCTTCGAGTACGCAGAGAATCGAGAGATGGCGAAGAAAGGCTACTTTACCGTCGACAAGGGATCAGTCACCGTCAACGGTGTCTCTCTCACCGTCTGCAACCCGACCAGCAACACCTTCCAGGTAGCGATCATCCCCTACACGTTCGAACACACGAACTTCTGCGACATCAAGGTAGGAAGCATTGTGAACCTTGAGTTCGACATCCTCGGCAAGTATATCGCCCGACTACAGCAGTTATAGTTGTAACAGCTCGTCGGGACGAGTGATAAAGGTTGTTGCGCCATGATTGAGGAGGAACGACCTGTCACGGAATCCCCAGAGAACAGAGATGCAGGGCAGTCCGGCATGACGGGCTGTCGCGATATCAACATCGCTGTCGCCCACATAGACGGCATTCTCCCTCCCTACCCCCAGTGCCTTTAAAGCCGCGTCGACCGTGTCGGGCGCTGGTTTCTTACGAATGCCCGAAGCCTCATCCTCGCCAATGGCCACCTCTACCGTGTCAGGAAAGAAATGACGGCAGAGCTCCTGTGTGGCGGCCATCATCTTATTACTGACCACAGCCACACGGCAGCCCCGGGCTCTCAGTGCGCTCAGCACTTGCGGTATGCCCGTATAGGGCTTGGTCGTGTCTTGCGCATGTGCCATGTAATGCCGGCGGAATGCAGCAAAGACCGCCTCGAACTGCGGATGACTCGCTCCGCCCGGAACGGCCCGCTCCATAAGCAGACGGACACCGTTGCCTACGAAGTGCCTGACGGCATCGACAGAATGTTCGGGCATGTCATACTGGCGCAAGGCATCGTTGACTGATGCCGCGAGATCATCCAAGGTATCCAACAGGGTACCATCAAGATCAAAGATATAGGTAGAATACATCATCGTTTACTTCGTGTTATCATCGTCCGCACCTTACTATTATACCGTGTGGCGTCGAGAAGGTCCTCTATGTTCAGATGCATCCGGTACTTCCAACGGTATTGTGTGTCGCCAGGCACGTTGACCCGCTCCTCGCGCGGACTCTTCGAGCGGAGCTCACCGTCCATGGCCAACCAGTCCTGAAGGGAAAGGACACAGAGCATCGACGGACTGTAGAGATGGCGGGCTACGATCTCTTCCGCCAGATGAGCAGGCAGATGCTCTGGCGCACGGCCCTGTTTCTGGAGCATCGTCACATAGTATCGCTGTGTCCGTTCCGGACTCTCCTCCCACCAGAGCCTCAGCGGCGGCATGTCGTGCGTAGAGATGGTGGCGACAGAACGATAGGGATTAGCGTCGAGATGGGCGAACTCGAAACCTTTCTGCTTGGGCATCGACTGGATCTCCAGGCTCAAGACACGGAGCTGATCAAGTACCGTACTGACACCCTCCGGCAGCATGCCCAGGTCCTCAGCACAACACAGCATTCCCGTATCTCCGAAGATCTCCGTCAGGCGACGGACGGCCATGGAGCTCCAGAAGTGATTATGACGCTGGTAATAATAGTTGTTATACAGTCGCATGAACGAATCCTTCTCCTCGGCTGTCAGCACATCGAACACAGGCTCATGATAAGCGCCGATACGCGGATGGTACATCTCTGGCTGACGGGGATCCTCCAGGAACAGCACATCACTGATGAGACGGTACAGACCGTCGCGGATCCACAGACTGTTCTCATCGGCCTTGCCATCGAAATAAGCCCGCACCTTCTTCTGGGTAGCATACTCCGCCTTCAGATCGTACAACCCATACGGACGGGCTATGAGGAAATGCTCTCGTACATAAGGTGCATGCATGCCGAACAGACGCTCAAGGACACGGTCGTTGATGAACGGACGGGTGAAAAGGTCCTTACGGAAGGATAGTCCGAAGTACTCTATCTCGCCAACGGTCATCGGGAGGGCTGGAGAGAAATGTCCCACCAGTCCGAAGACGGCATCCTCGGGAATCTCCCAGATACGGAAGAAGCCTAACACATGGTCGATACGAATGGCATCGAAATACTGCTCCATCCAGCGAAGACGCTTATGGAACCATGCCAGCAGTCCCTCCTCACCATTGTGAAGGTCGGAAGGAGTGCCCCAGCGATAGGTGGGGAAGCACCAGTTCTGTCCGTTCTGAGAGAAGGCATCTGGCGGCGTCCCCATCTGACAGTCAAGATGGAAGTATTCCGGATGGACAGCGGTCTCTACGCTCTCGCGGTTGACGCCAACGGGAAGATCCCCCTTGATGAAAACGCCCTTTGACCGTGCATAATCGGCGGTGGCCTTCAGCTGCAGATGGAGATGGTATTGTACATAATACACGAACGACACATCGTCGGCCAGACTGGAACGGCAGACAAGCCACTGAGCATACGGTTCCAGCCATTCGCTGTTCTCCTTAAACCACTGTCTGTACTCCTTCGACTCGACGGTGGCCTTTCCTTTCTCGGCATAGACCTCACGGACATAGGCTCCTTTCACCCGCTCCACCGCCTCGTAATCGCTATAGCCAAGGGCATTCAGCTCCTGCCGCTGCCGATGGAAGGCGGTCATCCTCGTCTTCTGCCTCAGAGGGCCGAGGGCTTCCAGATCCATATACTGAGGATGAAGGGCAAATGCGGAGACGATGTTATAGGGATAGGAGTCGTTCCAAGAATGTGACAGGGTCGTATCGTTCACAGGCAAGAGCTGTATCACCTTCATGCCTGTAGCCACCGCCCAGTCGACAAGCAGCCGAAGGTCGCCGAAGTCGCCAACCCCACAGGAGCGGGTGCTGCGCAGTGAAAACAGAGGCACGGCCACACCAGCGGCACGCCATGTCTGCTCCTTGAGACGCAGGTTCTCTCCATAGACCACCAGCACCGAACCGTCACGTATCTGTGTCTGTGACATCGGCTGCTCCTCATATGGTGCGCGACAGGAGCCCGGAAGGAATGACTCGTCGATGATGCGGTTATCGCCCTCTTCCCATGCCAACAGACTGTGTGTGCTGTCGTCGACAACCACATATTTGTATTCAAGCGGGAATGGGATGGCATCGGCGTCGACAGACAACAGCCAGTCATGGCAGCCCACATACTCCATCCGCAGATACCGTGCCGTATTCCAGCTGCCAAGAGCCGGATGACTGCCAATAACGGCTAATGACTGGCCTTCACGCAACTGTGGCGCCGAGACACGGAACAGGAGTGTCTTCCGATATAACGGTACTCGCATGGCCACGACGTCATCGTCTGTCGGAAGACCGGCTGTCGTACGATAGGCGGCAGAATAGAGATGATATTGCAGGGGGATATCCCGCCACTGATCGGCTAGCACATAGTTCTTTGACGGGTCAAAATAATAGCAGCGTGGCACCTTGGTCCACTCCTTACGGAGGACGGTCCCCTCAGCGTCCTCCACCTGATAGTAATAGACGAACGAGTTGACAGGATGCTGGCGCGACTCAAGAGCTGAAGTCTCCAACTCCCACTGCCACCCGTCGGTGGTCGTCATAGCCAGTCTACTGGACTTCTCCGTGCCGTCGAGACTCCTGTAAGTAACTATAACATAGAGGTTCTCTCCCCACTGGGTTCCATATCTGATGGCAAACTTCAGCTTCATATCTTGCAATTTAGGAGCAAAGATATAAAAAAGTTAGGATATTAAGTGATGAGTTAAGAGTTTTTTATTAATTTTGCAGACGATTTATCATCGCCAAAAGACATGAATACCATTAAGAAAAAGTATTATCTGATACCTACTATTGTTTGTCTGCTGGGGTTGGCAGCGTTGACATACTTTATCGTTCTGGGTTGTTTCTCTAAGTCGGAAGAAACGGAGTACGTTTTTATCGACAACGACGACGATCTGGACTCTGTATGCGTCAAGTTGGAGCCTATTGCCTCAGAACAGAAAATCGGGGTTTTCCGCATGTTGTCTAGACACTGGAGATATGCCGACCACATCAGGAGCGGACGATATGCGATTACCCCTGATGAGAGTACAATCACTGTATTCCGACATCTGAAGAACGGTCATCAGACTCCAGTCAGATTAACCATTCCAGAAAGCAGGACCATGGACCGCCTGGCAGGCTTCTTGTCCAAAAAACTAATGCTTGACAGTCTGACACTGGCAACCAGTCTGCAAGACTCTGCTTTCTGTGCGCACCTAGGCTACGATACAGCTACCATCGCCAGTCTTTTCGTTCCTGACACCTACGAGATTTACTGGAACACCCCACTCGACCTCTTGATGGAAAGACTGCGAAAAGAACATGACCATTTTTGGAACGGACAACGCATTGCAAAGGCCACATCCCTGGGACTGACAGAGAACGAGGTCTGCACATTGGCCAGTATCATCGATGAAGAGACAGCCAACAATGCAGAGAAGCCGATGATAGCAGGCATGTATTTGAACCGTCTGAAAAAGGGGATGCCCTTACAGGCCGATCCAACAGTCAAATTCGCGCTCAAGAACTTTGCCCTCCGCCGGATCTACCATGACATGTTGAATTACAACAGTCCATACAACACCTACAAGAATACGGGTCTTCCACCAGGTCCTATCAAGATTGCATCCGTCGCTGGTATCGATGCTGTTCTCAACAGGGTTGAACATGATTACCTGTATATGTGCGCCAAGGAAGACTTCTCTGGCACGCACAACTTCGCAAGCAACTACCAAGATCATTTGAAAAATGCAGCAAGATATGCTCAAGCACTCAACGACCGCGGTATTAAATAAATCAAGGTGAAGAGATGAAAATTGAGAATTAATTCGTAACTTTGCAGCCGCAAATAATAATAAGACGATTATATGGAAGAGAACAACATGAACATACGATCAGTAGCCGAAGGAAAAAATGGCGACACAGAGGAGAAAAAGAGCCTCAGTTTTGTGGAGCAGATGGTGAAAGATGATCTGGCAGAAGGCAAGAATAGCGGAAGACTACAAACGCGATTCCCACCAGAGCCAAACGGATACCTGCACATCGGCCATGCCAAGGCTATTGCCATTGACTTCGGACTCGCCAAGAAATATGGCGGTATTTGCAACCTCCGCTTCGACGACACCAACCCTATCAAAGAAGATACAGAGTATATCGAGAGTATCAAGCACGATATCGAGTGGTTGGGATTCAAGTGGGCAAATATCTACTATGCCAGCGACTACTTCCAGGAGTTGTGGGACTTTGCCGTCTGGCTCATCAAACAGGGCAGAGCATATGTCGACGAGCAAAGTTCTGAGGTCATCGCCCAGCAAAAAGGTACGACGACCAGTCCTGGCACCAACAGTCCCTATCGCGATCGCCCTGTTGAGGAGAACCTGAGACTCTTCGAGTATATGAACAGTGGCAAGTGCGAACCTGGAACACTCGTACTGCGTGCCAAGATCGACATGGCCCATCCTAACATGCTGTTCCGCGACCCGCTGATCTATCGTGTTCTGAACATCCCCCACATCAAGACAGGAAACAAGTGGAATGCTTATCCGATGTACGATTTCACGCATGGACAGAGCGACTACCTTGAAGGGGTTACTCACTCATGGTGCACTTTGGAGTTTGTGGAGCACCGTCCCCTCTACGACCTGTTTGTCACGTGGATGAAGGAATACAAAGGTGAGACAGAGAATATTGAGGATAACCGTCCTCGTCAGACGGAGTTCAACAAGCTGAACCTCAGCTATACACTGATGTCGAAACGTAACCTCCTGGCACTTGTCAACGAAGGACTTGTTGACGGATGGGACGATCCTCGTATGCCGACCATCTGCGGATTCCGCCGTCGTGGCTATAGTCCTGAGAGTATCATCAAGTTCATCGATAAGATCGGATACACCACATACGATGCTCTGAATGAGATGGCTCTCCTGGAGAGTGCTGTCCGCGACGATCTGAACAGTCGGGCCATCCGTGTCAGCGCCGTGCTCGACCCTGTAAAGGTGGTTATCACTAACTATCCAGAAGGACAAGTTGAGCAGCTGACTGCTGTTAACAACCCAGAAAACGAGGCCGATGGCACACACACTGTTGAGTTTAGTCGTGAGATATGGATCGAACGTGACGACTTCATGAAAGAAGCAGAGAAGAAGTTCATGCGTCTGGCTCCTGGTAAGGAGGTTCGTCTGAAGAACGCCTATATCATCAAATGCGACGAAGAGCATCCCTGCGATGAAGACGAGAATGGCCGTATCACCACCATCTACTGCACCTTTGACCCAGAATCGCGTAGCGGACTGCCTGGTTCCAACCGCAAGATCAAGGGTAAGACCCTCCACTGGGTTAGCTGTCAGCATGCTGTTAAGGCAGAGGTGAGACTTTATGAGCGTCTATGGAAAGTTGAGAATCCTCGCGATGAGTTGGCTCGTATCCGTGAAGAGCAGAATTGCGATGCCGTGACAGCCATGAAGCAGATGATCAATCCCGACTCTCTGTCCGTCATAAAGAACTGTTACATAGAGCCCTATGCCGCCGCCATGAAGCCGTTGACATATCTGCAGTTCCAGCGCATTGGATATTTCACGCCAGATACAGACTCCACCCCTGATAAGCCTGTCTTCAACAAGACTGTCGGACTTAAAGACACATGGGCGAAGATCAATAAGTAAATGACAGACGACACAGCATATTTTGAGAGCAAGGAGTTCAAGGATATCCTGAGAAAATACGAAGAATCTGTCGAGTCAGGACATGCTATTTATATGGATGCCGACGACCTGGCAGACATTGCAGACTATTATCAATACCATAATCGTCAGGAAGAGGCCTGTCAGGCTGTAAACCTGGCTTTGGAATTCAATCCTGACGCTGTTGGTCCCTTGCTTTTCAAAGGTCGCGAAGCCCTATTCAAAAATGACTTCGACACTGCAAAGACCTATGCTGAACGTATCCTGGCTGCCGATTATCTGGAAGGTTTGTACTTTCAAGGAGAGATGATGATTTGCGAAGGTCACATAGAAGAGGCCGACGAATTCTTTAGGGAGCACCAAAAAGATGTGATGGCCGATGAGCATACAGACTATGCCTATGACGTGGCCAACATCTTCTCCGATTACGATGCATTCGAAAAGGCCTTTGAGTGGATTATGCGCACGAAGGGAGACGGTTCTGATGACTTCAAGGAACTGTTGGCCCATACTCTTTTCGGACTCGGGAAATATAAGGATAGCGAACGTATCTTTAATGAGCTGATTGACCATAACCCCTACTCATCCCGTTATTGGAATGCACTGGCAAATGCGCAATACATGAGTGAGGACTATGGTGCAGCCATCACGAGTAGCGAATATGCTATCGCTATCAATCCTGATGATACGGAAGGGCTGCTCTCCAAGGCAAACAGTTTATACAACTTAGAGAACTACGATATCGCTTTATCGTTTTACAGGAAGTATAGCGACAAGGTCCCTCACGACGAGGCCGGCTATCTGCACCAAGGTATGTGTCTGATCAATCTCGGAAGATACGAAGAGGCCATACAGGCTTTGCTCGAAGGAGAAAAAGCAGCAGGAGACGCTTCTCCCTACCTCTCGGAGATCTATCAGGAACAGGCGTTTGCCCATTGTGAGCTCCACAAGACAGAGGCTGCACTCTATTACATTGATAAGGCCCAGAGCATGCCATGCGATCATGTCAACCTTGAAGTTGCCAGAGGTCATATCCTCTTAGCCGACGAGAGACTGGAAGAGGCAGAAAGAGCTTTCAGAAAGGCACTTCAGCTTTCAAGCAACTCTGAGAGAACCATGCTTCGCATCATTGTATCTTTATTCGATAATGGTTACCTTCACTCATCCTACCATCTGTTTAAAATCTTCCTACAGCATGTCAGTGACGATTGGAATGAGGGATATTCCTACATGGCCATCTGTTGTCTGGAGATGAAAAAGACTGACGAATTCCTTTCGTTCATTAAGATTGCAGCAGAAAAGAACCCTAAAGAGGCGAAACTTGTACTCTCCCCGTATTTCCCACAAGGAATGGCTCCTGAGGAGTATTATGAGTATATGTTGAACAAAATCAAGCAAAACGAAGTATGAACTTCATAACAAATATATTAAACAGTCTCGGCTGGTATCCTACGGTATTCTTTCTTATGCTCTTGGAAAGTACTGTCGTACCTGTACCTTCCGAGTTTGTCGTCACGCCTGCAGCCTACCACGCAGCCAGTGGCTCACTGAATGTTTTCCTAGTCATTCTCTTTGCGACCTTAGGAGCCGATATCGGAGCAAGCATCAATTATTTTGTAGCCTTATATGTGGGGCGCCCCGTCGTTTATCGTTTTGCCAACAGCAAATGGGGAAAGATGTGCCTACTGAACCAAGAGAAGGTCGAACGTAGCGAGAAATATTTTGACGATCACGGTATTGCAGCAACGCTTACAGGCCGTTTTGTGCCTGTTATTCGCCACCTGATATCTATTCCTGCCGGACTCGCTCGTATGAACTATGGGAAGTTTATTCTATTCACGACCATTGGAGCAGGAGGCTGGCATAGTGTGCTTGCTGCATTAGGTTGGTATCTGCATGCCATTGTTCCAGAGGATCAGTTGAACGACAAGATCAGTGAATATGCCGAATACATTAAGATTGTCATATTAGCCCTGATCGTTGCAGCAATCGTATACTTCTCGTTCAAGGCATGGGTTAAGAAAAAGCAGGAAAAGCAGGCATAATACGTTGTTTTTTGTTCGTTTCTTCTTTATTTTCATTCTTTTTATCTATATTTGCATATTATTATCAGCAATAATATCATATGGCGAGAACAAACAATCATCTGGTGATCATGGCAGGCGGTGTAGGAAGCCGTTTCTGGCCTATGAGTACGTCAGAGAATCCGAAGCAATTTATTGATGTCCTCGGGATTGGGAAGACATTGCTTCAGTTGACGGTTGAGCGCTTTGGCAATCTGGTCAAGCCAGAGAACATCTGGGTTGTCACAAACCAGAAATACGCATCAATCGTCAGAGAGCAGCTTCCAGAGATGCCAGAGGGTAATATTCTGTGTGAACCCTGTCGCCGAAATACGGCCCCATGTATAGCCTACGTCAGTTGGAAGATTAAGTCGCAGGACCCTAAAGCCAATATTGTTGTTACGCCCAGCGATCATATCGTCACAGATAAGACGGAGTTCCAGCGCGTTATCAAAGAATGCATGGTGTTCACCAGCGAGACAGATGCCATCGTTACCTTAGGCATGAAGCCCAACCGTCCAGAGACTGGATATGGCTATATTCAGGCAGACCTCAGCACGAGTTCTCTACGCAACAAGGAGGTCTTCAGAGTAGACTCCTTCCGTGAGAAGCCCAATCTCCAGACAGCTCAGGAATACATCAAGAAGAATAACTATTTTTGGAACGCAGGAATCTTCATCTGGAATGTCAACACCATTGTTAATGCATTCCGAGTATACCAGCCGTCGATGGCGAAAATCTTCGAGTCTATGCTCCCAGTCTATGGCACGGAAAAGGAACAGGAAGAGATCAACCATCTTTTCCCAGAATGCGAGAACATCTCTGTCGACTATGCCATCATGGAAAAGGCCGAAGAGATCTTCGTCTGTCCTGCCGACTTCGGATGGAGCGACCTTGGCACATGGGGATCACTGCACGAGCAGAGTAAAAAGGACCTCTATGGAAACGCATGTATCGGCCCGCAGATTGATATCGTTGAGAGCCACAACTGCATTATTCACACCACACAAGAGAAGAAGGTCGTCATCCAAGGTCTCGACGGCTATATCGTGGCGGAGAATGACAACACACTCTTGATCTGCAAGCTCTCCGAGGAACAGCGTATCAAACAATTTTCAGGAAACGAATAATTAGATTTTATGGATAAAAAAGTTGCTCTTATTACAGGTATCACAGGACAAGACGGTTCATACCTGGCAGAATTTCTCATCGAAAAAGGTTATGAGGTACACGGTCTTCTGCGCCGCTCGTCCTCTTTTAACACAGGACGTATTGAGCACCTCTACCTCGATGAGTGGGTACGCGACATGAAGAAGAAGCGTCTTGTAAACCTTCATTGGGCAGACATGACTGATTCTTCATCGCTCATCCGTATCATTGGCGAAACGAAACCCTCTGAGATATATAACCTGGCAGCACAGAGTCACGTCAAGGTCTCCTTCGACGTCCCTGAGTACACTGCCGACACTGATGCTGTTGGTGTGCTCCGTCTGCTTGAGGCTGTCCGTATCTGTGGACTTGAAAAGACATGCCGCATCTATCAGGCCTCCACATCTGAACTTTATGGAAAAGTTCAGGAGGTGCCCCAACGCGAGACGACGCCGTTCTACCCCCGCTCCCCCTATGCTGTGGCCAAGCTCTACGGTTTTTGGATTATGAAAAACTATCGTGAGTCATACGGCATGTATTGCTGTAATGGTATTCTTTTCAATCATGAGAGTGAGCGTCGTGGCGAGACCTTTGTAACGAGGAAGATCACCCTGGCTGCCGCACGTATTGCCCAAGGGTATCAGGACAAGCTGTATCTTGGCAACCTGAACTCGCTCCGCGACTGGGGATATGCCAAGGACTACATCGAGTGTATGTGGCTCATCCTCCAGCAGCCAGAGCCTGACGATTTCGTCATTGCCACTGGCGCCTACCACACCGTCCGCGAGTTTGCAACCCTCGCTTTCAAGGAAGTAGGCATCGAACTGGAATGGAAGGGTGAAGGCGTCGACGAGAAAGGATACGACAAAGCTACTGGTAAGGCTTTAGTAGAGGTCGACCCCAAGTATTTCCGTCCTGCAGAGGTTGACCAGTTACTTGGCGATCCGACAAAGGCTAAAGAGAAGTTAGGCTGGAATCCACAGAAGACATCCTTCCACGACCTGGTGAAGATTATGGTACAGCACGACATGAAGTTTGTCAAGAAGTTGTTTATCAAAGCACAGGTAGCAGAATGAGTCTGGATAAGAATAGCAAGATATATGTAGCGGGACACCACGGCCTTGTGGGTTCCGCTATTTGGAATAATCTCCTGCAGCGTGGCTACACCAATCTTGTTGGCCGCAGTCATCAGGAGTTGGACCTGACAGACCAGTTGGCTGTCAGAAAGTTCTTCGATGAGGAGCGTCCTGATGCTGTGGTGCTAGCCGCTGCCTTTGTTGGTGGCATCATGGCCAACTCGCTCTATCGCGCCGACTTCATCATGCAGAACATGAAGATGCAGTGTAATGTCATCTCCGAATCGTATGCCCATGGTGTCAAAAAATTACTCTTCCTTGGTTCAACCTGCATCTATCCGAAGAATGCGCCACAACCCATGAAGGAAGACTGTCTGCTGACATCACCACTGGAGTACACCAACGAGGAATACGCTATCGCGAAGATTGCTGGCCTGAAGATGTGCGAGAGCTACAACCTGCAATATGGCACCAACTATATTGCCGTGATGCCAACCAACCTCTATGGTCCCAACGACAACTTCCATCTGGAGAACAGCCACGTCATGCCAGCTATGATGCGTAAGGTATATCTGGCCAAGCTCATCCATGATGGTGATTGGGAAAAGATTGCGGTCGACCTCGACAAACGCCCTGTTGAAGGTGTCACAGGCAAGGCCACCCACGACGAGATTCTTGAGATTCTTGCCAAATATGGTATTTTCGACAATAAGGTTGTGCTCTGGGGAACAGGCACCCCATTGCGCGAGTTCCTTTGGAGTGAGGACATGGCAGACGCCAGTGTGCATGTGCTTCTGAATGTGAACTTCTCAGATATCATCGGCATCGAGAAATATAGTAGTGTTCATTATGGTGCATCCACCAATGGTGCCGTCGATCGCAACCATTCAGCAGGCCGTGGCGGAGCGATTCCATCTCTGGGCGAGATCCGCAATTGTCATATCAACGTAGGCACTGGCAAGGAGTTGACCATCCGCCAACTCTCAGAATTGGTGGTTGAGGCCGTTGGCTTTGAGGGAACAGTCGAGTTTGACACATCCAAGCCCGATGGCACCATGCGCAAGCTCATCGACGTCTCAAAACTCCACTCCCTTGGTTGGACACACAAGGTTGAGATAGAGGATGGAGTCAAGAAACTGTTCGAGTGGTATCGAAACAGTCTGAGGTAGTCCCACTCCCCTACTTATCAACAAGACGACTCTTCAGAAAGTTATATCAATAGTCATTCATGAGTAAGAAACTATTAGCGTTAGAAAAAACTGCTAATTATGCAACACTCAGGGAGTGGTGTATAGTGGTTTCTAACTTCTTCGTTAGTTTATCTTCAGAAATGAACTTTTTATGGGGAAGATACAGACAAAATAATTGCGAGAATAGATCAAAAAAAAAAGTTTGCGACTTATGCGTATGCTCTATAAGGAGACAAACTTGATGGTCCGAGAGATGTATCTCCCAGATTCATTAATGGATAAGTTGAATCAGATTCTGACCGAGAAGTTCAAATACAGCCTCGTGGATGTAGCCGCAGCCGAAAAGGATGAGATACAGAAGATCCTTAAGCGTGGAAGAATCCGCAATGACAGGGAATATGAGCTGGTTAAGAATAAGGAAGATGAAGTCTATGATGACGACAGCCAATTCGATTATGCGGAATCACTGCGTAGTCTGCTTGCTGACTACGAATGTCCCAAACCCCATCCTTCATCGAGCAAAGAACAAAGACTGGGGGAAG
>Ga0265299_10003894_pt1 | contig 14361 bp, 14 predicted proteins | sample AusTroGonzalo_MG_4_FD_193485 | JGI IMG/M metagenome (GOLD analysis project Ga0265299, IMG submission 193485) | Bovine rumen microbial communities from tropical cattle in Woodstock, Queensland, Australia - Gonzalo_02 | ecosystem: Host-associated > Mammals > Digestive system > Stomach > Rumen ... | reverse complement strand
TTTGATGAACTGTTGGAGAACGGTTTCGGCATAGTCGTACTCACGATCGGTAAGTCCGGCAAATGAGCGTACACCAATCAAGTCGCAGTAGCAACCCATTACTGGAATAGCCTCAAGCAGATGCTCACTCTTGTCGCCATCCATAATCACACCACGCTCGGTTTCCAACTTCCATGCACCGGCATTTACATCAAGTACAATCACATTCATGCCTAAGTTCATTGCTGCCTTCTGGGTGCTGAGACGGGTGCGGAGCGAATTATTAAAGAAAATCATCATCAGGGTTTTGTTCTTACCCAGATGCTGATACTTATAACGATCGTTCTTAATCTCAAATGCTTCGGCCATCGCCTTATCCAATGGGCCGAGGTCTTCTACGTTGATAAAACTTTTCATATCTTTATTTTATTAATGTTCAATGCTTAATCTTTAATGTTTAATGCTTTGAGGCACATGATGGTCATGTCGTCGTTAGGTTCGGCACCATTACGATGGCGCTCCACTTCGGCTTCCATCAGTTCTACTACATGGCGGGCGTCTTTGAATTTTGTATGCCGTAGTATATCCAGCATATGCTCGTCGCCAAACTGTTCCAGCTTGATGTTCTCGGCTTCATTAAGTCCATCGGAATAAATAAAGAGAGGACGCCCCTTGATGGATGCAAGCTCCTCGCCGATATATTCAAGTTCCGGCCATAGACCAATAGGGGCATTTGGTTCCATCTCGAGGAATGAACCTTGCTGCTCATCGCCTCCGATGACAGGGGGATTGTGTCCGGCATTGCAGTAGTGGAATTGCCCTGTGATAAGATTCAGTTGTCCGATAAACATAGTGACGAACATGCCGTTGTCGTTTTTCTCTGTTAGTTCATCATTCAAGCGTGTGGCTATGGAGGCTGGCATCATGTGCTGCTTTGCTAAGGCTCGGAACAGACGGATGGTCTGGGCCATAAATAGTGAGGCAGGCACTCCTTTTCCAGATACATCGCCCAAACAGAAATATAAGATGTTATCTTCAAGCAGATAATCGTATAGATCGCCGCCAACCTCCTTGGCTGGGTTCATCGAGGCGTAGAGATCCAGGTCGGGACGCTCGGGGAATTCGTGTGGCACCATTGACATCTGGATGTCGCGGGCAATACGCAGCTCACTCTCAATGCGCTCCTTTGCTGCGGTGGTCTGTTCCAACTGCTCGTAGGCAGTCTCCAACTTGTCGTAGGCCACAGTCAGATCTTTCATGTGACGGCTGCGACGGTATAGGTAGATGCTTAGGAAGGCGATAATGAGCAGGCCCACACCGATGGCTGTCCAAAGGGTGATACGTTCCATCCTTTCCTTGTTCTGCTCCAATTCAAGTTTTGACTGATACTCGCTCAACTTCGATTGTTGGGCCTGGCGGTCCAGACTATCGTTCTTTAGTTTTATGGCGGCATTGCTTAGTTCGATGTCGCGGTTCTTCAGTGTCAGGTTGAGTGCCTCTTCCTCTAATCGACGCTGCTCCAGTTCGTCCTGGGCATGAGCAAGTTTCAGCGATTGGTTGTGCAGCAGTAACTCTTTTGCCTGGTTCTCGGCACGGATGACATCGAGTTGCAGGGTGTGCTCTGCAGTCTGCTTGCGTGTCTCGGCAGAATTAAGAGAGTCGCTCACTAGCTTATATTTCTTGAAATATGTAAGCGCATTATTCCAATCGCCCAACCACTCATAAGCATGGGCCATCAATCTGTATCTGTCTTGCGTATTTCTTACTGTCTGGGCTAACTCCAACATTTGCTTGTAGTTGCCGTTTACTTGGGCATGGTATATCTCAATGAGGTCACTGAAGGATGATTTTGCTTTATATTTCTCAATCACCTTTTTCCATTCTTCGTAAGCCTGGTTGAACTCTACCTGATGGTCAACTCCCTCTGGCATCATGGCAGACATGCAACGATAACTCCATGCATCCACGATGTTAGGACCAATGATATTAGGCTCTGCCAGTGCTTTGCGAGTCATCTCAAGAACCTTGTCTTTATCCCTCCTGTTATAGTACACTTTAGCCGCTCCGATATAGGCTGGTGCCGCATTGATGGTTGGCAGATGCTTCTGCTTGTACTGGATGGCATTCAGATAGAGCTTCAGAGCCTCGTCTTCCATTCTGAGCGAGCTACATTGGTTGGCATTGGTCAAGGATGAATAGTAGATCCCGAGTTTGCTGTCGTGCTGCTTGGAATACTCGTTCATTGCCTTGGCAATCTCCATGCCCTTCTGGCGATCGATTTTTGAAAAGTTAAAATAGGCTTGATTAGCCCATGCGCGATAGAAGAGTCCCTCGTTTCCAGCCTTTAATGAGGCCGCTTTCAATCGTTCGGTAACGTCCATGAACTCATCTACGTTACGCGTGGGGTAAAGTCGATACATATCTTTTTCCAACTGCTCGATAGTGGCAGTTGCAACATCCTTCTGAGCCCGCATTTGTAAAGGCATGTAGAACAGAAAGAGTAGTAAGAATGTGATAGGCTTAAATTTCATGATAAATGATGTTATGGACGGATTTGTCCTTCGCCCTCGATGAGCCACTTGTAGGTGGTTATTTCTTCGAGTGCCATAGGACCACGGGGGCCTAGCTTCTGGGTAGAAATGCCAATCTCGGCACCAAGACCGAACTGAGCACCATCGGTAAACGAGGTGGGGGCATTCCAGTAAACGCAGGCTGCATCAACATGAGCCTGGAACTTACGGGCAGTTTGTTCGTTCATCGTAACGATAGCTTCGCTATGTCCGCTGCCGTTCTGGTCTATATGGTCGAGAGCTTCGTCAAGCGAAGCAACAGTCTTGATAGCAAGCTTATAATCCATAAACTCGGTTCCGAAACTGTCGTCGGTGGCTGGCTCCAAGAAAGGATAATTGCTATCGAGGGCTTGGTATGCCTGTTTGTCGGCATAGATGATAACATGCTTGTCGGCCATTTTCTGGCAGAGAGCAGGCAGATCGGCCAGGCGGCTCTCGTGTATTAGCAGACAGTCGAGTGCGTTGCAAACAGATACACGGCGGGTTTTGGCATTGTTAATGATTGCACATCCCATCTCTAAGTCGCCCTCGGCGTCGAAATAGGTGTTTACTACACCGGCACCTGTTTCGATAACAGGTATACGAGCTGTGTCGCGTACGAAGTCGATAAGCTTACGACCGCCACGTGGAATGCAGAGATCTACATAACCCACAGCATTCAGCATCTCGCCTGTAGCCTCATGAGTGGCGGGCAGCAGGGCAACCACATCTTTGGATACACCATACTGTTCCAATATCTCATGAATGAATGCTACTTCCTCGCGGTTACTGCAGTCGGCATCCTTTCCACCTTTCAGTATGCAAGCATTACCACTCTTAAAGCAGAGCGAGAATACATCGAACGTAACATTAGGGCGCGCCTCGTAAATCATACCAATTACACCAAAGGGCACGCTGATACGACACAGACGAAGTCCGTTGGGCAGTGTTTTCTGTTTGGTGATATGTCCTAATGGTGAGGGGAGGGTGGCTACGTTGCGCATGTCGGAAGCAATACCCTCTAAACGGCTATCTGTGAGTTGCAGACGGTCGTACAATGGGTTGTCTTTCGACATCTTGGCCAAATCCTGAGCATTTGCCTCCAGGATTCTTTCCTTATGATTAATGATAGCATTGGCAACGGCATTGAGTATCTCATTGCGCTGCTCATCGGTAAGCAGAGCCAGACTCTTGCTGGCACGTTTTACACGTTCGAATGTATCTTTGAGTTGCATAGCTCTATTATGTTAGGAATTCAGTGTGAGGTGTTGACTCTGGTCTTTCAATCAAGTCGATCAGGATATCATCGCGGGTACCATTAGCAATGATAACGTGGATGCCTGCCGACTGGATGTTGCTGGCCGTATGGTATTTTGAGTGCATACCACCACGACCGAATGCACTCTTCTCCTTCTGAATATATTTAGAAAGGTCGGTGCAAGGTGCAACGGCCTGTATCAGTTCCGATGAAGGATCATCGGGGTGACCGGTATAGATACCATCGATGTTAGAGAGCAGAATCAGTGAATCGGCTTTCATCATCTGTGCGATGAGGCCCGAGAGTTCATCGTTATCTGTAAACATCAGCTCGGTAACTGATACGGTGTCGTTCTCGTTAACGATGGGGAGAACATCGTTCTCCAGCATCACCGTCATACATGCCTGCTGGTTGCGATACTGCTCGCCTGGCTGGAAGTTCTCCTTCATGGTGAGCACCTGACCAACGTGAATGCCAAACTCACGGAACAAGTCGTAGTAGAGACCTACAAGTTTTACCTGACCTACAGCTGAGAACAACTGGCGCTGTTCTACCGAATCGAGCGAGTGGTCGACTGTGAGTTCGCGTCGACCGCAGGCTACGGCACCCGAGGTAACAAGAATAACCTCGATATCCTGCTTGCGTAACCAAGCTATCTGGTCGACCAACGCCGACATACGGGTGACGTCCAGTTTGCCATCGGCTCGTGTCAGTACGTTCGAACCTACTTTGATAACAATTCTTTTCTTCATCTTCTAATATAATCGTACATCTTTGATGTGATCTATTTCTGGTTGCTGACCCATCGTGCCGACTACAGTAATAATGTCGAACCTAACATCGCTGTTGATACGGCGGTACTTAATGTAGTGGTTGATGGCCAGACGGAGATTCTGTAACTTGCGGTAGTCTACAGCCTCTTCAGGGTCACCGAACAATCGGTTGCGACGGGTTTTGACTTCAACAAATACCACTTCGTTGCCGTCTGTGGCGATGATGTCGATATCCCGACGCCCCGACTTCCAGTCGCGTTCTATTATACGATAGCCATGATGCTGTAGGTATTCGGTGGCTTTGTCTTCGCCCCATTTCCCTAACTCATTATGTGCAGCCATAACTATTCTTTCATCATTATTTCTCCGCGTCTTTCTTGCGAATCTCTACGCGGCGAATCTTACCACTGATGGTCTTTGGCAGTTCGTCAACAAACTCCACAATACGTGGGTACTTGTAAGGCGCAGTCTCCTTCTTAACGTGCTGCTGTAGTTCCTTTACGAGATCGTCGCCAGCCTTGTCCTTCCACTCTTTGCCGAGTACAACGGTTGCCTTTACCACCATACCGCGGATATCGTCGGGTACACCTGTGATGGCGCACTCAACTACGGCAGGGTGAGTCATCAGGGCACTCTCAACCTCGAATGGGCCAATGCGGTAACCTGAGCTCTTAATCACATCGTCGATACGACCTTCGAACCAATAGTAACCGTCTTCATCGCGCCATGCCATATCACCGGTGTGATAGATGCCATCGTGCCAAGCCTCGCGGGTTTTCTCCTCATCGCGGTAGTAGCCCTTAAACAAACCGATAGGTTTCTTGTCGCCTACGCGTACCACAATCTCACCTTTCTCACCATCCTCACAGGATGTGCCGTCGGCACGCAACAGATCGATATCGTACTGGGCATTGGGGATACCCATCGAACCGGGTTTTGGTGTCATCCAAGGGAAGGTACCGAGTGTCATGGTGGTTTCGGTCTGACCGAAGCCCTCCATCATGCGGATGCCGGTCTTCTCGTAGAACTTATCATATACTGCGGGGTTCAGGGCCTCGCCTGCGGTACAGCAATACTGGAGACTGCTCAGGTCATACTTGCTCAAATCCTCACGAATCATAAAACGGTAGATGGTGGGAGGTGCACAGAAACTGGTAACCTTATACTTCTCCATCTGGCGCAGCAGGGTGTCGGCATTAAACTTCTCGTGGTCGAATACGAACACGGTAGCACCGGCAAACCACTGACCGTAGAACTTACCCCATACAGCCTTACCCCAACCAGTATCGGCTACGGTGAGGTGGAGTGAGCCTTCGTGCAGGTTGTGCCAGAATACACCTGTGGTGAGGTGGCCCATGGCATACAGATAATCGTGTGCAACCATCTTTGGCTCGCCACTGGTACCAGAGGTGAAGTACATAATCATGGTGTCTTCGTTGTTATTAACGAAGGCAGGACGCTCGAATTTGGGGGCCTGCTGCCATTCTGCCTTCCAGTTGTGGAAACCTTCCTCGTCGCGCAGTGTGATATATTGCTTTACTGTTGGACTCTCAGGCATCGCCAGCTTGATTTGACTGATGATATAGTCATCGTCAGCACAGATGATGGCCTTTACTGAGGCGCGTGTGTTACGATATACGTAGTCGTGCTTGGTGAGCATGTGGGTTGCGGGAATTACAATGGCACCGATCTTACATAACGCCAACATGATAACCCACCACTCGTAGTGACGCTTCAAGATGAGCATTACGGGATCGCCCTTGCCGATACCAAGCGACATCAGGTAAGATGCTGCCTGATCGCTCTGTTCTTTTAACTCGCCATAGGTGGTGCGTATCTCTTCGCCCTGATCGTTGGTCCAAAGCAATGCTAACTTCTCGGGTGCTTCCTCTGCCCACGCATCCATCACGTCGTAGGCAAAGTTGAAGTTCTCTGGAATGATAAACTCCAGATTCTTATTGTAATCCTCTACAGACTCGAAATGTGTCTGCTTTAAAAATCTTTCTACCATAAATTTATTTCTTCAATCTTTCAATTCTTCAATTCTTTTCGACTGTAAAGGCGAGGAATTTCACGGGTTTGTCGCCTACGGCCAGCATGCCGTGGGGCTTTGATGAGTCGAAATAGATGCTGTCGCCCTCGTCGAGAATGATGGTCTTGCCACCGATAAAGAGTTCCATCTTACCCTCGAGTACCATGTTGAACTCCTGGCCTGGGTGGGTATTCTTGTAAATGGTGCGAGCGCCTGGCTTGGGCTCTACAGTTACAATGAATACATCGGCCTGGTGGTTTACAAATCCACTTACCAGACTCTGATACTTGTAAGCCTTGGTGCGCTCTACGCTCATGCCCTGACCTTTACGTACTACAAAGTACGACTTCATATGGGGTGCCTCGGCAAACATCAGTTCCTCGGCTGATACACCATACTTGTGGGCTATCTTCATGAGGTTTGAGATGGTGATGTCAAGCTCACCTTTCTCAATCTTCTCGTACTTTTCTGAGTCGATACCGATAGTCTCGGCCATCTCGCTTACTGGAATGTCGAGAACATCGCGCAAACCGCGAAGGCGTTCTCCAATTTGCTTTAATTGCTCGTCCATGTGTTCTATGTTATTTATCGTTCATCTATGATTTTGTAATTCGCATATTTTTCTTTGGGGAAAACGAAAATGCTATCGTCGATGTTACCTGCCTTAAAGTTTGAAAAAGTGATAGTGGCCCAGAAAATGCTAACTTTTATACGTAGCTTCTTGGGATAGTAATTGCCTGGATTGAGCAGGGCAATTATCTTTTTCATCTTTACTTTGGCACCAGGCTTGGCTTGGAGGGTGACCAACAAACCGTCAGGATCCTTGGCGATAGAGTAGTTGTAGCTGTCGGGTTCGAATTTGAACATCTGCAGCTTTTCGTTCTTCTTGTTTACTTTAGGGTCGTGAATCTCGACGATGCCTTTCTTCTCGCGGAGGATATATTTGAGGTTACCGTCGTTCCACATCTTGGAGTCCTTATATTCCGACTTGGCTTTGTCGCCCTTATTCCATGAGGTGCCTTCTTCTTTGTATACGTGAAGAATGTCTATCTTATAATGGAATGTAACGCCCTCCTTACCATAGATATGGTTCCAAGCGGTATTAAACACACGCTTGGCTTGGCGGGCGTTGGCATTGTCCTGCGCCTTTGCAGTCAGGCTTAGGCATAAGACAAGCAGAATATAAAGGAGGCGTTTCATTTGAGTCCTGCTTTAAGACCGCGGATAACAGCAGAGGTGAAACCTGCATGTTCCATCTCGTTGAGACCCTTGATGGTTAAACCACCAGGAGTGGTAACCAGATCGATGGCAGCTTCGGGGTGCATACCGCTGGCTTCCAGCAGTTCAACAGCGCCTTTCATGGTCTGCATCACAATCTTCTTGGCATCATCGGCCTTGAAACCTAACTCTACACCACCTTCGGCTGCTGCGCGGATATAGCGCATGGCATAAGCGATACCGCAACTGGCCAGCGTGGTACCTGATGCCAAGTGTTGCTCGTCGGTGAGGAGTGACGTTCCCATATCGTTAAAGATACCCTGAATCAGTTCAGTCTGCTGTTGGGTGGTATCGCAAGGTACGATGAAGGTCATCGAAGCCAACTGGGCAATGGCAATGTTTGGAATAATCAGGAAGAGTGGGGGACAGTTTGCACCCAACCATTCCTTGATGCTTGCTGAAGGAACGCCTGCGGCAATTACAATCAGTAGTTGTTTCTTGGGGTCGAGTTCGGCTTTGATGTCGGTGAGTACACGCTCTACTAACCAAGGTTTTACAACTACGCAAACAATATCGGCAGTCTTGGCAGCCTGCTGGTTGTCGGTAGTTACGTTAACACCTAACTTGGCAAACTTATCTACAACCGCTTGCGAAGGATCGCTTACGGTGATATCCTCGTTCTTAAACTGATGGCCTTTGATCAGACCTTCGACGGTAGCGCCACCCATGGCGCCTGCGCCTATTACTGAAATTTTCATAATTCCTCGGGTTTTACTCTAATCAGTCTTTCGATAAAGTCGTTGGCTTCTGCCTTGCTGAGACAGAGTGGTGGCAGCAAGCGCAGAATGTTCTGACCTGCACATCCGGTAAAGCAATGCTCATGCTTGATGAGTGGCTTACGTACCATGGCGTGTGGCATGTCGAGTTCGATACCAATCATGAGTCCGCGACCGCGAACCTCCTTGATGTGCGAACTACCAATGTTGCGAATGCCTTCCATCAGGTAGTCGCCTACCTCGCGGGCATTCTCTACCAGACCTTCGTTCTCAAATACATCGAGTGTAGCCAAGGCTGCAGCACAAGCCAGGTGGTTACCACCAAAGGTGGTGCCTAACTGTCCGTAAACAGGCTCGAACTCTGGTGAAATCAGCACACCACCCATGGGGAATCCGTTAGCGATACCCTTGGCAACGGTGATGATATCGGGCTTGATGCCTAACCATTGGTGGGCAAAGAATTTTCCGCTACGACCATAGCCGCACTGAATCTCGTCGCAGATAAGTACGGCGCCATAACGCTTACAAGCGTAAGCCAATCCCTGGGCAAACTCAGGTGTGGCCATCTGGATACCGCCTACACCCTGGATGCATTCCAGAATTACAGCTGCTACGCCACCTTTCGACAGTTCGCGAACCCAGGGCTCCAAATCGTTCAAAGGCAGGAAACGTACGTGGTGGTTGTCGTTGATGGGAGCCACAATCTTGGGATTGTTTGTTACCTCGACAGCCAGACTGGTACGACCGTGGAATGCTTTCTCGCAACTCAGCACGCGGGTGTTGCCGGTTTTGAACGAGGCCAACTTCAGGGCATTCTCGTTAGCTTCGGCACCAGAATTAATCAGGAACAACTGATAATCGTCGTAGTCCGAAATCTTGCCTAAACGCTCAGCCAGCTGTACTTGCAGTTTGTTGATAACAGAGTTAGAGTAGAAACCGATGTTCTGCAACTGTTCTGTTACCTTACTAATATAATGGGGATGTGAGTGGCCGATGCTGATAACAGCGTGTCCACCGTAAAGGTCGAGATACTCCTGACCTTTGTCGTCCCACACTTTACAACCTTTTCCTTTTACGATGTTAACATCGAACAATGGATAAACGTCGAATAGTTTCATGTCGTTTCCTTTCTTTTAATTGTTAGAAAGCTGATGCTTTAAGTTTCAGTCCGGCAGTCTCGTCAATGCCGAACATGATATTCATGTTTTGTACAGCCTGACCAACAGCACCCTTCAACAGGTTGTCGATAGCAGAGGTAACAAGCAGTTTACTGCCGTATTTCTCTACATGTACCAAAGCTTTGTTGGTATTTACTACCTGCTTCAGGTCGATAGCTTTGTCGCTATAGTGGGTAAAGGCTGCATCCTTATAGAAGTCCTTGTAAGCTTCAATCACATCTTCTACTGGGGCAGGTGTCTTGATAACTGCTGTGCAGAAAATGCCACGGGCAAAGTCGCCACGATAGGGGATAAAGTCGATATCAGCGTCAAGATAGCCCTGAATCTGCTTCAATGACTGACGAATCTCAGCGATGTGTTGGTGCTGGAAGGGCTTGTAGATGCTCAGGTTGTTGTTGCGCCACGAGAAGTGTGTAGTGGCGCCTGGCTTCTGGCCTGCACCGGTTGAACCAGTGATGGCATTCACAGCCACATCCTCTTTCAGCAGATTCAGATAAGCGGCAGGCAGTAGTGCGAGCTGGATACAAGTAGCAAAGCAGCCTGGGTTAGCCAGGTGCTGAGCTTTCATAATCTCCTCCTTGTTAATCTCGGGCAGGCCGTACACATAGTCGTGGTCGCCTTTGATGCGGAAATCCTGTGCCAGATCGATGATTTTGACGTTAGCGGGGATGGTATGCTCCTTCAGGAACGCCTCGCTCTTGCCATGACCGAAACAGAAAAATACCACATCCACCTTGTCGAAAGGCATCTCGCTGGTAAACTTAAGATTAGTGTCGCCAATCAGACCTTCGTGCACATCCGATACCAGATTGCCAGCATTACTTTCTGAGTTGGCAAACACAATCTCTGCTTCAGGATGGTTCAGCAACAAGCGGATGAGTTCGCCGCCTGTATAACCTGCTGCACCAAGTATTCCAATCTTTATCATAAAATCGGTATTTATCCGTGTAATCCGTGATTCTTATCTTTTCTCGTCCTTGTGGATGCCGTAGTATACACGCAGTGGGGTAGAGCTAACTTTGATGAAGCCCTTGGCCTCGTCGGCTGTCCAACCTGTCTGAGTCTCACCATATTCGCCCAGCTTACTCTTTGTCAGGTCGTTCGCACTGTCGATACCAACAGTCTCAAATCCGTAAGGACGGAGTTTCAGAATTGCTGTACCAGTTACGTTGCGCTGCGAAGAGGTAAGCATAGCCTCGATATCGGGCATCACTGGCTCAAGATACTGACTCTCGTGCAGGAACATGCCATACCAGTTGGCAACCTGATCCTTCCAGTACTGCTGCCACTTAGAGAGTGTTGACTTCTCCAGTAGACGGTGAGCCTCGATGATAAGCTTGGGGGCTGCAGCTTCGAAACCTACGCGGCCCTTAATGCCGATGATAGTATCACCAACGTTGGCATCACGACCGATAGCATAGCTGGCTCCAATCTCTTCAATCTTCTGGATGGCTTTCACCTTATCATCGAACTTCTCGCCATTTACGGCTACAATCTCACCCTTGTCGAACTGAATCTTCAGCAGTGCCTCCTGTTCCTTGGCAGTAACGTGCTTCAGGTAAGCCTCTTCAGGCAGTCCCTGTGTGGGATCGAGCAACTCGCCGCCACAGATACTGGTACCCCAGATACCTACGTTATATGAGTACTTCAGCTTGGTGAAGTCTGCAAAGAATCCGTGCTCGTTCAGGTAGTCAACTTCTTCTTTACGAGTCAGTTTCTTATCGCGGGTCAGGGTGATAATCTCTACGCCTGGTGCCATTACAAGGAAGGTCATGTCGAAACGAATCTGGTCGTTTCCGGCACCGGTTGAACCATGGGCGATGGCATCAGCACCAATCTCCTTGGCATAGCGGGCGATGGCGATAGCCTGGAAAATACGCTCGCTTGATACAGAAATTGGGTAGCAGTTGTTACGCAGCACATTTCCGAAAATCATATACTTCAACGATTTCTCGTAATACTCGTGGGTTACATCGAGGGTTACATAAGCCTTTGCACCAAGCTTAAAGGCGTTCTCCTCGTTCTTCTTCAACTGCTCGTCGCTAAAACCGCCTGTGTTGGCGCAGGCTGCATATACATCCCAGCCATCCTGGGTGAGTTTCATAACGGTGTAAGAGGTGTCAAGACCTCCTGAAAATGCGACTACTACTTTCTTGTTTGCCATATCTTTGTTGCTTTATATTATTTACTATTTGATACTTCGTATCGAACCTTCACTATTCACTAACAGAATCAATTTTGCGTATTCTCTCCAGTACATCGTCGGAGATCTTTGCTGGCAGATGCTCTGTTGGATCGTAAAGCATCGCTGTACAGATGCAGTATTTGCGACCTGTACGATGCAGAACGTCAACATTGCAACAACCCTCGCAACCTTTCCAGAATGCCTCGTCGTCGGTTAAGTCGGCAAAGGTAACTGGCTGATAGCCTAATGCGGTGTTCATTGCCATCACTGCTGCACCACTGGTCAGCGAGAAAATCTTGGCGTGTGGCCATCGGGTTCTGGCTAATGTAAAAGTCATGTCCTTGATGCGCTTGGCAATATGCTTACCTCTGAAGTCGGGGTGTACAATCAGTCCCGAGGTGGTTACATATTGCTGATTCTCCCAAGTCTCGATGTAGCTGAATCCTGCAAATCTACCATCTTTGGTCAGGGCGATGACAGCTTTTGCTTCCATCATCTTCTTGGCCAGATACTCATGCGTTCTCTTGGCGATACCTGTACCGCGCACCTTTGCAGCCTCTGCAATGGTGTCGAGGATAGTGTCTACGTACTTCTCGTGTTCAGGTCCTGCTACCAAGACTTCAATTTCTTCTTCCATTTCTTTCTTCTTTATTTCATGTTTGGCACAACATCAGTCAGAGCTTCTACCACATCCTGATGCTTTACGCCTTCTTTAATTACAATGAATATGGTGTCGTCACCAGCAATGGTACCCAAGATTTCAGGTACATCACTATTGTCGATGTTCCAGGCAATCGAACTGGCATAGCCAGGGCGTGTCTTGATGATACCCATGTTGCCCGAAAAGTTGATACTGATAAAGCCAGGTACCTTCATCATCTCACGAATGCTGTTGGGCGTGCTGACTCGCTTGTACATGGTCTCGTTGGGCAGTACATACACGTAGTTGCCACTCATCGAGGCGGCTTTTGCAACCTTCAGTTGCTTCAGATCGCGACTCAGTGTGGCTTGCGTCAGTTTGAAACCTTCCTTCTGGAGGGCGTTCAACAATTCGTCCTGGCTTCCTAACTGCTGACTTGATATGATCAGTCTCAGGGCTTCTAATCTGTTGGTCTTTACTTTCATCTCAGTATATTTATTCAGAAATCGGTTGCAAAATTATACAAAATTTCGCAACCGACCAAATATTTCTGCATATATTTGCAAATTTTACCGTTTCATATCGAATCCAACACGTACGCCATCGTAATTTTTACTCAAATCGCCAATTGTTTGCAAATCTTTGTTCCCGCTCATGGCCGACATGGTCTGGAGGACAGTCAACAGCTTCTTGGCTTCGAACAGGATAGAAATACCATTTGCCTCTTTCTTTGCATAGCAGTTCATCGAGAGCAGTAATCCTTTTAAGGAAATTTTCTGTGTAGCCTCGTCGAAAGTGTATTTGCCGTTGAATGGAGTGCCGGCTATTTTTGAAGAGAAGGTGCCATCTTCGTTAAAGGTAATATAAGTATTACCGGCTGAGAGGCCAACCTGCTGGTAGTAGGGCAGTAATTTCTCTTCAATCTGTACGGCGGCAACTTCACCACCAGCTTTGGCCAACAGGTTTTCGCTGGTAAATGCGCAGCCAGGACCAGCATATTTCCATGTGGCAATCAGATTCTGTTGTTTTACCTTGTCAAGACCGATAACACTTGTGATGGCATTTACTACACCAGTACCATTGGTCATGGCACCGAGTACCTGACCCATATTGCCGCAACTTGTCATAGCGATGCATGCCAAGGCGGCAATTCCAACCATTACTTTCTTCATTTTACTTTTTCTTTTTATGGTTCTATTTCTTTTGATAATGCAAAAGTACGCTAAATCCCTCAAACAACAAAACAATTATCAGAAATTAACGTGTGAGTTAATTCAAAAAGGGCAATGAATTAATTCACGAGGGGTTTTGAATTAACTCACGGTTTTTGTGCTAAGTGTCGTCGGCTCTATATAATATATAATAATGTGAAGCCTTTTTTGCGATTGATATCCATCAAGAGCGACCAAAAAAATGCATGAAAAATGAAAATTTCTCTCGAAAAGTTTTGGTAGTTTCAAAAAAAGCCGTACCTTTGCACCCGCAAATCAGGAACACCACCTGACAAGCACTAAAAGAAAGAGTTCTTTGAAAGATTTACATAGACAGAAGTAGTACAAGAAGCGAGTACTTTTCGAAGTACTTGGGTAAATGAACAAACCGTTTCAATTTCTTGAATTTGGATAGTTGTTCTGAGACAGATACATTTCTATTTTAGATAGAATAAACAAACAAATTTTTACAATGAAGAGTTTGATCCTGGCTCAGGATGAACGCTAGCTACAGGCTTAACACATGCAAGTCGAGGGGCAGCAGATCGAAAGCTTGCTTTTG
>Ga0265299_10003893_pt1 | contig 14365 bp, 16 predicted proteins | sample AusTroGonzalo_MG_4_FD_193485 | JGI IMG/M metagenome (GOLD analysis project Ga0265299, IMG submission 193485) | Bovine rumen microbial communities from tropical cattle in Woodstock, Queensland, Australia - Gonzalo_02 | ecosystem: Host-associated > Mammals > Digestive system > Stomach > Rumen ... | reverse complement strand
CTCGTCCGAAAGCACCATGTTGAATCCCGCCACGCGAAAGACGTGCTTCCCGTGTATGAGGTTCATCGGCTTCTGCTCCGCGATGTCCATCGCGTTGTCGATGCGAACCTTCGTCACGTCCGTATCGGTGACGATGGTAGCCGTCACGTCCGCGAGGCCGAGGCGCAGTCTCTCGTCGAGCCTGAGCGTCAGCTCCAGCGCGTTGCGCGTCGGATCAAACGCCGCATCCGACGTCGGGAACGATCCCGTGATGACAGCGCAGATGATGCCGATGTCGGTGTGGACGCGTACAAGCGACTCGGCCTCCAGCGCGGCGATTGCGTCGAACGCCCCGCCGAGGATGGCCATCACCTGTATGGGCGGCAGACCGCACTTCGCGCCGACGACCGCCGCGAACGCGGCCATCGCCACCGTTTCCTTCGCGATGTAGCTTCCGAGATACGGAGCGGACTCCTTTGTCGCACCCGTGTTCTCATGAATCACGACTTCATGCCTTGCCATTTTTGTTGTCCTTTCTTGTTTTTTGCCACATAGAACACATAGAGGCACATAGAAAACTCTTTGTGGTCTTTGTGCTCTTTGTGGCTAATCATCACCCGACTACCACCTTCCTCGTCGCGACGGTCACGCCGAACTGGTCGCCGAGGCCGCTCCTCGTATAGACCTTGAGCGTGTATTCCCCTGCGGGAAGCGCCGCTTCGAGATGCGCCTTGACGTTCTGCAGGTCGGAGAACGTCATCGTCGCCTTCGTCTCCACTCCGTGCGCATCGACAAGGGCGACATACTCGTCGTCCTTCGTCTCGTCCGGCGCGAGGTTCGCGCCAGCGATGGAGAAGACGTCCGTGCCGGTGATCTCGTCGTATACGCGGGTCGTCTCGTCGAGAACCGTGTTTATGACGGGCTTCGCGCCCTCGGTGTTGTTCTCAGGCACAACCGCCCCAAGAACGGTCTTGAACGGCTCCATCTCCACGGCGTTGACCATGAGGACGTTCCGCCCCTTGACCCACGGACCCGCGAGCCCGTCGAACGAGCCGCGCACGTAGTTGCGGATGGACGCCACCCCGTCGATGTAGGTGACATTCCCCCTCGCCTGGTTCTCGCGGATGTACTCCGCAACGGCCATGAACACAGCGCGGACCGCCGTGGCCGTGTAGCCCGTCCTCCCCGCGATGTATTCGTATGCCTCTTTCCGGGACATCGTGCGCTCGTGCTGCAGGATGCCCAAATAGAACGGCTCATGGCCCAAATGCTCCGAGCCCTTCACCGTTATGAACTTTGCCTTCATCTTGTTTTTCCTTCTTGTTTTGGTTTGTTGGTTTGTTGGTAGTTGGTTTGTTAGTTGCCTAGTAGTTAGTTTGTTGGTTTGCTGGTAGTTAGTAGTTAGTTGGCTGGTTTATTGGTTAGTCGGTTAGCCACCAACCACCAATTCACCAACTACCACCCACCAATTCACCAATCACCAACTACTAACCACCAATCACCAACTACCAAAATCTCGGTGAGGGGAAGTCAAACCCCCATACAGTCGAACCCAAACCCCCGTACAGGGGAAGTCGAACCCCCGTACAGGGGACATCGCCGACCCCAGCAGGGGCAAGCGCGCCTCTACTCAGTCGGCACGGCGGATGTGCCGAAGAACGGGTACATCTTCATGTCCTCCCCCTTGAACTCGGCCTTGCCGATATAGCAGCCCGCGAGAGCGCAGAGCGCGGCAGAAATCGCGGCAGTTATGAACGCCCTCTTCATCACGCGGCCTCCACGACGGGCTTCGCCTCGAAGTTCCACTTCGGCCTGCGCACAAGGATTCCCTTTGGCGTGACGATGCCGTTGCGGTACTTCTCCTCGTTCCCGACGATGTCCTCGTCGAGAATCGCCACGAGCGACTTCTTGAGCTTCGTGAACTCCTCGATCTTGAGAAGCACCTCGACAAGCTCGGCTTGCTTTTCCTTGATCTGCATCTTTGTCAGTTTCATTGCATGTCCCTTTCTGGGTTGTGACGGAGGGGGAGCTATCGCTGCGGAACCTCTCCGCAATCGCGCACCCCCTCCACCCATAGCCCCTCAAACGAGGTATTTTTCCGCCTCGGACCGCCTCTCGTAATAGGCAGTAGCCTTTATTTGCAGGCGTTTCATGATTTTTTCACCATGTAAATTTTCAGGCCCCGGAACATCCTCCAAAACGTGCTTTAGGGTAAGCGCGAACTTACGCTGTCGCGGCGGAAGTTTACGCACGATCTTGCGCATCCGACGCTCCCTTGCCGCCGCAATTTCCTCGCGGTCGAGCCACCGCACCATTGCCGCAACGCTGCCGTATCTCATGACTGGCCTCCCTCCTTCGGGAAGCGCTTGTTGAGCAGCTTCTGGAACGACGCGGCAGGAAGGCGCAGACGTCTTTGGTCGCGTTCCAGATCTTCGATCTCCGAAGCCTTCTGGTCGAAGGCGTCGAGGAACGCGTCAAGTCCGATGCGGTTGGCTATCTTGAGCCAGAGCGAGCGGTCGCTTTCCCGTCCGGCATCGTCCTTGTAGAACGAGAACGCCGCGACGGCCTCGTCGACCGCGACGCGGATTGGGTCAAAGTCGCCTCCGAACTTGGCGATGCGCCACGCCCTGAAGTACGCCTCGCGGCAGCGGATGGCCGCTCCGCTCTCGCGTACGCGCGGGCGCGCGCCCGTGGTCTGGCTACTAGGGCTATGAACATATCCCGACTGACTACTGTTACGTTGACAGTCCACGCGCGCGCACGAGGCTGTGGGGCTGTTGATAACGTTTCTAGCCATCACGCCACCTCGCTTTCGCATGTATCGAAGCCAAGCCGTTCGGCAAGGCCACAAAAACGATGGTCTCGCTTTGCAAGCGCAATCGCACCTCTAAGCGTGAGGTGTTGCTCGCGCATAATGCGTTCTATTTCCTGCTTGACCATCTCAAAGGACGGGCAAGATATCGTTGTCTTTTGTGCTGCCGCAATAGCGGCGATTGTTTGTTTTTTCATTTTGCTGATCCAAGCTCGCTGATGGGAGCTCGAAACAGCGAATATGGTACTTTTAATGGTTTGTAAAAACATTTACAAACCGTTGACAAGAATCAAAAGCCAAAAAAGCGAAGGCTGTTTTAGCCTCCGCTTTCCTATAAACGCAGAAAATATGCTATATTAGTGGTTGTTCTTCAGTCTGGCATAATCTTCCCCGGAGATTATCCCCTCTCGCACAAGTTCTTCACCAGGACATGCATCAACGTCTTTAAATGTATTATTGTAAAAAAGTTGTCTAAGATTATTTTTAGAAGTTGCAATTGAAAGCGAGCTCAATTCTCCACATAAGACGTGGGTGACGGCCTCTATTCCTTCCTCGATCTTGCATCCGGCCAACTTCACGTATCCCTTTACCAGTCTGACAAACTTTTTCTTGGCCAGCAATTGCTCTGTTGACTTAGGCAACGGCGGAGGAGGATTGCTTATTTCAGAAATCAGTGTCTCTTGAAGATTAGACAGTGAAACCATAAAAGTCCGAATGGCACTTTTTGACCCATCGTCTGGTGTTGTCCCTATAGGCGATTTAAGTTTGACTTCAAGGCGTTCATGCAGATGCGCCAAGGCATTTCGTGCCGTTTCCAAGGGCTCATGATTTATAAGTCTATCCCCAACCGCATTGAAAAGCTCATTCCATTTATCATCAAGATCATCTATAACAATCTGCGCATTATCCTTCCCATTGCCCCAATGCATCAGCACATTGCTTAGTATTGTTTCATAAAATGCAATGGCGCCAACAAGCCCATCATCCCTCTCCACATCCAATCTCCTATAAGCGTTGCGATTGTCCTTGTCTCGCAAAACGACGGCTGCGGACGAGATAGCTAAAAGCGCAGTATCAAGCAGTTGGAGCTGTAGATCAGACGTTCTCATAGTTAAATCGCCGATGCCTTCCCACATTATTCCCGAGGAAAGAATTCACCTAGCAAAGTTCCTTTCCCAGAAGGATCATCCGTAAGACGATGAATAACAAAGGCCTCCAATTTTTCTCTTGGCAAAATAGCCTTAAAATCATCGGTTGACACGTCGTCGGAATTCATCACGCCTATATATTGGAAATGCTCTTTTTCACATATTTCCGCAACATAGGCAAGCGCCTTTGCATACTGGCGAGAATCGGATGACTCGTAGAGCACCGAATCATGCAACATAAAATCAACAGCTGTTCCGATTGCGTGTTGCTCTTTTAGGATCGTCAAATCAAATGCAAATGCCTTGAGCTTCTTTTTACCAAGGCTACGATCTCCCCAAAAGTGCGGTTCATATGATATTCCGCAATCGCCACCATCATTACGAATTCGCATGCCAAGGGATGTGTCTCGCTTATATCGTTCTGGTATCGCTTCCGAATACAACCTATTTATGACAGATGCAAAGAAAGCATCCTCGCGATCACGCGTGTCCTTGAGCTGCTCGTTGGTTTCTTCCGCCCTTCGGACAAGCTCAGCACGTATTTGCTCATTTAGTTTCTTTTGCTCTTCTCCGTCATCCAATTGTCTTAGGCAATCTTGTTTTAGGGCAAGTTGCTTTCTTATAGTATTGAGCGCTTCCGTTCTTCGTTTGTAGTCCTCAAAAGCGCTGTTCGCACTTATTGCGGCAACAACATCGTCTTTTTCTCTCGACAATCTTTTCCATTCCTCATCAAGACGCTTCCTCTTCTCAGAAAGACTTTGTATTTGCGCTGCGATAAGCGAGGCTCGATTTTTAGTAAGCCCATCATGAAATCTACGCACTTCTTCAAGCGTACGTTTGGCTCCACCAGTAAAAACACGCCCTATCTCTTCATAAAAGCGGACGATGGGCTCAGAACTTACATAGTTGACACTACTGGAATCACGCGCAGACTTGATGAGTCGGTCTGTTCGTATTATTTCTTTCTCAACTTTGTTTAGGCGCTTAGTATATTCATCCAAAGACCCCTTCACAAGTTGGGCTTGTGGAACCGTATTATATTTCGATAGCCCTGCTTCGGCTGCTCGGATGTCAGACTCGAGTTTCTTGCACTCTGCTTCCATGGCATTTCTCTTTTGACGCCATTGACTCATCCTTGTCTTGGCACTATCGATAACCGCCTCCGCCATCTTGTTTTTCTTTCTTAGCTCCTTTGCACTTGCAAGAAACTGCCAATCCAACCCAAGGAGATATGTGATTGCAAGTTCGGCCGCCACCTTCGAATCAGACCATTTCACCCTAACTGGATCGTCAAAGTGCCGCCGTATGAAATGCGATATAAGGCTTTGATATTCAGGGGGTTGAGCGTTTCCACCTTCACCAAGCATGTCGCCGGGTGTAAGCGTAAAAAGCAGCCAACATAGAACCTGTCGCCAACTTTTTTCATCAAAGATCGAATACTCTTCACCGCCTAGCTCACTGACGACTTGACCATGAACGGGGCAATTAGAAAGGTCGCCAAGAACTTTTATTTGTCGTGGAGCATCCGTGCTCCTTGTTACAGAAAAGACTTTGTCGCCAACTGAAAATTCCAAAGTCCACGCCCATCCTGCAAGCTCAGAAAGCGGCAGATCATTTCGCTCATCTACATTCAACCCAAAGCAAAATGCGATAATGTTTACGAACGTAGATTTGCCCAACCCATTTCTGGATGCCGTAGCAGCATCACCATGCTTCTCTGCAAGTATGATGTTGAGCGAGTTATCCTTAAACACTATGGGTCGAAAACTAGCTTTGTTCGCGTACAGTCTCTTCAACATTTTTTAGCCTCCTAATGAAACCTCCTTCAATATCTATCAACCCAAGCGTATACAGAAAGTCCAATGCATAAATGAATCGCTCGTATGTACCTATGGCCTTTATACCGCGAACCTTATCCCACAGGGAAAAAAGAGGGAGCGGGAACCTGAGCTTCCTATAGATATGCGCGGAAATGCTCGGCAAAGTGTCTTCGACTGGTATATATTTATCAGGGAGCAACATCGATGGGTGGCCTTTCAAAAAGATCGCATATTATGAACAGATGAACGAGTATCGCATTTGCCGCGAATTTTGCCATCGGCGATTTTATCAGCGCAGACACCGCATTATTCACCATGACAAAAAGCTCATCGCCGAATATTCCAGAGTCAACAAGTAGGCGCTTGTATTCACGAAAGAAAAATGATCGAAGTTTCTTTGGGAATTCAGGGTCATTTGTGTCTCTTGCTCTGTCACTTATGAACTTTTCGACAATACTTGAGAACTGTGCAGCTTCACGGATGATCTGTCGAGATTCGTCTCCTAAACGGTTGTAGGTAATCTTTGCGTCTGTATCATTAATTGAAAGGTCGTATTCAAGGCTTTGGTCACTTTCTGGAAATTTGATGGAGTTAACGGCCTCTTCTAGAATGGCTATATCAAGCACATCTGCTTTTTCCGACATTGTATGTGCGGTAGCAGCACTAGCATACTCAAGTGCAAATTGTGTTTGCTCTCGCGCACCTTGTCGTCTTCTTCTAATTCTAGTTGCCATATTTACATCATTAGTTTACTTCAATGCAAATATTCTTTATGCGGCACGATTTTTAAGATAGTCAAGATACTTGCTCAAATTTACACGCACCATTTCTCGTCCGAATGCATCCATGTAGGCGAAATCAGGCTTGCTGCCAGACGTAACAGGGAGTAGAATGTTCTCTCGTTCTATACGAGAATCGGTTATCTCTCGGTTAAAGTTGTATTTCCCTGCAAACTGCTTGACGCACATCGTTGCCAAGAAAAGATACTGAAACGAAGAAAGACCATCACGCTTCAAATGCGTGACATGATCACTGGCTACGAACTGATACGCATGGTAAAAACACGAACCTACACTTCCGCTGTTTGCAAGCGAAAGGCAATCACCGAAAATGCGAACGCCCTTGCTGTTGCCTATGAATGCATCAACGCCGTTGTTCATTGACGACGAGGAAACATACGGCATTGACCCCGGCTCGTGGTCTGCTGTTTTCAAGCGCTTACCGCGCTTTATCGCATCAAAGATTTCACGCATCGGAAACGCCCTCCAGGCGGTCTTGCAAAGAGGTTTTACCCCCCCCCCTACAGGGGATTGTGCGGCGCTCACAAACGCGCTATAGCGCGTCAGAAGCGCGTTCTCGCGCTCCCTGATGTACGCCTCCATAAAGGCGTAGTCCGGCTCACCTTGCGCATCGACAGGAAGCAGAACCTTTCCTCGCAACATCCTTATTCCAACGCTCCACTTATAGCCATAATGATACTTAATACTTTGGCGTGATATGACTTGACAGAGGAATAATGCTATATATCTATTCAACTCGTGGTTTATTAGGTCGATGGAAACTACTTTTTCACTAGCAAACCACGGCATTGGCTGATAGAATGTAGAGCCAATGCTTCCGTCGTAAGCAAGCGAGATTGTATTGCCTTTGCGATTAGCGCGATCAACACAATCAGAAATCCCATTGTTGAGCGCTGATGCACTAACATACGAGACATCTCCACGTTGCATATATTGCTTGTAGAGCGACTCGCCACGTTCTACTTTGAAAACCTGTTCAAAGCGAAACGGCCTCCATTGTCTGGCTGTCAGCTGCAACATTTGAACAAACCCTCCCTACCTTGCATTACCATTGAAAACTCAAATGTGAGATAATCACCGATGGTTTTTATGAAGTCTGCCTCGGTCGGAATCTCGTCATTGAAACTGTAGAACGAATGGAGCCATTCGTCGTCTGGTTCTACAGTTGTACGAATAATGAAAGATGACGGCGCACTCTTCCCCTGATGCCAGCAATCGAGAAGGAGCTTCTTTCGCTCGGCAACTGATGTGGTTGGCATAAGTCCAAGATGCGGAAACACTTGATAGCCGTCATCAGTGAAGTTCACAAACTTTACAAGTTTGTCCCTCGGATGCGACTTGCGGGCTGTAAATACGGCAATGCACGGCATTGTGCCAACACCATAGAAAGTATCGGGATTGAGAGTTATGACACCTTCAAGGGTGTGGTTGTCGTAGATGTATCGTTTATCGTCCTTGTCGGCATTCGTCTTGCCAACCATGGTGGACTGGGGCACAATCACAACGCAACGTGCGCCATAGGCAAGGCTGTCAAGCAGATGCCGGATGAACTTCAGTTCTGTAAGTTCCGCCGTGACCTTTTTCTTGCCCTGCGAATAAGGCGGATTCATAAGTCCGACAGTAAATTTCTTCGCGCGAAGTTCTTCTACTGTAGACTTGAAGAAGTCGCCACAGGAAAGATTGCTCTTGCCGTCACCACGCAGAATCATGTTCGTGGTCGCAATCGAAAACATGTCATCGCGCAGTTCAATTCCGTGGAGGCGATGCTTCTTTATCTGTTCACGATCATAGGCTGTTTCGGCATGTGCCAACATTCGGTGCATGGCAGCAATCAAAAATCCAGCCGTACCACAACACGGATCGAAAATATTGTCCTCGGGCTTTATATTTGCTAGTTCAGCAAAGAGTTCTGTAATATGCTTAGGAGTCAACACAACGCCAAGTGTCTGTCCGTTTCCGCCAGAGTATGACATGAACTCCCCATAGAAGCGTCCAAGCACATCTTCTGGCGTGTTGCTCATAATCGCGCTCATGATGTTGGAATCGAGGTATTCAGCAAAATACCGAAGCGGAGACTTGCCGAGCTTTGGCGAGATCTCAGAAAGATGAGGTCGGTCTTTGATCAACAAAAACTGATTCAAGACACGTTCTTTCTTGTCCTGCGGTCCTACATGAACGCGATCCATGTGCGAGGAGAGCGCGTCATAGATTTTCATTCCGTCCGTCTTGACGGCATCGCCGGTCAATGATTCGGTATCGAAATCGTCCTCCGAAAGAGCAATCAGAATTGCCGACACGACAAGCGGTTTCTCATGGTCGCCGAGGTTGCCGTAGTTGCGCAAGTCTTCATGCAAAGAAGCGGAACGTTTCAAGATGTCCTCAAGTTCGACTTGCGCAATGGGCTTCTTTTCGAGAATAACGTCATTGTAGTATTTCTTTATCTTTGCAGCCGTCGCCAACGGTGCAAAGTCAGTCAAACGGGGAAGAAGTTTTGCGCCCGCCGGAGAGACGAAGATCGGACGAATGTAAAGGTTGTGCTCGTCCTGTCCTGAACACCCGATGGCAATTATCTTCTTGAAAGGCGAATGCTGGACAATGTGCTTTGCATAGTGAACGGCGCCATTTTCAGCAAAGTTGACGATGCTCGTTGTATCCATCAAAAGCGAGGTCTTGCTATCGTCAATATACTTCGCCTGATGCGCCGAATCCGCCTTGTCTTCTATGACAAGCAAGAAGTCTCCGACCTGCGCAACGTATTCCGGGTATCCGTTTCTGCCACTACCCTTTTTAGATGCGGACTTCAACGCCTTCTTTATGTCGGCGATAGAACTCCCATTGGGGTAGAACTTTATCCCAACATCTTTGAGCTTCTGCGCAACAATTAAGTCTGTTGCCCTTTCGTTTTTTGTAGCCATTACCTTTTTCCTATATCCTCTCCATAGTCGACGGGATGAACAATGTATCCATCTTTTCAAGGTCGCAATTTGCTATCTTAGACTCGCCAAACACCGCGTTCTATTTCTCATCCCTCCGGGGTTCGTTTTGAAAATTCTTGTTGCCACGCTAATAATTTGTCGATGTCTTTCTCAATCTCATCTGGCGGAGGAATCTCAATAGGCGTTTCAATTGACTGACTATGCTCAAAGCAAGAATATTTAGTCATAAAGTCATCTATTAAATCACAATCCCCTTTTTGAATCCGTGCAAGATTCTGAACCTTATTCATCGTATTAATAGCTCTACGGTATCTTTGGACAACATCAGCAAGCAAGTCTTTCTCAACAATTCTCTCAACTAGGATACGCAAATCACTGCACAATTGTTTTCCAAATGGATAATACGCTTCGTATCCATTTTGGTATGCTTTCCTTGCTTGCGACAAGTATTCATCCCGAAGTGACTTCAAGGCCTTTTCCGGTTTTTTTGCAAAAAGTGGCGTATTCCCTATCTCACCAGCCCCCCATGGTTCAGTTCGCGTACCTATGATCTGAATATCATCCGATTTCTCGCTGAGCATCCCCAACACGCTCAACCTATGAGTGAATACAACGACCTGCCGCGTCTTACTCAACTCAACCAATCGCTCAATAACACTTTCTTCAAACTCCTGATCAAGAGAACAAATTGGATCATCAAATATGAATGGGCTTGCACTATCATTTGCAGTCACATCTGCCAGAAATGCCGCCAATGACACAATCCTACATTCACCATCACTCAATACACTATCTGCTGGCACTGATCTTGCGGTTCCTTGCAATTTCAAACTATGTCTAACCAACCCCTTGTTATTGCTTGAAACTATCGTGACTTTTAATTTTCCAGCATGTAGCCGTTTCAATTCTGAGTTGAAACGCCGCAAATATTCAGTTGTGATCACAGCGTTCGCAATCTCGCCCGCCTTTGCCGTTACAGCATTAGTTCTGCATTGAGAAATCCATGCATCATATAAAGCAACTTTTCTTAGTCTTACAATTTCATCAAGTATTGCAGTCTTCTGCTCCGAACACCATTTCCTGGCCAATAATTCATTTAATTCTAATTGCGCTTTCTGCCGATCAAAATTATTCGCATCTGTGTCATATAATATTGCTTGTTTTTCATAATCATTGGCGATTCCCTTCAATTCTGCAATAACCGTCTGTAACTTGTCAGCAGCTCTCTGTTCATTTCCACTATCATTGTCTGGCCTATCTTCACTCCCATTATGCGACAAGAAAACTTTCTTAAAGCCAGCTATCATTGCCCAACATGCTTGTAATTTCGCTACCCATTCAATATCCAAGTGTGCAGCACTTACTATAAGTTCAATATTTTCTTTTGTCGGGATATCTGGCAAATTGTCAATGACATCAGTTAGGCACTTTTCTGCCTTTACTGCCTCGTTTTCAAGTGTGCCACCAATATAGTCAGAAAAAGCTTTAAACCGACCCTTGGCGGAAATATCAAGTTTTTGATGACATAACACACATCGAGCATCGTCACCTGTATATGGAAAATCGTGCCCCTTATACACCTCATCTTCTGAATATCTTCTTGCCGCCTCCCAGAGAGCCTTCCAAATAGGGCTACCGATTGATGGTAACTCTGATTTCTCGTGAAGAACCGATACTGATTCATTAGCCACCTTCCTTTTAGCTTTAGCAGAATCTCGTATACCATAAAATTGCGTTCTCGCATCACTATTTACTTTTGCAAAAGCTTTTTCTAAGTCGTCAGCAATTTGCAATGCTGATTTCTTATGTGTTCTTATTTCAATAGCCTTCCGCGCTGGATTTGTTTCCAAAAGACGAGTCTTCAGCAGACCTAGTTTTTCTGAATCATCTTTTGAGAACATCAGGATTACGCTTAATGTTTCCTCTGTGCTGTCTTTTGATACCTCTTTGTAGAACTTTGCAACAACTGTTGCTGAATATTCGGACGGAAGTGCTGGTAACTTTGAAACCAAGGCATCCCTTTCTGCCTGTAATCTTTGTCCGACCACTCCATATAACCTTGCCATCTCATTGAACAACGCAATTATCCTGGGTGTGTATGTGCAAGGATTTGTATCATGTAAATAAATGCGTCCTACATCCGAATCAAAGACATCAATGCTTGACAACACCGAAATCGCCTCATCGGAGCTTCTCCATCGTATTGTCTTTATATCACCATTTACAGCTAATGAGACCGTACACTCTCCCGGATCTGATTCAGGCATAAAAACATTTGATTTCAATGGTACTGCATGAGTTGTACCACACAGTCGTTTAATAATTCGTGTATAACTGGACTTCCCCGATCCATTTGCGCCATAAACAACAAAAAGATTCTTCCCATCCTCAAACTTAAGTGGATTTTTAGGAGCCAATCCTTCTATGTTTCTAATGCCACTTATCTCACACAAGCGTAAGGAACTATTTGTATCACCAAGCCCAGCCACAAAAATCGGGAAGTGCTTATCTGCAAAGGCAGACTTAGATTTTACCATTGAAACAATATCATCAATATCATGATCCGTAATATCATGATCTAATATTCGATAGGCAAGTTCAGTCTGCCATCCTTTTTGTTTCTTCAACCAGTCAATAACATTATCTTGGATACTGTCCGTCATATAGAAAACTCCTTTTATTCTACCCATTAACAAAAACTATACCCATGCCGTCATCTTTGTGCCTGCCACGAGCGCCGACTTCTTGATGCGCTGGATTTCGGCACATTAATCTTGTATGCCCCTGTACATCTCGACCTGACGGCGCTCCTCGCTCTGCCGCGGCAGTCATTTGCCAAGATACCAGTTGTAGTCGTCGCGGTAGATGCGACATTGCAGCAGTTGGTGACTGTGACTTGAATTGTGTTTTATACCCACGGTGGACGGGTTTAATGCCGAGGATCTTCGCAAACGGGACAAGCAAAACCAACATCACCACAAGCATTACGAGGTAGTGTTTGATCCGCCTGTAACTCACAAGCACCATCAGGTAAAGCGTCCAGAAGAACAGGTTGAAGAACGGGCAGATTTTGTGCAACCCCGTCATTCCCGGTTCTCCCTTCCAAGGCAGAGGCCATCCGTAGATAAATCTCGGTCTGTCCCAGCCCATTGGAGACGGATAGCTCCAAAATGGCGTGTTCAACGTGCAGAGGACAATGACAACCGGAAGAACGACAAGAGCGACAACCCTAAGAACCTTGACGAGAATACCCGCCTCGGTTCCAGAGTGGAGTAGGACACGGCAGAAATACTCACAAGAAGCAGCCAACGCACCCAGAGCGACAAACAACAACGGCGTGAGAATCCTCTGGGCTATAAGCTGGGTCTCGACACTCGATCCAAAGTTCTTAAGGGTTAATGACCACGCAAAGACAAAATAGAACAGGGCAAGCGACCCGAAGGTCGCTCCCAAAACCGCCAAAACTCTCTTTAGCATGTCCATGATGCCTACGACGCCATCTTGCCTTTCCACTAAGCGATGTCGCCGACAGTATATCATTTCGTTGGCCGTGTAAACTTATCGTGAACTTATCGTTTGCGAAATATCTAGCGCCGAAATTATCGGATACGATAATTTCACACCCGATGCCTCCACAATGGCATGATGCACGGCGTCATAATCCCTCTGGGAATAGGTCCCACGGAACACCGATTTCTGGGGCCCCACGAAACGAGTTTAACTAAATTTGAACTTCGCCATTTTCACCCAAATCAGGCAGGCGATGCATATCCCGTGAGCCGACCCCTCGAAAGACCTATTTTACAATGGTTTCGCGGGGTCCGGTCCCACTGGATTTTTTCGCCATAAATCATCGCCCTAAACAGGGTCTCTCCCCAGAAATTCCAAGAAATCGGGCAATGTTGCGGAATAATTAGCCAAAGCCATATCTCAACTCCTATTCTATCAAGTCCTCACTTCATTTGTTGTGCCATGAAATCTTGGACGCCTTGCAACATCGCGGCGACCTGTTCCTTAGTGAATTCTTCGATCTTGCCATGCGCCGCGGAATTGCGGATTGCACTCCAAGTTTCTAATTGACGACTTCTGATCTCATTGATGACTCCTGCCTTTTTGAGATCGACAATCATCGCGCTCATCTTCTTCGCACGACCATTCTCGTTAACCGTCTCGATCTTTGGATTGGCGTTCTCGCACAAGGAGCGCAGGGTTTTCTCCAACACCGCGCCAATCAGAACCGCCGCAGGAAGATAGGAATAATCAACTTGCTCGCCGTCATTTAACAAGGCATTGGCCTGTCCAAGAAAATCACAAGATACACTTGACTCGATCTCTAACTTAAGATTATCAAACATACCTGCCTTGAAATCATCATACGCCCCATTGAAGACTCCCCACAAATGCTCAAAAGTCGTGGCATTGTCTATCGGTTGTTGCGACACAAACAATTTCAACTGTTCAGCGTAAATCGCAGAATTTGGCATAACACTCCCAAGCAAGGTGATGCATTCGGTCTTCCATTTCGCAAATAATGTCACGTCAACATATCTATAACCGAACCCCCCAACAGAAACAGACGACAATACTTGCCGCCCAAGTTCCCCAACTCGCTCAAACCTCTTTAAGAAATATGCTTCGTCCTTCATCCTTCACCCCCTTACTTAGCCTTGAAAGGCCCTTGTCGAAATATACGTCACAACGGGAAGCCCTCTCGGGGTCGCGATGACAAGATGATCCGCAACATTGATGTCAAACAGTTTTGCCGCCTCAACCACCCGGTTCGTCAATTCTATGTCTCCACGACTTGGGGTTGGATCACCGGAAGGATGGTTGTGCGCCAACATAATCGACTTCGCGCCCCATCTGACGG
>Ga0265299_10003892_pt1 | contig 14366 bp, 8 predicted proteins | sample AusTroGonzalo_MG_4_FD_193485 | JGI IMG/M metagenome (GOLD analysis project Ga0265299, IMG submission 193485) | Bovine rumen microbial communities from tropical cattle in Woodstock, Queensland, Australia - Gonzalo_02 | ecosystem: Host-associated > Mammals > Digestive system > Stomach > Rumen ... | reverse complement strand
CAAGGCCGATGTTTACGCCCATCAGGGCGCCCTGGACGTGCAGGCTACCCGTCCCAACACCGGGAAGAACCCCCTGCGCTACAAGGGCCCGGACACCTTCTTCCCCTTCACCGAGAGCTCGGAGGAGTTCTTCTTCCGTCGTTTCCCGAACTATATGGATGTGCTGGGCCGTCTGTTCAAGGACCCCGTCGCGGGCCTGGGCCAGCGTGACCCTTATGACGTATTCTTCCACCTGTATATGTTCGTCGGCGGCATGAACAGCATCCCCGAAGAGGAGCGCATGGACGTGGGCGGCATCTTCACCCCCGAGGAGTTCGTGACGCTGTGGGAGTGCGACAGCTACGAGCGCTACCGCGAGTACGTGCACTACCGCACCTCCTGCTCTTCGATCGTGGATGACATCGTCGCCAAGGCCGATATCCGGCTGGCCGATGGCTCCCGCGGCGCCGACCTCCGCTTCGGTCATGACCACGTGGTGATGAGCCTGCTGATGATCATGGACATCGACGGCTTCGACTATGTCCCCGCCAAGGCCGATGACCTGGTGTACACCTTCCAGACCTTCCGTTCCTGCATGGCTACGAACATCCAGTTCGTGTTCTACAAGCCGAAGAAGGGCAACGGCGACGTGCTGGTAAAAGTCCTGCTGAACGGCGAGGAAGCCCATCTGGGAGAGCTGGAGACCGTAACCGGCCCCTACTACAGCTGGGACGCCGTGAAGAAGTATCTCGCTGCCCGGACGGCAAAGTACGTAGCGCGGTAAAAAAAATATTCGTATCTTAGCAGGTACTAATCACCTGCGCTATGACTTTAACTATGATTATAGAGCTGCTGATTGTATTGGCAGCTCTTTATGTAGGTTCCCGTTACGGCTCCCTCGCGCTGGGCGCCATCTCCGGTATCGGCCTCGCCATCCTGGTGTTCGGCTTCGGCCTCAAGCCCGGCACGCCTCCCACCGACGTCATCTACATCATTATCGCCGCCGTCACCTGCGCCGGTACGCTGCAGGCCTCGGGCGGCATGGACTGGATGATCCAGATTGCCGAAAGGATGCTCCGGAAACACCCGGAGCACATCACCTTCCTGGGCCCGCTGGTGACCTTTTTCCTGACGGTCCTGGTTGGTACCGGCCATGTGGTCTATACCATCATGCCCATCATCTGTGACATCGCCCTCAAGAAGAATATCCGTCCGGAGCGTCCCTGCGGCGTCGCCTCCGTGGCTTCGCAGGTGGGCATCACCTGTTCGCCCATCGCCGCGGCGGTGGTGGCCTTCGTGACCATCTCCAACGCGAACGGCTACATGGTAAGCATCCCGCAGGTGCTGCTGGTGACCATCCCGGCCTGCCTCATCGGCCTGTTGTGCGCCTCCGTCGCTTCCTACAAGCGCGGCAAGGACCTCGACAAGGACCCGGACTTCCTGATCCGCAAGTCCGACCCCGAGATGTACCAGTACATGTACGGCAACACCGCCACCACCCTGGACAAGGAGATCTCCAAGGAGGCCAAGGCTTCCGTGTTCATCTTCCTGGGCGCGCTGCTGGTCATCGTGGGCTTTGCTTTCTGCCAGATGATCCATGTGGAAGGCGGGGATACCGTGGCCAAGGCCGTGAACCTGCCCAAGATGAATATCTGCATCCAGATCATCATGCTGGCCGCCGCGGCGGCCAATATCATCTTCTGCAAGGCCCAGCCCAAGAAGGCGGTGGGCGGCGCGGTCTGGCAGTCCGGCATGGTGGCCGTCGTGGCCATCTACGGCATCGCCTGGCTGGCAGATACTTACTTCGGCAACTACATGGACGAGATGAAGGTCATGCTCACCGACCTGGTGACGAATTACCCCTGGAGCATCGCCCTGGTGTTCTTCATGGTGTCCGTTCTCATCAACTCCCAGGGAGCCGTGGTGGTGGCCATGCTGCCGCTGGCCTACGAACTGGGCATCGCCGGTCCCGTGCTGCTGGGCGTGCTCCCCAGCGTGTACGGCTACTTCTTCATCCCGAACTACCCGTCCGATATCGCCACGGTGAACTTTGACCGCAGCGGAACCACCGTCATCGGCAGGTATCTGCTGAACCACAGCTTCATGATGCCGGGCCTGATCAGCACCATTGTGGCGACGGTCATGGGATACCTCATTACAAACGTATTTTTCGCGGGATACTTCGCCGGATTTATCCAGTAATTGCGTATCTTTGCGCCCATGAAATCTAACTTAAAACGGACGCTGATCGCTTTTATCCCCCTTACGGTACTCGTTGTCCTGCTGGCACTGGACATTTCCATCTTTGGATCCGATTCCATCCTAGGTGCGTCCCAGGTAGCGCTGCTGGTCGCGGCCGGTGTGGCTGTCTGGCTGGGCATGTGGCTTTATAAGATTCCCTGGGATACCTTTGAGAAGGAGATCTCGGGGAATATCGGTAATGTGGGATCGGCCATCCTCATCCTGCTGCTGATCGGTGCCATCTCCGGTACCTGGACCCTGAGCGGCGTAGTGCCCTCGTTCATCTATTACGGCATCCAGATCATCAGTCCCCGGGTGTTCCTCCTCACGGCCTGCGTGCTCTGCGCGGTGGTTTCCGTGATGACGGGTTCCTCGTGGACGACCATCGCGACGGTGGGCGTGGCGCTGCTGGGCATCGGCCGGGCCGAAGGTTTTTCTGACGCCATGACGGCCGGCGCCATCATCTCCGGCGCTTACTTCGGCGACAAGATCTCGCCCCTTTCGGATACGACCGTGCTGGCTGCCTCGGTGAACCGGGTGCGCCTTTTCGAGCACATCCATTACATGTATTTCACCACCGTCCCGTCCTTCCTGATTACGCTGGCGGTGTTCACCATCCTGGGCTTCACGCATGGAGGCGCGGCGGAAATTCCCGCCGAGGTTTACTCCGGCACCCTGGCCGCCCGCTTCCATATCACGCCCTGGCTCATGATCGTTCCAGCCATTACGGTCTTCCTCATCTGGAAGAAGCTGCCGGCCATCATGGTGCTGGCCATTTCCACGCTGACGGCGGCCGCCGCGGCCGTCATCTTCCAGCCTGAAGTGGTCCGTCTCGTGGGAGAAGGCGTGACGGAAGGCTCCGACGCCCGCATCTTCTTCACGGGCATCGTGGAAACCATCTATAATTCGGTATCTCTGGAGACCGGTGTCCCGGAAGTGAACCAGCTGGTCGCTACGCGCGGCATGCTGGGCATGCTCAATACCATCTACCTGATCCTCTGCGCCATGTGCTTCGGCGCCGCCATGCAGGCCAGCGGCATGATCGCCGACATGTCCCGCATCCTTCAGCCGCTCACGCGCACCCGCGCCGGCCTGGTGGGTTCCACCGTGGTGACGGGCACGGCCCTGAACGGTGTCGTCTGTGACCAGTACCTGTCCATCATCCTGGCCAGCAACATCTATCGGGATTCCTTCGAGAAGGGAGGTTATGAGGGCCGGCTCCTGAGCCGCAGCGTGGAGGATTCGGCCACGGTGACTTCGCCCCTGTTCCCCTGGTCCAGCTGCGGCATGACGCAGGCCACCATCCTCAGCGTCCCCACCCTGGTGTACGCTCCCTTCTGCCTGTTCAACATCATCTCGCCCCTGATGTCCTTCCTCGTCGCCCTGATCGGCTGGAAGATCGTCAAGCGATAAATAGCAACAAATAGGGATTGACTGCCGCGGCAAGGGTTCGTACCTTTGCCGCGGTTTTTAGTAGTGTTTATGAAGAAGGTGTTATTGAGCACTTGCTTTCTTGTGCTTTTTATCCAACTGGCTTTTTCTCAGTCCTTCCGCCTGTCCGGGCATGTGACCGACGAAGACGGCCTCCCCGTGGAGCTGGCCGTGGTGTCGCTCAACCGTTCCCTCTGGGTGACGACCGACAAGGACGGTAAGTATGAATTCCAGAACCTGAAAAAAGGCAAATACGAATATCTGGTCTCTTTTGTCGGCTTCAAGGAAATCGACGGAACGGTGGAACTGACTTCCTCCAGGACGATGGATTTCCGCCTGCAGGCCCTGAGCCTGGTCCTGGAAACCGTGACCGTGACCGCCGAGCGTGAGGACATGGGCTCCAAGTCCGTCATCAACGAAGAAGCGGTCCGCCACCTGCAGCCCAAGAGCGTGAGCGACCTGCTGCAGCTGGTCCCCGGCAACCTGGCCCGCAACCCCAACCTGAACGAATTGTCGCAGGCCACCGTCCGTGAAATCGATCCGGGTACTTCGGCCTCCCTGGGAACGTCCGTCATCGTGGACGGTACTCCCTTGAGCAACGATGCCAATCTCCAGGCCATCGCTTCTACGCGTTTCGGCGCCTCTTCCGGCATCCAGATGGACGGTATGAGCGACCAGACAACGGCGGGCGGCGGCACGGACCTCCGTACCGTGAGCGCGGGTGTCGTCGAGGCCGTCGAGGTCATCAGCGGCATCCCTTCGGCCGAATATGGCAACCTGACCTCCGGCGTCGTGATCGTGAAGACGAAAGCAGGCCGCACGCCCTGGGAGTTCAAGTCCCAGGTGGACCCCAACTCCAAGCTGGTTTACGTGGGAAAGGGTTTCTCCCTGAAAAAGGGCGGTTCCTTCAACATCGGGGCCGACTGGAGCCAGAGCTACAGCGACCCCCGCACGAAATACCTGGGCTATGACCGCTTTACCGTGGCTGGCGGTTACTCCAAGGTCTGGAGCAAGGCCAGCCTCAATGTGAAGGGCTCCTTCTACTCCAACGTCAACGACCGCAAGACGGACCCGCAGCTGGAGGAGCTGGATGTGAACTATACCAACAAGAATATCGGCGCACGCCTGTCGGTCAACGGCGGCTGGCGTCCCCAGACAGCATTACTTACTTCCCTGGACTACAACCTGTCCTTCCAGGTGTCCCGTTCGGAGGATATCCACGTGAGCAAGGTCTGGAGCCCGGACGGCGCCGTGACGGATGTGAGGGAAAGCGGTATCCACGAGGCTTACCAGAAGATCCGCCCCTACTATTCCGAGTACACGCTGCATGGCATTCCCGTCAATGTCTTCGGTCAGATTGTCGCCGGCAAATACTTCCAGATCGGGGAGAAAGACTACAACCGCATCAAGCTGGGACTGGAATATACGGTGGACGCCAACCGGGGCAGGGGACTGACCTACGACATCGAGACGCCTCCCCAGGCTTCCTCTTCCCATACGCTGAGACCGCGCGCCTACAAGGACATCCCGGCCCTTAATACGACCTCCGTCTTCCTCAGCGACAAAGGTCGGCTCACCCTCGGCGGCCCGGTGCTCAAGTCCGAACTCGGCGTCCGTGCATCGGCCTGCAATGAAGGGTATTTCGTGGTGGAGCCCCGCGTGAACCTCTCGCTGGGATTCTGGGACGAGGCCCTCTCGCTCAATGCCGGATACGGTATCTCCAACAAGATGCCTACGCTCCTGTACCTTTATCCGGAACCTGCTTACTACGATTTCATCTGTCTGAACCGTTACAACGAGGACACTAATACGGGTCTCGCCGTGATCGATACCCAGATCGTTACCGACACCGGAAACCCGGAGCTTAAACCGGCCAGGGCTGTCAAAAAGGAAGTCGGACTCAGCTGGAAGGCACGTGGAATGAACGGTTTCGTGACCTTTTTCCATGAGAACCATACCAACGAGTTCGGTTATGACGGGCAGTTGTACTGGGGACGTTTCTCCCAGTATGTCATTCCGGACGGCGCCACGGACCTGGCGCTGGAAGGTAACGATGTGACCTATGTGCTGTCCGGTGTCCGCCAGACAGCGCAGAAGAACGCCAAGACGGAGTTCTCCAGCTGGGGCCGTCCCACCAACAACGCCAGCCGTGTCAAATACGGCATCGAGTACGGCGTGGACCTGGGCACGATTCCCGCGCTCAGGACCTCCGTGAACATCAACGGCGCCTGGTTCCATATTGCCAGAAAGTCGGAAACGCCCGGCGTGACCTTCCGCAGCAAACTGGACGAGTATGCCCCGGTCATGCCCGCCGGCGAGGGCAGCATCCAGGACCGTGTGAACACGAGCTTCCGTTTCATCACCCACATTCCGGAAGTGAAACTGATCCTGACGACCACCCTGCAGGTGGTCTGGTACGAGTCCCGCCGCAAGGTGTACGCAGATGAAAACGGGGTATCCCGGGCTAAGGAATTCACCTACCAGGGAAAGGAGTACCTGGCCGTGGAGCCGCTCGGCTTCTACGATACCGCCGGAAATTATACGGCCTGGAATGCGGCGACCATGAACCAGGATGCCCGCCTGAACTATATGATGGACCGCGAATTTACCTATGCCTTCCTCCCGGATGTCATCGAACCCTGGGCTCTGCTGAACATCCGCCTCACCAAGGAAATCGGCAAACGGGCCCAGCTTTCCTTCACGGCCAACAACGTGACCAACACCAGCCGCTATCACACCAACAGGAATACCAACGCCAAGAGTCAGTTATATCCCAACATGTATTTTGGTGCAGAGATAAAAATTAATCTATAAACATAAGAGTAGTATGAAGAAAACTGTATTTGCTGCAATGGCAGCCCTTGCTGTCCTGACGGTTTCCTGCAACAAGGAGGAAACGGCCAAGAGTTATCAGCTGAATGTGACCGTCACCCTTCCCGAGGTGGTCAGCGTATCCGAAATCACCGACCTTACGGCCGAAGCCGTGAAGGGTAACAAGACGACGGCCCTGGAAGTGACCCCGACCGAGACCGGCTACACCGTAGCAGGTGTCCTCACCCAGGGAGAATACAATGTGTCCGTTTCCGGTAAGCTCGTCGGCACGAACAACGTGATCGGCACCGCTTCCGTGTCCCTCTATGAGGATGTGGACCTGACCATCGCCCTCAGCCTGGTGAGCCAGTCTCCCATCCTGATCAAGGCCGTCCAGTACACGCCCGGCAAGCAGGCTTACATCCAGCCTCTGAGCGATACCTGGATTGAACTGGTGAACAACTCCGACGAAGTCCAGTACCTGGACCAGATCATCCTCCTCGGCGGCATGGGCCGTCAGACCAAGCCCAACGCTTGGCAGGCCAACGGTTACGAGAACCTCTATGGCGGCGTAACCCAGAGCCCCGTCTATGCCTTCCCCGGCAACGGTACCGACTATCCCCTCCAGCCCGGCCAGAGCGTGGTCATCGCCAACGCTCCCATCAACCACCAGGCCCAGGGCGAAGGCTTCGAGAACTGCGCCGACCTGTCCAAGGCCGACTGGGAGTTCTACGCTTCCTACAACGCCAAGGATACCGACTATGAGGGTATTCCCAACATGGAGCTCATCCACGCTCCCTATACTTCCCAGCTGAACTGGGGACAGAACTTCTTCGCCTGGGCCGGCGCCATCGTGAAACTGCCCGAGGGCATCACCCCCGCCCAGTACGCCGCCAAGGAGGAGAACCTCATGGCTACGCCCGGCACCACCTCTTCCTATCAGTACCTCATGTTCCCCAACGAGTACGTGCTGGATGCCATTGATGTGTGGGAGTCCGGTGCCGAGGTGCACTATCCTACCTTCCTCCCCGTCGATGACGCAGAGGGCATCCTGGGCCCCGACGCCTGGAGCGGCCTGGCCGTTCGCCGCAAGGTGAGCCGCATCGAAAACGGTCGCGCTTACTATAAAGATACCAACAAATCTTCCGCCGACTTCGTGGTAGAGAAGGTCGTCCCCGGAACCGTTCCTACTGCTGTTGATGGCGAATAAACTGAACAGAATCTTAGTAAGTATCCTCCTGCTGGTGCCGATGGCATCGGCAGGGGATGCTTTCGCACAGGTATGGCATCAGGAAAGGGAGAACGGAATCAGCAATGTCCGGAGCGAAAGCTCGTCCCCGGTATCGCTTTCTACCAACCCCGCCGAGTCCTGGAATGCCGCCAGCATATCCGGCGTCTTTGAGGGCGGCGCCTTCCATCGGCCCGACCGGCCCGCCGGGAAAAGGGAGCTGGATCTCTCCGTCGGGGAGCTCAACAGTTTCGGACGTTTTCGCACCGCCGGAAGCCTGCGCTACCGCAATACCCGGGACCTGGCCCGCAACTGGAACTCCCTCATCGGCAACGATCCGGACAACCCCTATGTCATCTGCGACACGCTGGCCGACAATTCCTCGACCGAGCGCTTCGATATCGACGGAGTCCTTTCCTGGAATATCAGCGACCATTGGACTGCCGGCGGCCGCATCGGCCTCACGACGGCGACGCTTACCGACGCCAAAGACCCGCGTCCCAGGAACGATATCTCCCGGATCCCCTTTACCCTGGGCCTGGAATACCGATTCGGGAACGGCTGGAGCGCCGGTGTCTTCGGCGGGGGAGAGCTGTTTTTCTCCAAGTTTTCCAATCACCTGGAGTACGGCCAGAAACCCTATCGCTACTACAAGATGAAGGGCATGGGCGATTACTTTGCCTTCAGCTCTTCGGAGAGCTCCAGCGCCCCGCGCGAGTATGAGGGCGTCACGTTCCGCGCCGGCATCAACCTGACCCGCGCCCAGACCGCATGGGAGAGCTTCACGGAAGCGGAGTTCATCACCGGCTATGAGAACGCCCGCGACGGAGGTTCGGCCTACGAATGGAAGGCCGGCGACTATCGCTTCACCCGCATCCTCCTCCGAGAACGGATGGACTTCAAGGGCGCCCTCCGCCAGAGCCTGTCCGTCAGGGCCGATGTCAAGCTGATGGACGGTTACTGGTATGACCAGAAGCAGCGGATCGACACCGAACACGGCAACATCTCCTACTACGAGGTGATGAGCCGCTACAAGAACAACGACAACCTCCGCCTGGTCGTCGGCGCAGACTACGGCGTGACCCGGGACGCTTCCTGGAACGCCGCCCTGCACGCCGACTTCCGCCTCGAGGACCTGACGCACTATGCCGACGGCGAACCCTGCCGTCAGAGCTGGACGCTCCTGGCCATTCGGGCCGATGGGTGGAAGACCTTCTCCATCGGCCGTCATGTCCTGGACCTGGCCGCCGGAGCGGGATATGTCCTGCCCCTGGGAAAGGCCATCTTCGCCACCGGCAATACGGCTCCTGCGAAGGATGACATCACGGACGTGTATGTCTCGCCCGTGTTTGATTATGAGACGTCCGGCAAAGTGTCGGCCTTCCTGCGCGCAGACTGGGTCTTCGCCCCTGTGAAGCGGCTCCTGCCCGGTGTCTTTGTGAAAGGCTCGCTGGAGCGCGGCAAGGAAGCCGGTTACTACGGCCTCACCGCGGGAGCCTTCCTGAAGTTTTAACAGAGATATAGATGAAACATCGATTCAGCCTCGTTTTAGGCCTGCTTTTCCTTCTTTTCATCTCCTGCTCCCACGGGGCGGGGGTCGCCGTTGTTATCGACCCCGCCAGTGAGCGGGAGGCATCGGTCGAACTGGCCGCCTACGAAGAGGCCCTTTCCAAGGCCGATGGCTACCGCGTCATCCGTCTTTGCCAGGACTGGCAGAGTCCGGACGAGATTCGCGCGCAGCTGAAGGCGCTTTACGAGGAAGGGAAGATTTGCGGCGCTGTCTTTATCGGCGACATCCCCGTCCCCATGATCCGCGACGCGCAGTTCTTCACCAGCGCGTTCAAGATGGACCAGACGCGTCCCCGCAAGGATTCCAGCGTCCCCTCGGACCGTTTTTACGACGACTTCGACCTGGAATTCGAATACCTGGACAAGGACACGGACGGGGATCCGTACTATTACTACACGCTCAAGTCCGGGCGGGAGATTCCCCTGGCGCCGGACATTTTCAGCGGCCGTATCCGTCCTACGGACACCGAAGGCTCTACCCGCTATGAGAAACTTCGCTCCTACCTGCTGAAGGCCGCCCGTGCGCACCTGCACCGCGACCGGCTGGACCGGGTCTTCGTGTTCACCGGCTCCGGCAGCATCGCAGAGAGCAAGCCGGCCCACATGGACGAGCAGCTCTCCCTCCGCGAGCATTTCCCCTGGATGAAGAACCTCCCCGGGGCCTTCACCTACATGGACCATAAGGACTATGATCCGATCAAGCCCCGTGTGCAGAATGAGCTGATGCGTCCGGGGCTGGATATCGCCATCCTCCACCATCACGGCGACTTCGACACCCAGTACTTCAAGGTCAAGGAGGAGGATAACCTCACCCTGAAAGACTTCGGCACGTTCCGTCCGGAGGCGAAGCTCGTCCTGATGGACGCCTGCTACAACGGGGCCTTCCACATGTACGACTGCATCGCCAACGAGTACATCTTCCAGGATGGCGGCACGCTGGTCGCCCTGGGCGGCACCGTGAACGTCCTGCAGGACAAGTGGCCGGACGAGTTCCTGGGCCTCCTTGCCCAGGGCTATCCCGTCGGAGAAATCAACCGGCTCGCTCCCTATCTGGAAATGCATGTGGTCGGTGATCCCACCTTCCAGTTCCAGAAAGAGAACGTATCCCAGTCCGCCGACCTGAACTGCCTGAATATCCGTCACGGCAACATGACGGCGCAGGAGCTCCTGAAGATCCTCAGGACTTCCGCCGTTTCGCTGGAACGGCACGAGGCCTTCAATTCCATCATCCGCAGCGACTGCCCGCGCCCGCTCAAGCTGGAAGCCATCCGGGTGGCCCTGGAGGACAGCGCCGAGCAGGTGCAGCGCGAGGCGGTCAACTGCTTCGCGCCGATGGGGGACCCCGAGCTGATTCCGCTGGTGGCCCGCGTGGCGGCGTCCAACCATGCATCGGCCCGCGTCCGTCAGAATACGAACGAGAGCCTCCAGTTCTTCCCCGCGGCGCCGATGCGTGCGGCCATTGACAGCGCGCTCGACAGCCTGGCCCGCCAGAGTGCGGATACCAGCTATTTCGCCAAGGTCCGAGCCATCGCCAAGAGCTATTGCGGCCGATGGGACGAGGACATCGACGGCCTCATCGCCGGGACGCTCAGCGAGAGATGGCAGATGTTCTGCGCCAGCTCCTTCAAAATCTATCTTCCGGCACATCGTCTTCCGGAAGTACGTACCTTTGCAGACACATGTTCCAACAAAGCCCTGGGGGCCGCTATCCGCGAATCCGTGGAGTGGCACCGGGATGCATACACCTATTAAGTCATGAAAGCATTCTATCGTTTTATCCTGGGAAGCCTCCTGCTGCTTTCGGCCTTCAGCGCCGGGGCGAAGGGAAGCTTTGCCATTGTCATAGATCCTGCCAGCTACCGCGCCGCCCGCGTGGAGGTGGATACCTATGCGTCGGCCATCCGTGAGGCCGATGGCTATCATGTGCTGGTCATCGAAGATGTGTGGGGCGTTCCGGACAGCCTTCGCGCCGTGCTCCGTGACCTTCGCTTCTCCCGTCGCGACCCGCTCGTGGGCGCCGTTTTCGTGGGCGACATTCCCGTCCCCATGATTCGCGGGGCCCAGTTCCTGTCCAGCGCCTTCAAGATGAACGAGGCCCGCTTCCCCCGGGAGGAATCCTCGATCCCTAGCGACCGTTACTATGACGACTTCTCCCTGGCGTTCGACTATCTCGGCCATGACGAGGGCACGCCGCTGTTCTACTATCGCCTGAATGCCTCCGGCACCCAGACCCTTTCTCCGGACCTCTTCACCGGACGCATCCGCCCGGTGGACGCCAACGGAAAGGTCCGCGTCGATGCGTTGAAGTCCTTCCTGCTGAAGGCGGCCGAGGCCCGGCTCCATCCTCCGGTGATGGACCAGTTGCTGTTCTTCAGCGGCCACGGCTACATCTCCGAGAGCAAGACCGCCCGCCTGGACGAGAAACGTGTCTGGCTGGAGCATTTCCCCCTTTTAGATGACGGCCGGAATCATATCAGCTATATCGATTATTCGGATGTCGTGCCTGTCAAGCAGCATCTGATGAACGAGATGATGCGCCCGGACCTGAACGTCGCGATGCTGCACCACCATGGCGCTCCGGACACTGAATATCTGAGCGCGATCGCCAATCCCGAGATGGTGGCCGATTCCCTGGGAAAGGCCTCGCTGGATCTGCATCTGGAGGACTTCAAGGGATACGGTTATAAGCCGTCGGCCCATCTGGTGGTTCTGGATGCCTGCTACAACGGTTCTTTCCAGCTGGACGACTGCATCGCCGACGAATACATCTTCCAGGATGGCAGGACGGTCGCCGTCCAGGCCAACAGCGTCAATTCCCTGCAGGACAAGTGGGCCGACCGTTTCTTCGGCATCGTGGCGGCCGGTGGCTGCGCCGGTGACCTGGTCCGCTATGCCCCTTATCTGGAGTCGCACCTGATCGGTGATCCTACGTTCCGTTTCGCTTTCTCCGGCAAGAACCTGGACGAGCTTATCGTCGAGGACCGCCCCGCCCAGTGGAAGAAGCTGCTGCGCAAGGGTACGCCCGACCAGCAGGCCCTGGCCCTGGAGCATCTGTTCCGGAAGGGGATGCTCTCCACGGAGCGTGTGCTGGAGATTTATAAGACATCGGCCTATGCCGTCGTGCGGCTGGAGGCCCTGTACTGCCTGTCCCGGACCGGCGGCGACCGCTTCATCGATGGGGTCATCCTTGCCATGGACGATGCCGACGAATTCATCCGCCGAATGGCTGTCAAGCTGGCTGGAAAGAGCGGCGATCCCCGCCTGATCCCCGGCGTGGTGAAGGTGTACCTGACCAACAATGCCACGGAGCGCGTGCATTTCAATGCGGGCTACGCTTTGATCGCCTTCTCCAAGGAAGGCCTGATGCGGGAGTTCGACAAGCAACTGTCCGAGGCCGTCATGGTGCGTCCCCAGGAGGAAGGCGCCCGCCTGCGCGAGTCTTTCGTGCGCTCGGCCAACCGCTTCACGGAGGATGAGACCTCCAATATCCGTCAGACTCGTCTGTACCTTTACTACGAGCATGTCCCGGCTCTTCTGGACCACCTCCGCAGCTGCGGGGACCCTGCCGTGCAGGTGTCCGTCCTGGAGGCGCTCGGCTGGCACCGGCTGGCCTGGAACGCCGCCGAGATCGCCGAGGTCGCCCGTCAGATGAGCCAGGACGAGACCCTTCCCGAAGAGGTCCGCGAAGAGGCCCTCAAGACCTATAAGCGTCTGGGCCGATGAAAAGCATCCTTCTGCTCCTACTGGCGCTGTTGCCGCAGTACGTCGATAACTCGACCAACAAATACTTCCCGCCCATCATCGACCAGAGCGGCGGGTCCTGCGCCCAGGCGTCCAGCATCGGCTATGTCTTCACCTACGAGATGAACCGTTATCTGGACCGGGATGCGTCCCTGCCGGAGAACCGGTTCAGTTACCAGTACATCTGGAACCTGGTCAATGACGGAATTAACCAGGGCGGTTTCGCCGAGGACGGCCTTTTCGTCGCCATGCGCGCCGGGGCCATGGCGGAGTCGGATTTCTCGACGCTCACCACCTACGACTATACCTGGCCGTCGGGCTTTGAGAAATACCATAACGCCCTCCGCTACCGGGTGTCGCGTTTTGTAACGCTTCCCCGGGATGTGGATGTGTACAAGGAGTATCTTGCCGGAAGTGACGGGAAGCCGGGCGGCATCCTGTCCTTCTCCGGCCATTGCTATGGCTGGAACATGATTGATTACGACGGCCCTTCCGGGACCGGCTACAAGGCGCTGGTGACTTCGCTTCCCGATGACGGCTCCCATGCCATGACCATCGTCGGCTATGACGACCTGGTTACCTACACGGATGCCTCCGGGCACACGTACGAGGGTGCGTTCATTGTGGCGAACAGCTGGGGTTTGTCGGCCCATGACAGGGGACGCTTCTACTATCCCTACGAGTTCTTCCGCCGCAAGAATGTCCTTCCGACAGTGCTGAGCGACGACGCCGTTACGGCCGAAGTTCGTTACCAGGAGCCCCGCATCCTGTTCAAGCTCACCATCGATTACACGTCCCGCAACGACCTGGCCTACCATATCGGCGCTACGGAAACGCCTTCCGCCGGGATTCCGGACCAGTATTACATGCAGACCGGCTTGAGCAACAAGGGTGGGGACCATTACATGAGAGGAACGTACGACAAGGCTCCGCTGGAGTTCGCCCTGGACCTGACGGACAACATCCCTTCCTCCGATCCCGAGTACTGCCGTTATTTCCTGAAGGTGGTCCGTACCGCCTTGGGAAAGGAAAAGGGTACAGGTACGCTCAAGGCTTTGTCCGTGATCGACTACCGCAGTGGAAAGTCGGTGGAGTATAAGTATAAGGGCGAGTTGCCGTGCCCGATCGAAGATGGGGAAAACATCTTCTATATCGGCCTGGTGCCCCGTTTCAGTGTTTCCTGCTCGCCGGTTCGAGCTGGTTCTTCGCCGCTTTACCTGAAGACGGCGTCCGGCCATAAGGCGAAAGTCGTCCTTTCCAAGGACGGTTCCAAAACCCAATTGAAATACACAGTTACGCGATGAAAGCTTTCCGTATATTCTTTTTAGCCCTGATGCTGCTGCCACTCGCTTCCTGCCAGAACAAC
>Ga0265299_10003886_pt1 | contig 14378 bp, 16 predicted proteins | sample AusTroGonzalo_MG_4_FD_193485 | JGI IMG/M metagenome (GOLD analysis project Ga0265299, IMG submission 193485) | Bovine rumen microbial communities from tropical cattle in Woodstock, Queensland, Australia - Gonzalo_02 | ecosystem: Host-associated > Mammals > Digestive system > Stomach > Rumen ... | reverse complement strand
TCCACTCACCCAACGAGAACTACCGCCTCGACCACTTCTACAAGGGCATCGAGACGATTATCGCTTTCTATCAGCATTATGCTGAGATGGCGTAATTTCTCAAAAAGTTAAGTATGAAGGAGGAAGGACTACGCGTCTTTCCTCCTTTTCTTTTCCACCCAAGTCAATACTTATTCTTCAATACTCCAGCACCTCAATATCCTCGCCGGAGCTGAAGATGATGTACTTCCTGCCGTATATGCTGACGATTTCATAGTCTGCGCTGCGGGCGGTGCCGGTGGCCACACTCTCGAAGGCCGTGCCTTCGGGCAGGGCAAGTTTGGTGGCGGGCGTTTCCGCTTTGGCGTAGGCCTTGCCCACGATGCCCTCAAAAGCCAGCCCGAGGGCGAAGCCGATAACCGTAAAGATGAACAATAACAGGTAAATTCGTGATTTTTTCATGAAATGTTGATTTGAAATTACGGTTTACTCCAACAAAAACTGTTCCTTTGAGTATTGGGTAACAGGTACGGTGGCAATAACCTCAAGCCAAAGATAAACCGTGGCGACCGCACGTTCATTTTCAAAACCAAGATAAACAGTTTTCATTCCTTTACATGGGATGCGTCCGTTGCACGATTGTGTACCAATACTCGAAAGGTCAATGTTATATTTCAACTTGGTGATGTCTTCCTTGTTCTGGAAACGGCGCGCCATATCGCCATTGGTGAACACATAAAGGTTGCAATAAGCATCTTCTTCCCTATCAGGCCTGTTACGGTTGAGCAATTCGCGCAAAATGCTCTTCTTACTGCTTGTGGATTCATAGACTGGCAATCCCAAAAATTTGATTTGCCTGTAACTTGATTCCATGTCCTTAAAAAACTTACCGTCGCTGCTACGGTCTTGTTCGCTAGTGGCGATGCGCAAACAATAGGCAATGTCGTTGGCACCCGAAGGCACAGGCACGGCCACAACAGAACGATGATTGCCTGAAAAAGCAGCTTTTAACTGCGAACGCAAAGTAAATTTGCGTGGTTCTTCAAACACGTTGCGTAATGCAATGGTGTTGAACTTCTTGGCTCTGAAGTCGTTGGCTGTGGCGTCCACGGTTTTCACGCGTACGGTATGTTTCTCCAAAAGTTGTTCAGGAGTGTTGACCGATTGCTGCACCAGCAAATTCAGATATTGTGCTCCGTTTGGTGTGATTTCCAAAAGGTAAATGGCCGTGTTCTCAATGGCGATGGAATCATGAATCACGTTTTTAGTTTGATAGGTTTTGAGCAATTTCTTGCTGTCTGCATTGTAGAACTTGGTCGTTTTGTTGCCTTGCATTTCAAGATTAATGTAGAGTTTCACACCCTTTTGTAAATAAATGGGATAGGTTGTGGCTTCTTCGATGAGGCAGTCTTCCTTTTGGATTTGGACCAAACGTATCGTACCGATTTCATCTTGTAAGAAACGGTCGGCGACAATCCGCATAGAATCCACCATAAATTTTTGTTTGGCACATTGGTGACGGTCTTCGGGAGAAAGACTATCCGACATGAAGTCGAATTTCAACCCTTTGGAAAGCTCCAGCACTTTCAAATAATCGTCTTGCGAAGCCGACATGGAATAGGTTTTCATCGCCAAAGCGACATCCTCAACGAGCATGGCGGAACGCTGACAGACACTATCTACCGCCGTTGGTTTGGCTGGTTCTGCTTCTTTCGGTTGGGAATTGTTGCAACTTGTAAGAGCAATGTTGGCAAGGATTGCGACAACAATAATACTTGATTTCTTTTTCATCTCTTTTTTGATTTTCTACCAGTTATCTTTTCAATAATTATTCTGCCCACCTTGCGTTCCAAGCCGCCTTTAGTGGTGGGTATCCTTGTTTTGGCTGCTATTTTTTGCTTAACTTTAGAAATGCCAACAGCCCTTTTCAACGAAAAACTAAGACCTCTTACCATGATATACTTGTTTAATAATCCGATCTAATCTGAATAATCTGAATAACCAATTCCTTTTATTGTCAATTCGTCGGAATAAGGTTTGATTCTCCCAGTATAATGCTCGGCAAAACAATCCGACAACATCTTGGCAATCATAATGCGTCGCGTATCCCAGCACATGGCACTCCATGCGATGCGAACCATAAAAGCATTGATTCTTTCCTTATTCTCAAGATGACGAATATAGATTTTTGGATTTGACGAATCATGGAATCTTTGACGGTCAGTATCAAACCCAAACTCAGACTTCAACTGTCCGCTTAAATCATTATACATATCGTCAAAACCTTCTATGTCGTGTATCAAAAGAGTGTTGGAATTGTAGCTTTCATCTCCTTTTTTGCCACCATAACAAAAATGGAATTGCGTTGGGTATTCAGGCTCCAAGGCTCCACTTGCCGCCAACAAAGTAATACACCAACTGTCATCACGGTTAGTCAAACGGTTAACATCATCCATAAACGCTCGAAGACCAGGAACTGCATCGATGTCGCTTATAAGATAGAACGATTTATACGGCCTCAACTCGCCCAACTCACGACTGATATAATTGAATCCCCCAATTTTTGCGACATAATATGAAAAATTGCCTATGATTGGGTCTGCAAGGCTTGATGGTGACACAATGGTAACTTTTGATCCTCTGTCTATACAAATACCGTATTCTGTATTTGCAAAGAAATGTTCCACAACAAGCCTGTCTTCCGGATGTTTGTCATTTGTCTGAGTTGCGGCCAAGTTAACTAACCTAAATTCAGTTGAGTTTTCCAAAGCGCAAAAGATATCAGACTCGCTCATTTTGAGACGACAAATGATGTCGGGAATTGAAACAAACATCGGAACAACCTGAAAATCAGAAGGCCTGTCGAGTTTGCGCTCAAAAGCCTTGCGTAGCTTTTCCGTGTTTTTCTTTATTTCTTCTTCTTTTTTCCTTTCCTCAATTACTTCAATAAAGCCAGAGCTAACGAGACCAGCAGGAACAGCAAAAATGGCGATGCCCAACACGCCAACAATAATGGCGATGATGTTGCCCCACACCGTCACCAAAGGAAAATCAGCAATCTTGCCAGGGTCGCCCAAATATTTGGCGAAAGCCCACACCATGGTTTTCCAACCATTTTCACACAATTCCGGTTGGGCACTGTGCTCGGCAAAATAAAGCAAGAAAGAAAGGATGACCGTCAAAATGCTCAAGAAAGCCATGCTGACAGTGAGTTCATCCTTCTTAGATTTAATGGCATCGCCCAAGATGCGGAACGATTTCATATAACGGAAGATGCGAAGTAATCTGAATACCCTCAACACCTTTAACGCCACGTATGGCATGGGCATGAAAAAATGCAAATAGAAAGGATAGGTAGAGAGGATGTCGATTAGGCCATAAAAAGAAAAACAGTACCGCAACCTGCCTTTGAAACCCTTGTATCTCTCATCCTGAAGGTCTGCCGACCAAATGCGCAAGGTAACTTCAATGGTAAAGAAAATGGTAGTAAACCAGTCGATGAACTTCAGTACATGACCATATTTCTCCACTACATTTTCGTAAGTGGAAAGAAATACTTCGATGGTGCTAAGGACTATCAGGCCTATGATGACATAGTCCAATATGTTTTGCCATTGACGGGTGCGCAGATTGTCGTCAAATACCCGTGCCAGCGACAACTTAAAAGAATCCTTTGGGAATGCGCTTTGTTGATTCATTTCTTCGCTCTTTTCCGTTCGCTGGCCAAACTTTCTTTAGCCCTTTCAATGTCGCGTTTAATGCTCTCAATGCGACGATCATGGCTGGCGGCATGGTCGATTTTCTGTTTGCGGTAGCTCGCTTTGGCCGAAGGCGTTGAAGCGTTCTTGATGTATCCAGCATAACGCTCATTGTCTCTTTTCTTGGCTTCCTTTTCCTTGGCGAGATCCGACCGCAAATCGATCAATTTCTTTTTATAGTATTCTACACTCATAATCAGTATTTTTTGATTTAGCAAAAGAGGAGGCTGGCACAACAGCCAGCCCCTCCAGAAAACATGGGTTATTTGCCAGCGGCGCTCAAGGTAATGCCATTGTCGGCAAGGGCGGAGTCGTCTTTTGTAGCGACCTGCACCTTAATGCCAAACACTTCCTTGATCTTGTCCTCAAAGTTGCCGACCTTCATGTTGCCGACCACTTTCACTTCGCCACCCTTTGCGCCTTCGGCGCGGATGGAAGCCAAAGTGGCATTGTCATCGGCGAAGCCGGGGCCTTTGTAAACTCTCAATGTTGCACCGAAAGCCTCTTTGAACTGGGCTTTCAAAGTCTTGACCTTCATACGGCCATCAATGTTGAAATCTGCCATAATAAAATGATTTTTAATTTTTTGCCTACTCTTTATAGGATTTTCGGCGATGCTCCTATTTCTCTTATTTGTTTACTTTGACACTTCCTCTGACATCTGCAAATGTCCATGAAGCATGTTCCATTTTTAGGCAGACGGCATCACGACCATTGCGAAATCCAGAATCTTTCCATGCCACATTATCGACACCGTCAATAAAAGCAAGGGCTTCTGGTACTTCGCAGCCGTATGTTCCACCTGAAACAAACAATTCAATGTCCGAATCTTGTATGTCATACCAATTGTATTTGTCCAACAATGCTTTACATTCATTGTACAGATTATTGGTTACCGTGCCAGTTGTTTCTGACAGGCATAGTATTCGGCAAAAAAGACCCGAATAATAAGCATAAAACAACTTTTTATTTCGGTTTTCGTGGTCAGTCCAATCCCTATACAATTCCAAGTCGCCTTTTTGGGCTTGGCAATACAAAAGAATTGGTAGAATGCGTTCGCGCTTCAGGCGATTAAAGTGTCCTTCGCTAGTTGCTACAGTCATATTGTCTATTATTATTCATTTTGCCTACTCTTTACAGGATTTTCAGCATACTCCTCATTTATTTCACCCAAACAACATATGGTGCCTTAAGGCGCAAAACGGCAACTATTTTCCGCACCGAGCTTTTCATTCCTCCTGTCTGCTTGGTCTTATTCTTCTTCGCAAACACATTGGATTTCCCAAGTATGAATCTTATCGCTTCCGATTTTCCTTCTTCACTATAGTAATCCAAATCAATTTGCTCTTGGCACAATTCGATGCCGTCATAATAATATGCTGTTGTGCCATTACCCAAATTACCAGTGACAGGAGAAATCTTGGGGTCAATTTTACTCCAATTCACCTTATCAATGGAATAGTGAGTAGCTGCCTTTGAGCCTTTGGTATCAGCAGCACTTTTCCCGTCGTTGGACGACTCCACCAATATCAAATACCCAGGTTTGCCATTCAGCTTGTTATTACATTCTATGAATTTCTGATTAATTCTTGATACCCAAAAACTCTCTCCAGATTTATCTATGTCAAGAGCTTTCCTATCAAAAATCTCTTTCTCGCTTTCTTGCGCGTGCGGCCCCATTACGCTGATAAAAACATAAGCTGCCTTTTTTGCTTCATTCAGTAAGCTCACAATTTTTCGATTTAAGTTATTCCAAAAAAGTCCTTCGTCAGTCCCATTTGTTTTTTATACATCCAATCGACTCACAAAGTTTGTTAAACGCAGAAAGGGTCATCTCATCGACACCTCTATTTGTATAATGGCCTTGACCATCTTTTGTGGTATAGCACACTTGTGCATAAAGGCCAAAGACAGTATCAAATTCCTTTTCCAAAGTCTTGATTTTCTTATTGCCATTAATGGAAATATCACCTCCAGAATCGGCACGGCGTACTGAAGCAAGAGTTTTGTTAGGGTCAATGTTGTAAATAGTGCCACCTTTGGCAACTTCCTGACGGGCATAACTATAGAAAATCCCAAGGCTAATATACGGGAATTGTTTGTTGAATTCCTTCATCAAGGTTCCGATTTTCTTGTTGCCAGTCACGGATATTTCGGTACTCTTTGTAGCTGGTTTAGCCGTAGTTGTCTTTTTTACAGCGGTTTTTGTAGTTGTCGTTTTCTTTGCCGCAGGCTTTGCAGCAACCGTTTTCTTTGCTGCTGGTTTTGCAGTTGTCGTTTTTTTAGCCGTTGTCTTGGTTGCGGTCTTTTTGGCCGTTGTTTTGGTTGTAGTTGCCATAATCGTTGAAATTTTGGTTACTTTTTCTCATATTCCCCGCGAGCCGCCTGCCCAATGGTAATCTCATTCGGGACACACTTTTCGCCTTTCTTGTCCTTGATTTGCACCTTAACGCCAAAATTGGTGTCAAACATCTTTTCGGCATCACCGACCTTGGTACTGCCTTTTATTTTTATGCCGTCGGCCTTGGTGTTCACATCTTTAGCGGTCTTCTTGTTCAAGGCAGCCAAAGTCAGGTCTCCTTCGGCGATGATGGAGCCTTTGTAGAATACCAATTGTAGGTCGAAAGCCTCCAAAAACTCTTTGGAGATAGTCTTGAGTTTCTTTTGCGGTGCCACCTCAAACTCCGCCTTGTTGAATTTGTCCTTCAAGTTGTTAATCAGTCCCATAATGCTAATGCTTTTAATTGTTACTATTGATTTTGTTATTGTTCCCTTTCGTTCATCGCCTACATTACAACCGCAAAGAAACATCCTTTTCGGCAATCTTGCTTGGTTCATTTTGGTTCATGTTTCCCCCATTTCTTGCCAGCACAAAAAAAAGCGTGATACTTTTGCATCCGCTTATCGAGGTGTTTGGCATACCTTAAGTACCGAATGGAAAAAGCACACGCTCAATGCGTGACTTTAGCCATTTTCTGTGTACTTAATCTCAAATCGCCAAACTTTCGATAAGGCAGAATATTGCTAATGTTCTGAATATGTGATGTATGTTGCTTCTTAATGCGCCTTGCGGCGGGCTTGTTTCATAGGCAGTTATTTGGTTTTACGCCCCAAAATTAGGCATTTCTTGGAATAATGCAAACAAATGATTGGAATAAATTCAAATTATTTATTCCATTTTATAAATGGTCCTTCCCCAAAAAAACCTCAGAAGCATATTAAAGATAGACAATATGGGATTTTTCAGGGAACCGATCAAATCTTTGTTGGTCTCCATTTTCAGATTGGTACTGTAAATACTTCAATCTTAATTGTTCAAACCTATCATCAAGGTTTTCAAGGAGTTTGCTTATGCTATCTGATTCTCTTTCGGTCGACAACCCTTGGCTTTTTGCTACAATAAATGACATGCTATTTATGCCTGAAGAAGGATTAAAAGTCCTTACATATCCATATAGTTTTGTCTTGTCTCTTTCAAGTAAACTGTCTCGTTTGGCAATTTCTTCACACTTGACCACCATTTCGGCTCGATACAAGTCTGTTTGCCTCATTAAAACTTCTTTGTATTCCCCTTTTCTTTCCATTTCGCGCAATTGCTCATAACAAACTTTCTTATAGTTTTTAATCTCCTCTACAGCGGCTTCATATTTTGCCTTATATGCTCCGAGTCCTTTCTTTTTGGCCTCTTCTTTACGCTTGTTTTCTGTTCTGATGGTTTCGCTTTCCTTATCCCATGCAGCCAATATGCTGTCACATTCTCTTAACACGTCATTGTTGTCCAATAATCCAGGGTTGTTTTGTGCTTCGTCAGGCTCATTACTGGCAATCGGAAACCACGAAGTATGTCCTTTCTGATTGTTCTCAAACGTTTGCCTGTTTTTATTGAAAGCACCTTCTGTTTCCATCTCCTGCGCATGTTTTATACCATCATTAACTCTTTGCGCACTATCCATGTCCAATAGAATTCTCCTGATTTGTTCCTCATCCGGTTTTTGTATAATAATTGAATCAACATGCTGCACTTCAGTATGGATGATTTTACTGGGCCTCAACAACATCACTGGCAAAATGGCAACACCTATTACGATAACAATTGCCGCCAAAAACGACACCCTTGACCTTATTGAAAAAGAACGTTTTACCGCCTCCGCATTGGCATAACGATGCTCGCGGTTGGGGCGGGAACATTTGGCGGCGATATGGCGAAAACGATGCGGGAAAATCTCATGCAACAGCAGGCCGAAGGCGTAAATGTCGGCGCGACCGTCAATCTTCGTATCGGGCTGCTTTTGTTCGGGAGCCATGTATTTCATGGTGCCTGCGGGTTGCTTCAAAATGGCGTAGTCATCGGCATCGGAAAGTCCAAAGTCTATGATTTTCACGTTGTTGCCATTCCGGGCAATCAGGATGTTACTGGGCTTCAAGTCGCGATGGATGATTTGCTTGCTATGGATGTAGCACAAGGCATCCACCAGCTGCTCCACCACCTTTTTGCGGGCTGTCGCGGAAGGCTTCGCGGCAAGGAACTCGTCCAAGGTCACGCCGTCAACGTATTCCATGACGATGCAAGGCCCGATTTCGAGGTTCATCTCCTTGGCAAAGACCTTCACGATGTTGGGATGGTCGAGTTGGGTGGCCAGCTCAAACTCTTTTTTCAGCAACTCGATATAGGACTGCTGGTCACGGTATTCGGGTTTCAACCCTTTCAGAATGAACCATTTGCCCTGCCTTCGTGCCTTCACTACCTGATTAAAGCCACGCGATGAAGAGGACTCGTAAACCGTCAAGGCATCTGTTTCGGTGAAGAAACTGCCGTCGATGATTCCTGAAGTGCTGTTGTTGTCCATGGCTTGCTTTTGGGGGACAAAATTACAAATTGAAAACCGTTTATAAATAAAATGAACCAAAAAGAATTTTGCACTTTCGGAAAGAAGTCGCATTTTTGCACCCAAAACCACACACCATGCAGAAAACCAATCCTGAAATTTCCGAACTGTAGCAGCAAATCGAGGAAAGCGTCGGGCGAAAGATGAAGACCTCCAACGACTTCACCTTTCTCAGCGGTACCATTTGGGAGCGCACCCACGAAAACTTGAGCGCCTCAACGCTAAAACGCATTTGGGGTTATGTTGATGGCCCCGACAAGACGCGCAACAGCACACTTGAAATCCTGTCGAAATTCCTCGGATTCAAGGATTTGGACGATTTTTTGAACCACATCGGCCAAGACAACGGCTCCGACCGCGTGCAAAAACAACACATCAAGACGGAAGACTTGGCCGTCGGTGACCTCGTTTCGGTGTCATGGAAACCCAACCGCCGCTGCACTTTCCGCTATCTCGGCGACTACCGTTTCATTGTTGAGCAAGCCGAAAACTCCAAACTGAAAGTGGGCAATACCTTCCGTTGCGGCTTGTTCATCCTCGGCGAACCGCTTTATCTGAACGAGCTTGTGCAAGGCAACAACCCGCCCGTGGCCTTTGTAGTTGGCAACAAGGACGGGCTTTGCGAGGTGTGCCTTAATACATCGCCGTCAATTTAAACCATTGCCGACTTTGGACGCATTTATTTTCGATTTCAGCGATGTATTGCTTAAAGATTAGGCAATTTTCGTAATAGTGATGTAATCATTTTTACCATCTATCACTTCGAGAACATCACCTTCTCGCTGTTGAACATCCTCGTGAGAATCCAGACACCGAGAATGGCATACATACAGTTCGATATTAAAGTAATGAGAAGGGCTATCGTACTGGCTTCATGGGCAAAGACTTGTGACATGGAAAGCACGCTGTTGTAAATCGGGATTGCAAAATACGCGAGGTTGGCTACATTTGTGCCCGACATCATCGGAATCATGCCGACCAGCATCACCACAAGCATCAAGGGTGCCATAACCGCCGAAGCCGCCTTCACCGATTTGGCTTGGGCCGAGATAATGGAAGTGACCGAAACTAAAACCAGTACTGTGCTGAAAATCAGCAAAAGAAGCACAACATAATCCGACACCTGATAGATATTGGCATCCATCCCTAACTCATCGGCGTGAATCAGTTTCGGCAACGAAAGCATCATGCCCATGAAACTCGACAAACCGCTCAACATAGCGAAAAATGACAGGCTCAACACCTTGCCCAAAGCTAATTCACGGCGTTTCATCGGCGTGACCAACAAAGTGGCGATGGTGCCGCGTTCCTTCTCGCCTGCAATCGACGGCGGAGCGATGGACATACAGCCCGTGAAAGCCATCAAAAGGAGCAACATGGGAATCAGTTCGCTGAAGAAGTTGCCCACGACATCCTCGTTAGAAGCCAAGTCATAAACGGCCATTCCATCTTCGGAAGCGTTGATGTCGAAGCGGTTACAGATAGTGCTTTCGTAGCCGTTCAATACCGAACTCACCATCGAATAAGCCTGTTGCGACGATTCCGAAGCCGAATTGTAGAGCAGTTGCACATTCGGAGCGGCCAAACCACTCGCTGGGTCGTATTGCGCGGTCAACGAATCGAATCCTTCGGGGAATGTCAGCAAGACAAACTTGCTCTCCTTCAAGGCAAGTGCTCCTCGAAGTTGCTCAAAGTCAAAGTCTTCAGTCACCATATCCAAAGGCAAGGCCTCTAACATCGGATACAGGCTTTCTGGCATATTTTCCACATAAAGCGTGGCACGACCCAAGTCCTTGGGTTTCATAAAGTTGTTGCCCATGAAGGAATAAATGAGGTAAATCATCAAACCCGGCATGATGACCGTGGTGAGCAGCATGGTGCGGTCGCCGAAGAAACGCGCGCACTCCTTTTTAATAATCGTCCAAGTGTTGTTTTTCATCACTCCATCCCTCCTTTCTTGGTTTTGTAAATGTCGAAAAACCGGTCTTCGAGGGACTGGTCTCCGCAGATGCCTTCCAAAGTGTCGCAATGGGTCATTTGTCCGTCGATGATGATGCCTACGCGGTCGCAAAGGCGCTCCACAAGACTGAAAATGTGTGTACTAAGGATGATAGTCTTGCCTTGTTCGCGCAATTCCTGAAGATAGTCCGTCACGGTGCGGGCGGTCAGCACGTCCAAGCCGTTGGTCGGCTCGTCGAAAATGACAAACTCGGGGTCGTGCACCAACGAAACCACCAATGAGGTCTTCTGCTTCATACCCGTGGAAAGATTGGCCACTTTCACCTCGGCGAACTTGTCAATGCCAAAACGCTCAAAGAGTTTGGCTTTGCGCTGCGCTATCACTTCGGGCGCAATGCCGTAAAGTTGGGAGAAAAAGTCGAACAAATAGTTTGGCGTGAAAAAATCTTCCAATTTCAACTCAGAAGTCAGAAAGCCGATTTTCGCCCTGACTTGTTCGGGTTGGTTTACGATGGAGCAACCGTCAATGAAAGCGTCTCCCTTGTCGGGGGCAATCAAAGTGGCCAACATGCGCAAGGTCGTGGTCTTGCCCGCCCCGTTGGGACCGAGCAGACCGAAAATTTCTCCTTTGTTGGCGGTAAACGAAAGGTTATCGACCGCCAAAATTTCCTTGCGGTCAGTCCTTTCGATTTGTTGTTGTTTGCGCGAGAGTTTAAACGTCTTGCTCAAACCCTCAACGCGAAGGATTTCGTTCATTATCATTCTATTTTACTGTCATTCAATCGAAAACAACTCCCGATACCGTTCCACAACATAAGCATCTACCCAATCGTAGTATGCCTCAATGTCCTTGGCGTTTTTGGTGTTCTTGCGGAGTTTTTCAAGAGCTTCCTCGCCACGATTAATCACCTCCTTTTCAACGGGTTGGATTTGTTGCAAAATACCCGTTCCTTGTTTGTTGAACAATTGGGAAAGGTCGCCATAGGAGTTGGTATTTCCTGCTTCAAGCGAGAAAACCCGTTGCTTCAGTTGCAAACCCTTCTCGTTGAGCCACGAATGCCCTGTGCCGTCGTCAGTCACGATGGCGGGCAGTTTCCCAGAGGAAGTAAGCACCAACGGAATGGCCACCGTGGTCAGCGGCCAGCCGATAATCGTCCAACTGACTGTGTTCAGCGGTGATTCATCAGGCCGGACACCTTGCACAAGAATCACCGAAGCAGTGGAATAGCGAGCGATGTAATCTCCAAAGGGAAAATACTGCGTATCATTCTCGCTTTCAGGCATAAAATCATACATATCGAGCTTGGTCACGCCGTGTTTCAGGTATCTTGAAATCGATGTGATGAGGTAATCATGCTCCAGATTGCCTTCTTTACAAGCATCGGCCATGAAGTCGGTGATGGCGCAAAAACGCTCCACGCCTTGGTCAAGTTTATGGTTACCCGTTGTACCGAAATTAGTGCGCATCAAGTAACCTTCTGGGGCAACATTCGGGTCATTGACATCAAACTTCACATAGTCGTAATTGCCTGTTTCATAATAGGCACAGCCACCTTGGGCATCGAGGACGGCAAAATTGGAATTGACCTCGCGAGGCTTATTCATCGTGTCAAGCAAACGTTCAAAATCCTCTAACGTGGCGCAAAATTCCAAGGCCTTGCGAATGAGGATGCCGTCGCCGTCGGTGTCACCACCGTTGCCGTTCAGGTTGTAGGCCGCCGTATTGATGATGCCGAATCCAGCCTCATTATGACCGCCCCAAACATTCACAGGTGCAGTGTCCTCAGCGTTCACCAAACCAATATAACGGTAGCGGCTTCCCTGCACAACGATGGTCAAATTGTGCAGCGTGCTCGTGTCACGGTTCTTGAAAATCAAGGGGCGACCATCCTTAGTGACGTGACCCGAAACAATGACTGAGGTACAAGCCTGCACAGGCCGTACCCCAGTCATCATTGCTACCAACACCACAAGGGAGAACAAAATCTTCTTCATGGTTGGCAATTCTTTAATCAATAACATGCTGATAATAAGTCCCTTCCTGGAAATTCTTGATACCGTCCTTCAGGAAAGCCACAAAAGCGTCCTTGTCCAAATCGTAGGCACGAGGCTTCATCAGCAGGTTGCCGTTGTGGTCCATGAGGCAGTAATACGGCTGGGCGTTGGTGCCAAACTTCGAGATTTGGAAGTCGGCATACTTGCGTCCAATGGTTTTCTTTTCCTTGCCGTCGTAGGTCGAAGTGTACCATTCTTCCTTGGGCAGCGAAGTCTTGTCATCGACATACAAGGCGCAGATAATGAAGTCGTTGCGCAGCATATCCTTCACACGCATATCGCTCCACACGTTGGCTTCCATCTCGCGGCAGTTCACACAACCGTGACCAGTGAAGTCAACGAAAATGGGCCTGTTCAAGGCTTTTGCGGCGGCCAAGGCTTGGTCAAAGTCGAAGTATCCTTTCAGATTGTGCGGCAAATGGAACAGATCTGCGTACTTGGGCTCCTCAGTAAACTCCTCAGTAGAAACGGTTCGCGCTTGGCTTTGCGGTGCCACTGCGATGTTGGCCATCTTGGCATCCACGTACTCAATCACTTTCTCACTGTTCTCCTCGATGATTCTATTGAGGTCGAAATCAAGGGTTTGCTTGGGTGGCAGATAGCCAGACAAGGCCTTCAATGGAGCGCCCCACATGCCCGGAATCATATAAATCACAAAGGTAAAGTCAATGATAATCAGCACCAAACGGAATACACCCAACTCCTTGACTTCCTTCTCGCCCTTGAAACGGATTTTGCCGAGGAGGTAAAGTCCAAGCAAGGCGAAGCACACAATCCAAATGCCGAGATAAACCTCGCGGTCAAGCAAATGCCAGTGGTAGGTTTGGTCGGCCACGCTGAGGAACTTGAAGCCTAATGCGACTTCGATGAAGCCCAATACGACCTTCACAGAAGTGAGCCAGCCGCCACTCTTGGGCAGACGCTGGAGCAAGTTCGGGAAGAAGGCGAACAGGGCAAACGGCAAGGCGAAGGCCACCGCGAAAGCAAACATCGTCACAATAGGTGCCCAGAATTCGCCGGAAGTCGATTTGATGAGCACCGTGCCCACGATGGGACCCGTGCAGGCAAACGATACCAAAACGAGGGTCAGAGCCATGAAGAAGATGCCGCCTAAACTGTTGGTACCCTGCTTACTATCACTCTTGTTCACCATATTGCTGCCCAAGGTGATTTCGAACGCACCGAAGAACGAGGCCGCAAAAATCATAAACACGAGGAAGAAGATGATGTTCGGCAGCCAGTGCGTGGCGAGCCAATTGAAGATGTCGGCAGTGACGCTATTGCCACCCACAAGCCAGGTCACCATGATGATGATGGCGATGGGCAAGGTGTAGAGCAACACAATGAAAACGAAGTACATAAAGGCTTTGAAACGGCCTTGAGCCTTGCTTTCACCTTCGCCATGCATGAAGAACGACACGGTCATGGGAATCATTGGGAAGACGCAAGGCGTGAGCAATGCGGCGAAACCCCAAAGAATGGCTTCGAGAATCATGCCCCAGATGTTGGACTTCGTTCCAGCGGTGGTTTCAGGCTCAGCGGCCTCAATCACAGCGGGTTCGCCATAAATCAGGTTAACGTCCTCGGCCAAAGAAACGCATTGGCCGTCCTTGCAGGCCTGATAGGAAATCTCGCCCGTAATGGGGAAACTGCCGTCTTTCAGTTTACGGAAGGTCTGGGCAAAAGCCGCCGACCCAGCAAACTGTTTGTACTCCGTTTCGAAGATGTCGTCGTAGTAAAG
>Ga0265299_10003885_pt1 | contig 14378 bp, 11 predicted proteins | sample AusTroGonzalo_MG_4_FD_193485 | JGI IMG/M metagenome (GOLD analysis project Ga0265299, IMG submission 193485) | Bovine rumen microbial communities from tropical cattle in Woodstock, Queensland, Australia - Gonzalo_02 | ecosystem: Host-associated > Mammals > Digestive system > Stomach > Rumen ... | reverse complement strand
GATGCGTCGGATGTTGGGGAGGTAGGACTGGTCTTTCAATGTGATTACCAACTGTGTCATATTGTTTCCGTTTTTTGTTTCTGCCGCAAAGATAGGGAATATTTCTGAAAGTACAAAATTAATGGGGTAAAAAGTTGTTCTACCCGAATGATCACAGCGCTCGGCTATGCCGCTTGCTACTGAAAGGACGCAAGAACCGTCCCCTGATCAACCGCCCTGATCAACCAGGAAAGACAGCCCCCCAATCGCAGCAATGTGATTGGGGGGCTGTTACGGATGGCAGGAGGGAGGGCTTTTTACTTGACGACCATCACCTTCTTGCCATTGTGGATATACACACCTTTCTGCTGCGGCTGCAGTATGCGCCGGCCGTCGATGGTATAGTATTGGTGGGAGTCCGCCCGAGAATCGCTGGCCACGTTGCTGATGCCCGTTGTCTTGGTGCGCTGAATGACCACCTCCTCAGTAGTAAACTCTGTGGCGTCACCGATGGTCAGACCGCCGACCTTATAAGGATTGCCGTCAACGTCTATCGTCAGGACGGAGAAGGACAAGTTGCTTGGTGACTTGTAGGTGCAGTCTTTCAGCTCAATTTCGTCAACCCAGCTGATAGAGCCGTACCGACGGCTTCCTGGCATGCCCTTGGCTGTCACGTCGGCATTGTCAACGGTCAGCTTCTTAAAATTCCAATGGTTCCATCCGTCACCGTTGATACCACCGCCGTAGGTTCCGATTGCCGTCACCTGGCAGTTGTTGATGACAAGTTCAGCAGATTTATAGTTAACATAGATACCATAGTCTCCTTCACAGGTCAGGCTGCCCGTGCCGTCGTCGCTGGTAATGGTTACAACACCATTATGCATGTTATAGAATGCTACATAACCCTCCGATTTGATGACGTTGTCGCCAACCAGCTTCAGCGTGACATCACCACTATCATTATCGGTAATCCCGAAGTACTCACCGGTATTACTGAACTCAATGGTCACATTGTCGAAGGTTATGGTCTTGGTGTCTAGGTCCCACGTGATGGTACCGCTCTTGATGTCCGAGTTCTCAGCCGAAGTTAGGGTTCTTGATGCATCGGTTGTCGAAATAGTCACCCATGCAGATGTCTGCATGCTCATGCAGGCAAGTGCCGTCAGGAGTAAAAAAATTCTTCTTTTCATAAGTTTGGTATTCTTTAATAGTTATCTTATTTTCATCTTCATGATATTGCGGCTGCAAAATTATGCATTTTTTTCTAACACAACAAACTTTTTCGGGTAAATGTGAGCTCACACGGGGACTGTCCCCCTGTGAGGTCTCGAAAATAGTTCGTACCTCTATCTGAATTTCGCGTCAGTCCATTCATCGACGATGACGTCGGGCAGGAGGAGCTTGCGGTATTGTGAGAGCAGGTCGCTGACGGTGGGCATGAACTTGCGGATCTCCTCGCCATTCTGTTGGCTCACACACCGGCAGATTTCAAAGAACGTCTCTATCAGTTTCTTGGCGGTCAGCGACATGCAGGTGTGGCTGCGGGCATAGATGTCGCCCGTGTAGTGTCCCCAGAGGAAATGGAAGTTCATGGTCTCGAATCTGAATTGCGACGGCATCACGTAAAGGGGCGCATCGGCCTTCAACACGGTATGAATCAGCTTGTTGCTGGGCGTGGGGTCCATCGGCACGGCGGTATAGGCAGCCAGCAGGTGGAGCCGCTGGATGGAGTCGTAGACCGCCACATCGACCTTCGTCTTAATCTTCTTCACCTGGCTCTTGCCGAGCTCGGGCATCATGTCGTAACACTTCAGCAGCACCAGGGCCGTGTCTTGCATGTCGTAGGTGAGGGCGATGGGGCCGTCGACGTTCGACCTGACCATGAACAGGTGGTCGTGCTCAGAATAGACATCCAGCATATCGGACCTTTTGTCATGGTACTCGTCCATGTATTTTCTCCTGATTTTCTGTGCTTTCTCATTCTTGTAAGCAGAAGGATACTTGGGTATATAATAATCCGTATACCACCGCTTTCCTTCGAGGAATCCCTCGTAGCGGAAGGTCTCGATCATGTCTTTGATGTACTCCGCGCCGTCGCGGTAGTTCAGCGTGGTGGCTGCTTCCAGGCGGTCGGTCGTTTTGCTCACGTTTGTCTGGGCTGTGGCGTAGCTCGCTATGAGTGCCAGCAGAATGATGATAAGGCTCCGGTTCATAAATTTTTAGGTTAAAATGAGTAATTTGCTGATTTTGACGCAAATATAGGCATTAATTCTGAAAGTGCCAAAAAAAGAAGGAATTCTTTTTGTTTTGCTCTCAACTTTATGTAACTTTGCGGTTGATAACCGCGAAGTTACTCCGTCTCGGCAAAAAAAGAAACGATTTTCTTTTGTTTTGCTCTCAACTTTCCGTAACTTTGGCTTCGCCGAAGTTACTGGCACTTGGAAATGAAAAGAAAAACATATTTTCCTTTTGCATTTCTCTCGTTTTTCCGTAACTTTGCAGGCGAAAGGAAAAATGAACCGGATACTGATAAACCTATAAACTGAATGAACCTGCTGAAGAAACACCTCTGCACACGCGTCGTCACGACGCTCATCATGATGCTGACAGCCATCGCCACGGCGTGGGCCGATGACGACACATCGGTCTATGACCTCGACAATCTGGGCACGGCCACCGTCAGCCAGGATGGCATCACGTTCTCTGACTGCGACTTGCTGCCCACGGGTTTTCTCTTCGAACTCGATGAGGATGACGTGGAGACGTACGGCTTACAGACTGGCAACGAGTTTACACAGGAGTACACATTCTACCCTGCCACCGGTGTCCAGATCGATGCTTGTGTAACAGCTCAGATAGTCGCGGGAGACTCCGTCGTGATAACAGGGAACCGGGCTACGAAGCTGACTTTCTTCAACGTGCCCTGGAAAGCCAACACACCACTGCTGGACCACTGGAAAACGGCGGCGAACGTCTCCTTCGTTGGCGCTGACGTGGATGTCTCGCGTATTGTCTTCATAAACATCAATTCCTTGCAAGCGAATAGTCAGATGACGCTTGTATCGCATTTCGGCCTCCATTTCGGCACCATCACGGGTACAAGTTATTCTCTGGCAAATGGGTTCGAGGGCGAAGGATATGCAGCGCTCATTGAGGACTCAGCCCTTCAATACCGCATTACCACGGAGGCCGTAGCACAGCAGCAGGGACTGACCTTCACGGTGGTACCATCCGACCCGTCGGGCGGTTATATTGTGCGTGACGACCAGATTGACAGTCGTTTTCGCGTCTTTGCCAATCCCGGCTATACTCTCAGCAAGGTGGAGTGGTCGGGTCAGGGAATCACGCTTCAAGAATTATACGGTGAGGCTACCATGGACGATAATTTCTACACAATACCCAGTCTGGCTGCCAACATCATCGTCACGTTTACAAAGAACACCGACCAAGTGCGCGTCCACTTTAAGATGAATGATCACGGCTCGGCTGTTCCCAACCAAGACAAGAAGCTGGGAGAGAAGGTGGATCGCCCTGATGACCCGACGGAGGACAATTATGCTTTCGTCGGCTGGTACATGGACTCTGGGTTTAAGAAGCCCTATGACTTCGACGCACCGCTCGACAGCACCCTGAAGTATTATCCCGCTTATAGTGCTTACCAACTGAATCTCTACGCCAGATGGCAACCGATAAGCGGCACGTGCGGCAGGGTGAGCGAAAAGGAGAGTCTTGACGGTACGCAAGTGACGTGGGCCGTCTCCAAGAGTGCGAACAGCAATGACTACGATGTGCTCACCATCGGCGGTAAGGGGGACATGAAGGACTTTTTATCCGAAAAATACGTCCCTTGGTATTCCCTTGCCGGCAGCATCAAGACCGTCATCCTTCCTGACAAGTTGACGAACATCGGCAAATTTGCTTTCAAAGGCTGCACTGGCCTGACCGAAATCACCCTCCCCGACAGTGTTAGGAACATAGGCAAATATGCTTTCAAAGGCTGTACTGGCCTGACCGAAATCATCCTCCCCGACAGCGTAACAAGCATCGGTGATTGTGTGTTCGAGAACTGCACCAGTCTGGCCAAGGTCACCATAAACGGCAACGTGAAAAAAATCAACAAGACTTCCTTTAATGGCTGTACCGCTCTGACCACATTGGTATTCTCCGAAGGCGTTACGACCATTTATAGCGGTTACAAAAACTGCGACTCCCTGAAGTCGGTCACCATCCCCGCCAGCGTGACAACTATCAGCAAGTATGCGTTTGATGGCTGCAAGTATCTGACGACGGTGACCATTGCCGAGAACTCACAGTTGCAGACCATCGACGCTTCTGCGTTTCGGAATTGCGTGGCCCTGACTGGATTCACCATCCCTGCCAGCGTGACAAAAATCAATAGTTATGCGTTCGACAATTGCGATGCCCTGACCGAGATGACCATCCCCGCCAGCGTGACGAGCATCGGCCCTGCAATATTCCGTTATTGTGACTCCCTGAAGGCTATCCATGTAGATCCCAATAATCCTGCCTATATGAGCGACAACGGCATACTATTCGACAAAGCTCAGACCACACTCATCGAATACCTCAAGAGCAACAGTACCACTCGCTATACCATCCCCGCCAGCGTGACATATATCAGAAACGAAGCATTCATTGATTGCAACAACCTGACCGAAATCACCATCCCCGCCATCGTGACAAAAATTGGCAATTATGCGTTTCAGGACTGCGGAAAGCTGGCCAAGGTCACCATCTTCGCCCCGTCACAGGAATTTTATGGCTATTGGGCGTTTCATAACAATGCTCCCGGGCGCATCATCTACGTGCCCAGCAACTATGTGGATGAGTACAAGAGCAATTGGGAGGATTATGCCGAGAGCATTGTGGGCTTCGACGGCATAGACCTCATCGAGTCTGACGACAACAACCCGCTCATCCATAACGCCGAGGGCGGTACCTTGGATGTCACCCTGTCGGACCGCATACTCTACAAGAACGGCAACTGGAACACCATCTGTCTGCCCTTCGACGTGACAATTGCTGACAGTCCGCTGGCTGGAGCCACCGCCAAGACGCTCGCCAGCGCCACCATGACGGGAACCCGCGTCACGCTGACCTTCGGCAGCCCCGTAACGAAGCTGACGGCCGGTGTGCCCTATATCATTAAGTGGGATCGTCCGCAGAACTACGAAGCTTTCAACGGAAACAACTTAATGGACTGCAGCGACATCGTGAACCCCACGTTCACGAACGTCACCATCAAAGCTTCACAATCTACAGTCATGGGAGCCAAAGGCCATGTGCAGTTCATCGGCTACTATGACCCGATAACCATCGACGAAAACGATACAGGCATTTACTACATGACGGCCGGCAACACCCTGAAACACACTGGCATAGCGCGCACGCTGAAGCCCTGTCGCGCCTACTTCCATTTCTCGGAGGCTGCCGCCGCACGACAGGTGGTGATGGACTTCGGCGACGACGAGGCCACGGGTATCAATTCAATGGACAATGGACAATGGACAATTCACAATTCACAATTAAACAATTCACAATTCACAATTCACAATGGCTGGTACGACCTGCAAGGCCGTAAGCTCAGCGGTGAGCCCACGAAGAAGGGAATCTATATCCTTGACGGTAAAAAGGTGAAACTCTAAAATTTAAGTTCTCACACGGGGACAGTCCCCCTGTGAGGTCCGATAATATGGAACAGAAAGTATTTGCAAAAATAATAGCTCAGCGTCTTGGGATTGCTGAAAGTGGCGTGGGCGGTGTGCTGGCGCTGCTCGAAGAAGGATGTACCATTCCGTTCATTGCTCGCTACCGCAAGGAGCGCACGGGCGGACTGGACGAAGTGAAGATTGCTGCCATCAGCGACCAGTTTGACAAGCTGAAGGAGATGGCCAAGCGCAAGGAGACCATCGTGAAGACCATCACGGAACTGGAGAAGATGACGCCGGAGCTGCAGCAGCGCATCGACCAGTGCTGGGAGGCAACGGAGCTGGAGGATATCTATCTGCCGTATCGTCCGAAGCGTCGCACACGTGCCCAGGTGGCTCGCGAGCAGGGATTGGAGCCGTTGGCAAAGATTCTGCTGCTGCAGCGCGAACGTGACCCGGAGGCTGCCGCTCAGCGCTTCGTCGTGGGCGATGTCTCCGACGTTGACGCTGCCATCAAGGGTGCTCAGGACATCATTGCCGAGCAGGTGAGCGAGGACGAACGTTCGCGTCAGCAGGTGCGTGGCGCCTTCCGTCGGCAGGCTGTAATAGCCTCGAAGGTGGTGAAGGCGAAGGCCGACAGCGACGAGGCGCAGAAGTACCGCGACTACTTCGACTGGCACGAGCCGCTGAAGCGTTGCTCCAGTCACCGGTTGCTGGCTATGCGGCGTGGTGAGGCCGAGGGGGTGTTGCGCGTTACGATAACACCCGACGACGAGGAGTGCGTGGAGCGCTTGCAGCGTCATTACGTCTATGGTAACACGCCTTGCGGACGACTGGTGGAAGAGGCTGTGGAGGACGGTTACAAGCGACTGCTGAAGCCTTCGATAGAGACGGAGTTCGGCAACCTGAGTAAGGAGCAGGCCGACGATGAGGCCATACGCGTCTTCGCTGAGAACCTGCGTCAGTTGCTGCTCTCGGCACCATTGGGACAGAAGCGCGTGATGGGCATCGACCCAGGATTCCGAACGGGTTGCAAGGTGGTGTGTCTCGACGCGCAGGGCAACCTGCTGCACCACGAGGCCATATTCCCTCATCCGCCGGTGAACCACCGCATGCAGGCTACCGTCCACGTGCAGCAGATGATTGAGCAGTATCATATTGAGGCAATAGCCATCGGCAATGGCACGGCCAGCCGTGAGACGCGTGCATTCGTGGAGGATACCCTCAAAGATCTCCCCTCGCCAGTTGGAGAGGGGCAGGGGGTGAGGCTCTTTGTCGTCTCTGAGGACGGCGCCTCGGTCTATTCGGCCTCAAAGGTGGCGCGTGACGAGTTCCCTGACGAGGATGTCACCGTGCGTGGTGCCGTCTCGATAGGTCGCCGACTGATGGACCCGCTGGCCGAGCTGGTGAAGATTGACCCGAAGAGCATCGGCGTAGGACAGTATCAGCACGATGTGGACCAGACGAAGCTGAAGCAGCAGCTGGACCAGACGGTGATGAGCTGTGTGAACAGCGTCGGCGTGAACCTGAACACGGCCAGCAGCCACCTGCTGCAGTATGTCAGCGGACTGGGGCCTGCGCTGGCGAAGAATATTGTGGATTACCGAAAGGAGAATGGTGCTTTCACATCGCGTGCTCAGCTGAAGAAGGTGCCCCGGCTGGGGCCTTCGGCCTACGAGCAGTGTGCCGGTTTCCTGCGTATCCCCGGTGCCAGGAATCCGCTCGACAACAGTGCCGTCCATCCTGAGCGTTACGACCTGGTGGAGCAGATGGCGAAGGATCAGGGCTGCAGCATTGCCGACCTTATAAATAACAAGGAGAAGCGGCAGGCCATTAAGCCTGAGCGTTATGTCACCAAAGAGGTGGGACTGCCCACGCTGACCGACATCCTGAAGGAGTTGGAAAAGCCTGGTCGCGATCCGCGTGAACAGATTGAGGAGTTCCGCTTTGCCGAGGGCATCGAGTCGGTGGACGACTTGGTGGTGGGAATGGAGCTGCCGGGCATCGTGACCAACATCACTGCCTTTGGCGCCTTTGTCGACATCGGCGTCCATCAGGACGGTCTTGTACACATCTCGCAACTGGCTGACAAATACGTGAAAGACCCCAACACGGTGGTCAAACTCCACCAGCACGTTCGTGTACGTGTGCTGGAGGTTGACCAACGCCGTCATCGCATATCGCTGACGATGAAGGGAATCGGGCAGTAAGAAGCAGGCGCGTCAGCGAGGATTCTCGCTGGCGCGCCTTTCTATAACTTTTGAGGGAAGGGATTACTCCATCGGGAAGAGGCCGTAGAGCTTGGCGTCGATCATGTCGGTGACCTGCTTGAGGGCTTCGGGGCTTTCGCCAAACTTGCAGTTGTCGCCGTCGATGATGATGAGAGGACCTTCGTAGGACTTGATCCACTCTTCGTAGCGGCGCTCCAGGCCCTGCAGGTAGTCGAGGCGCATGGTCTGCTCGTATTCGCGGCCACGCTTCTGGATCTGTGCCACGAGGGTGGGGATGCTGGAGCGGATGTAGATCATGAGGTCGGGCAGACGGACGAGCGACATCATGAGGTCGAAGAGGTCGCTGTAGTTCTGGAAGTCGCGGTCGGACATCATGCCCTGACCGTGCAGGTTAGGCGCAAAGATGCGGGCATCCTCGAAGATGGTGCGGTCCTGGATGATGGTTTCCTCGGACTTGGATATCTCGACGACCTCCTTGAAGCGCTTGCTGAGGAAGTAGACCTGCAGGTTGAAGGACCAGCGGGGCATGTCGGCATAGAAGTCCTCAAGGTAGGGGTTGTTGTCGACGGGTTCGAAACGGGGCGTCCAACCGTAACGGTGGGCGAGAAGTCGGGTGAGCGTGGTCTTGCCACTGCCAATGTTTCCTGCTACTGCTATATGCATAATGTTGCGGCCTACGGCCTAAATGATAATTGAAAAATGATAAATGATAAATGCTCACTCGCCCGCAGGGAACAGTCCGAAGAGGTTCTGGTCGATGCGGTCGACAATCTGGGCGAAGTCCTGCGGCTGGTGCTCGAAGTCGATGGGGTCTTTGTCGATAATCATGACGCGGCCCTTGTAGTGCTCGGTGATGAAGCGCTCGTAACGGCGGTTCAGGTTCTCGAGGTACTCCAGCTGTATGGTCTGCTCGTATTCGCGTCCGCGCTTCTGGATGTTGCCCACGAGGTGGGGCACCGAGGCGCGGAGGTAGATGAGGAGGTCGGGCAGGCGCACCAGCTCGAGCATCTGGGTGAAGAGCTCCATGAAGGTGTCGTAGTCGCGCTGGGTGAGGTTGCCCATGTCGCGGTTGTTCTCCATGAAGACGTAGACGCCCTCGAAGATGGTGCGGTCCTGGATGATGGTATGGTCGGACTGCTGGATGGCGATGAGGTCGCGGAAACGCTCCTTGAGAAAGTAGACCTCGAGGTTGAAGGACCAACGGCGAATGTCGTTGTAGTAGTCCTCAAGATAGGGGTTGTTGTCGACGGACTCGAAGCGTGCCTCCCACTTGTAGTGGCGGGCGAGCATGCGTGTGAGCGTGGACTTTCCGCTGCCAATGTTTCCTGCTACGGCAATGTACATATTGTTGCGGCACTTTGTGCCTAAATGATAAATGAAAGATGATAAATGATTTATGCTTGACTGAAGCTCGCTACGGTGTCGACGAGGGCGCGGGGGTTGCCCATGTCGAAGCGCTGGCTCTTGAGACGGACGCCCATCATGCCGATGCGTGAGCGGACGGCCTCGAGGGCTGACGTGAGCTCAATCTCCTTGGTGCTGCCTTCCTCGTCGGCGCGCTGGATGTCGGCCTCCAGCTGCTCGAACACCTCGGGGGTGAGGATATACTGGCCGAAGACGGAGCAGTACTCCTTCTGTCCCTTCTGGTTGCGCACGCCCAGGAACTCCTCGGCGTAGGACGCCGTGGGCTTCTCGACGACGGTGGAGACGTTGAGGATGCGTTCGTCCTTGTCCTCCCAGACGCCGGTCATGATGCCGAAGTGGCTGACGGTGCTGGCCTCGACGGGGTAGAGACCTACGATGAGGCGGTTGTAGCGCTCGTACTGCTCGATGAGCTGCAGGGCGCAGGGCTTATTGGTGAGCGAGCGGTAGAGGGTGTCGCCGAGCATGAGCAGCACGGGCTCGTTGCGGGCGAACTGGGCTGCCTGGTAAACGGCGTGGCCGAAGCCGCGCTTCTCCTTCTGGTAGACATAGCGCAGGCGCTTGCCGATGTCGAGTATGCGGTTCTCGTACTCCTGGCTCTCCTTGTTGAGCTTGTTCAGGTGCTCGGGGGCCAGCGGACGCTCAAAGAAGTTGGCGTACTGCTGGCGCTCCTCCTCGCTGCCCAGTACGAGGCAGATTTCCTCGATGCCGCTCTGCACGAGTTCCTCGAGCAGGATGAGGATGACGGGGCGAACCATGCCGTCGGGACAGGGTATGGGGAAGAAGTCCTTCTTCATGCCGCGAGTGGCGGGGTAGAGGCGGGTGCCGAAGCCTGCCACGGGTATGATGGCGCGGCGCACAGTGTGTACGGGGTTGATGGTCAGCGTGTAGGCCTTCATGCCCAGACTGTTCAGGTAGTCCGTGAGCTGCTGCTGGGCCTCTGCTGAGCGCGCCAGGAACTGTACGGAGCCGTCGCCGTGGGAACCGACACCCTTGCCGCCCCAGACGAGCGGCTGTATCTTCGGGTCGCTGAGGACGGCATGGAGCTTCGGCGATGTCAGCTCCTCGGGACACATCGGGGCCACGTGGCTGTCGAAGAGTGCCTCGGCCTCGGTCATGAGGGCGCCAAGCTCCTCGACCTTACCTTCGGCCATGTACTTGATGGCGCGGTCGACAATCTCCTGGTTGAGCTCGCCCAGAGCCTGATGCTCGCGCTCCTCCATCTCGTTGGAGGCGAAGGGGTAGCCGCGGTTCAGGTCGCGCAGGATGCGCACCGTGTCCTTCTCGGCACAGAGGTCAGCAAAGACCCAGTGGAGCGTCTTCTTCACGTTGAGGGCCTGTACCTCGACCTCGTCGCCGTCGAAGGTCATGAGGTTGGGCTTCACGCCGAAGGCGCAGGCCTGGTCCAGACGTCCGCAGCGCGATGCCGTGCGCAGCTCGCCGACGTAGGCGATGTTCATCTCGCCCAGCGTGTTGAGGTTCAGGTTATATAATAAATTGAACGCGCGCGCAACGAGCACGCAGATGGCTGCCGACGAGCTGAGTCCGCTCTTCATGGGCAGCGTCATGGCCGTAATCTTGATGCGCACACCGCCCACCTTGTACCACTCCAGCATGTAGCTGGCCACACCGGCACAGTAGCAGAAGAACGAGCCCGCCTTGGCGATACGCTTCAGTTCCTGCTCGTCCATGCGGCAGGCAAAGTCCTGCCACTGGGCGTCCATCTCGGGTGCTGTGCTCTGTACCTCGAAGAGGCTGGATTTCTCGACTTCGGCGTAGATGCCTTGCTCTATACCCGTGACGATGGCGGCACCGGGAGCGATGTCGGCATTCATGGTGCGATAGTGGCCGGCCCAGTCGGTATGTTCACCGAACAGACATAGGCGGCCAGGGACGAAAAGCTTGATCATAGTAGGCTTTTAAGTTAATTTTTTCGTTATTTTAGGCCAAAGGTACAACAAAAATCTCAATTTCCTCACATTTTTCTTGGCGTTTTTGTTTTTTTTACTTACTTTTGCACCGACAACAATAATTAATAACCCCTTTAAAACCCATTTTATTGCCTATCGGAACAGCTTTTACTTCATAAAAAAGACTGAAAAGATATGAAGAAATTCGAAGGAATGACCGACGAAGCGTTGGCATTGCTGTACGTAGGAGGGAACAACCGGGCTTTTGATGAATTGTTGTCGAGAACCCAGACCAAACTGTTCACATATATCATGTTCGTCGTGCGCGACCATGACTTGGCTGACGACATCTTCCAAGAGACGTTCGTCAAGGTCATCACGAAACTGCATGAGGGCAAGTACACCGACTCAGGCAAGTTCATGTTCTGGCTGACGCGCATCGCCCATAACGTCATTATGGACTGGTATCGCCAGCAGAAGTCGGAGCGCATTGTGGAGCCGACGGAGGACAACGACCTGTCGAACCTGCGCGGTGCTTCGGTGCTCGACACCTACCGCGAGACGGAGATGGTGAACGAGCAGGTGCTGCGCGACGTGAAGAAGATGATGAACCTGCTGCCGCCGCCACAGCGCGAGGTGGTCTACATGCGCTTCTTCGAACAGCTGTCGTTCAAGGAAATAGCTGAACTGACGGGCGTGAGCATCAATACATCGCTGGGACGCATGCGCTACGCCCTGATGAACCTTCGCAAGATGGCGAAGGAGAATAACATGGAACTCGTGCTGGAGTAAATGCCGCTGTGTCGTGATAACGCGATATCGTTATGACGACGTTAAAGGGCTCTTAGCTGGCTGATGACCGCCTCGGGGTTGTCGGCCTTGAAGACGTAGCTGCCGGAGACGAGCACATCGACACCGGCGGCCACCAGTCGCGGGGCTGTCTCGCCCTGTACGCCGCCATCAACCTCGATGAGTGCGTGACTGCCGTGCTCGCTGATGAGCTGGCGCAGGCGCTTCACCTTCTGGATGGTGTTCTCAATGAACTTCTGTCCGCCGAAGCCGGGATTGACGCTCATCAGCAGTACCATGTCCACATCGCCGATGATGTCCTCAAGCACCGATACGGGTGTAGATGGATTCAGCGTCACACCTGCCTTCATGCCAGCGTCGTGAATCTCCTGAATGGTCCGGTGCAAGTGTGTGCAGGCCTCCGCGTGGACGTTCATCATCATGGCGCCCAACTTGGCCGTCTGCTTGATGTACTGCTCGGGATGCACAATCATGTAATGCACGTCGAGGGGTTTCGTGCACTTCGAGGCAACGGCCTCAAGCACAGGGAAACCGAAAGAGATGTTGGGTACGAAGACACCGTCCATGACATCCAAGTGGAGCCAGTCGGCCTCACTGCGGTTAATCATTTGAATCTCGCTGTCCAAGTGTAGGAAATCGGCTGCGAGCAGCGAAGGGGAAACCTTTGTCATTTTCTTGACTGTTGTTTTTGTAAGGCTTAGGTCCTTAGGCTCTTTACGGACGCCAAGGACCTTTCTGCCTTTTAATTCAAGCAATATGCCAAACCGTTCTTCACGCGGTAGGTATAAGCTATTTGTCTGATTCTCTGGAGCGTCTTTTCGCTCGGGGTCGTTTCTTCGCGGGTAAATATCTGCATAGGCTGTTACGTTTAAGTTGTTTTATTATTGAAACGTAACTCCTGCCAGTTTATTATGTTACCGCACAAAATATTTTTCTATGTCCTTCATCCCGTTGATGAATGAGGTGGCATCCATGCGCTTCTTGCCTGCCAGCTGCAGCGCGTCAATCTGCAGGAGCGTGTCGGCACAGCTGATGTAGAGATGGCGCTTGTCGGCGCTGATGTGTCCGGGCTCTGTAGCGGACAGCGTCGTCTTCGTGGCCTTGAAGAGCTTCAGTACCGTCTCCTTGCCGTCGGGGCTGACGAGTGTCGTCCAGGCACCGGGGTAGGGCGAGAGGCCGCGCACGAAATCGTAGACCTTCTTGGCGGGCTGCTTCCAATTCACCTCGCAGGTCTCCTTGAAGATCTTGGGGGCGGGCTTTAGCGCCTCGCTAATTGATAATTCCTCTTGAGACATTGTTTTGGGATGGCCGTCGGTGGCAATAATGGCATCGAGAGTCTCCAAGCAAATCTTGGCGCCGAGATGCATCAGTCCGTCGTAGACATACTCCACGTCGGCATCGTCGGGAATGGGGAAGTGCTTCTTCAGAATGATGCGGCCTGTGTCGATATCGTGGTCGAGGAAGAACGTTGTCACGCCCGTCTCCGTCTCACCGTTGATGACGGCCCAGTTGATGGGGGCTGCACCGCGGTACTGCGGCAGCAGGGCGGCATGGACATTGAACGTGCCGTACTCGGGCATTGCCCAGACTACCTCGGGCAGCATGCGGAAGGCGACGACCACCTGCAGGTTGGCTTTGTATGAGCGCAGCTGCTCCACAAATGCAGGGTCTTTCATCTTCTCGGGTTGGAGTACGGGCAGACCCTGCTCCAGTGCGTATTTCTTGACTTCCGACGGCTGCATCTCCGTCTGGTGACGTCCCACGGGTTTGTCGGGTTGCGTCACCACAGCCACCACGTTATAGTTGTTCTCTACCAGTGCCCGCAGCGTCTCCACCGCAAACTCCGGCGTTCCCATAAAAATAATTCTCAGTTCGTTTTTCGTCATGTCGGTATTACGTTATAACGTTATTACGATCATTGATTAGTCTTCACTCATGTCGTGTACCATCTTTCTATATAAGGTATATAGTCGGCGGCGTGAGATGTAGCCCTTCAGATGGCCGTCGGCGGTAAGCACGGGCAACCAGTCGGCGTGGGTGGCTTCGAAGGTGCGCATGACGCTGGTCATGGGGGCGGTGTCGCGCAGTGTGGCGGCAGGCTCCTGCATCAGCTGGCTGGCCAGGAAGTGGTGGTACAGCTCCATGCGGAACATTACCTTACGGATGCTCATGATGTCAATCTCGCCCAGTAGTGCGCCAGAGGCGTCGATAACGGGCAGCATGGTCGAGCGGCTACGACTGACCTTGTTGACAATCTGTCCCAACTCCATCTCGGGACTAACGGACATGTAGTCGCGCTCAATGACCGAGTCGAGATTCATCAGAGTCAGCGCGGCGTGGTCGGTATGGTGGGTCAG